>Ga0163217_1050915_pt1 | contig 18971 bp, 10 predicted proteins | sample SynspAceP_FD_185933 | JGI IMG/M metagenome (GOLD analysis project Ga0163217, IMG submission 185933) | Saline lake microbial communities from Ace Lake in Antarctica - Synechococcus sp. Ace-P (PacBio error correction) | ecosystem: Environmental > Aquatic > Non-marine Saline and Alkaline > Saline ...
CAGAAGGAGGATCTAACAGAAACCCACTCCCTTTTTTACATTCAAACAACTCAAAAAAGGGTGGGGTTTAACCTTTGGGGGCAATTCTAAATTTCTTTGTGTAATTTCCCAAATTCTTTTAATAAGAGAACCCAAGCCTCTTTTTTTTAAATCTCTACCTCCTTTTTGACCCTCTCCTGCGGTATTTCATAAGTTCCTTTTTCGCCTTTTAAGGCAGAGAACACTGGGGGAACCTGTTCAATGTCACGTTTATAAATCTGGTGTAGTGGGCCGCTGTGGAATCAATCATTTAAATATTAATCAATTGGAATTTTCCGTAATACTCCGTTTTCCAGAGTCATAAAGACCGGGATTGTCCCGCCTAAAGTAAATAGGTGGGCCTAGATAAATAATTTTTTTTTTGACCTTTGAAGTATTCGTTTATGGTTTTGTAATTTTTTCAAGTGGCAAACAAGCAAAAACCGGTGGCTTAAGCTCGGGTTCCTGATTGGCCAAATTCTTTGATTTTTTTTTAGTCTTCAATTCTTCTATAATTTCATTCAAGAATTTAACTCTGCCTGAAAAACGTCACCTAAGGTTTTTTTATTAGTAAACGTCCTTGCCTAAAAAATTCTCCTTAGTCATTTACATTACGTGTTAGGGGCTAATAAATAAGATTACATAATGAAATAGCAAATCCACTACGATCTATATGGTACGCTGCAAAATATTTTAAACTGTTTTTTACTTAAATATCAATGGAAGGTTTTTATACGAAAAGTGCTACTATAAACCTACTACGTTGCCTAATATTAAAATTTACTTGATCTTTTGTAGTGTTGAATCCCCGCAGCGTAATAATCTAACTTTTTCTCCCAGCGTAGCCTCCCAACATAGTAGGCACAGCAAAGAAAAAGAAATTCTGCGCTCTTCCTGGATATGTTTTGGGAACTAACCACAATCGGGACCTTTTGAACTCCTGGATATCGCCCAAACATTGGACAAGGTCCATTTTAATGGCGGTGGCATAGTAAAATTCGTGTTCCAATTTCCGAATAACTCATCAAACTAGTAGGAAAGCCTCCTAATCACCAAAGAAAAAGCACACAAGCGGGCTTTCCAATAGGCGTCTATAAAATCTTAACAGTACCAAAAACAACTGCTAGGGATAAAAGCCGAACAAAATTTAAAATAGAAATCAATGCTTTGAAAAAATCGTTTGAAATACCAACCACAACAGAAATTATGGTGCCAATGGATGAACGATTGGTAATAATTCAGTGAATTCCTGAGCATTACCAAAAAGAAAGATAACGATAATCATGTGCCCTGTTGAGTAAAACCGGTAAGTATCCGTTATACGTCATAGACGCAGAATAATAGCCTCTAATTGTCAAATTATTTTTCTTATGCGGAAATTCAACAAACTGGGTAGATCTTAATGCAAGGTTACAATACAAAGTAGGGGCCAGCTTTTCTTCTAAATTATAAATTCGGTTAATACATTGGGTCGTCCACTTCTACCACCACTCAATAAGGATACAAGTCCTAAGGTAAATTAAGGCCAGTCAACAAACATAAACAGGTAATTTTTTTTTTCTGAAAATAATTCCTGTCTAGGTTTTTGCTGCTGATTTTAGTTGTTTTTTTACTTCATGCGCATTTTAATAAATGTTCTGTTTCAAGAATTAAGAAACGTTGTGTTGCATAAATAAAATGCTTATGTAAGAAATTAAGACCCCTATCCATAAAGACACTTGCAAAAAGAATACTAAATATTTTGGGATCCTTGTAAAAAGATTGCGCTTCTGGAAAATTTATGTCTACGTAAAAATAACAAGCAAGGCAATTTAGGCCTAAGACAGATCCTAGAACACTAGCTTTATTATTGTCATATAAGCTCCGATAAAGGTTTTGGTACCCTACCATTTGAATGGTCTATGATAAAACTTGAGAAATGAAAGACGGATATAGCTATGAGTAACATCTGCTTGATAAGGTGAATATTCAGGCTAGCTAGAATCCAAAAGCTTAGTATTTCTTACATTATCGTTAAAGTGTAATAGGGGTTGTCGATAGCTAATTCCTCATATAAGCATTGATCCAATTTCCCTCTGCGATTAGTGATATATTTCTGTGGAAAACATAATTCGCCTGAGTTGTACGTCTATAGAATTTTTAAAAGGGGTTATAACAGAATCAGAAAATCCACCTATCTCGACTGTGTTGTCGCGCTGTTCTTGTTAGGATACAAGGGCCTTTTTTGGTATATTCGGTCATAGCTAGACTTTTTGTATTTGGTCTACTCCACATCTTTCATTGATCTTTTAGAAAAACAGGTAATAGGTTTATTGCTCCTAAAAAGTGCTCCGGCCAATTTTGGTGTTCAATTACAAATAGGCCTAAAATCCCTAAAAGAATAAGCACAAGTAATCTCAATACTACCGAAAAGTAAGATTAATTAGTTTTTTCTTTTTTGAAAACGTTTCAAATGATTTGCTATATAAAAATCAATATGTAAAATAGTAAAGTATAATTGAATAAAAAAATAATATTGACTCTTTCATCCTAATTATAAAGGTAATCAAAAAGTTATGAAATGGTATATAGATAATATCATTTTCGCTTTCAATAGATTAAAACTATTGTTTGCGCTACATTATATGCACGGGTGTGCAGTAGGTACATGGAATAAATAACAGAGATTAGGATGACTTACGATTTTAGGAAATTAAGAAAAATGGCAACATTTTTGCGAAAAAACTTTAAGCGGAAAATAATTCCCAAAAGAAAAGTTTTATGTATTGGGATATTTTCTACTTCTGAGGCTGGGTTTGCACATAGGCATAGCGTTTGGGAGTTATTGCAGTGATTATTTATGCCACGATAAAAGACATAAAAGATTTAATGTGTTGCATCTATGGGGTACGATTCTTTTGGACTTCTGCGGAACAATAGCATTTCAATGACACGGGCAGCATCGCAGATAACGAAAATTAATATTGATGGAGAGTAGATAAGAGGACCGAAATTAAAGGGATATAGGAATGCAATTGGATGTAATAGGCTTTTCCTTTTGTTGGAGTAGAGAGTTCGAACCTCGGATCCAAATATTAATAAATGACACAATGGATCTTATCCAACTCTTATTCTGTACAATCAGGATATGAACAAGGCGAAGATATTTCAAGTCTAATTGCCATTCTTGAAAAGAAGGTAACTCAAAATGTTAATGCGGTTTGTGAAGAAAGAAGTGGTGGACTTCTCATCCAATTGAATGGAAACTTTTCGCCAAACAAAGAAAGAGAATTTATAAATATAATTAACTATTTTTGGGAAACAGAAGTCAATTGGTGTCCAGCGCTAGACGTATGGCAAACGAGTGAGATTGTCAAGGAGTTTTCTGAGGCGGGAGCATCCCGTGTCGTAAAACAATGACGCAGTGGAGTAGCGTTTTCCGCATATAGCCCAACGTCTTTATGATATTTGGCAATAGGTGATTGGCCGAACGTTAAGAATTCCCAGAACAATGGATCGGAAGTGTCAGAGGGAGCTGAATGACGTTTAAGGTCCCTTCCTACCCTCCTTGAGGGCAGGGGGAAGGTCGATTCAGAAGTCATGAAATATCGCTCATACCCCGCCGATTACGATTTTTGGGGGAGTTTTATGAACTTGCTTGAGCAGAATTTGTGGCTAGAATAACTATCTGAGAAAAGGCAAGAAGTTGAGTCTTAATAGAGCTTACGGCCACGTATGAGCGGAAGTATGGCTGATTGTGAAGACTATTTCTGGTCATTTTACTGGCCTTATGTCAGAAAATCTTTTTAGTAAAGAGCTACTATTTGGATCGGGGATATGTTTTGGCTGGCTAGGACGGGGCGGTAATGTCTGTTCCTGTTGGTAGATCAGCGTGATTATGATTTGGCAAAACTTTGAATATTCTATCCAATTTTTGAGTGTGTAGATATTTCGAAGCAGTCCTTCTTCTCAGAAAGGGCAATACAGTAATATCCCAATTCTCGATTTTTTTAATGGGCTTCATAATAATAAGGCCGTACGTGTCATTTTTGACCTGGAGAGTTAGGTCAAGGGATAGGGAAAATAAATTATGTTGCGGGATGCGTTTTAGTCGCAACGTATTGGGGAGAACGTTCCCAGTTATTATGTGGAATGGTATGCCAAATTGATGATCAGCACATCTGCCATTGTTTGCCAGAAAGTGGAGAAAACCTCTAACGGAACAGTGGCCACCTGGCAATGCACGGATGGCATTGGGATGTAAAATTGGCCGTGTTCAGTAAGTTATAGATATAAAGTATTTCCTTTTGGAGCTAATACCATGGCCGTGGAGGGAGTTCATACTACTTTAGATCGCTACATGGATCCGACAAATGACGACCGAAGATATTATCAAAGAGGCCATCGCATTGGAAGAATGTAGACTATATAAGTTTGGTAGCAGGGCAATGCCACAGACATTTCGTACCGTTTCTGGCAAAAGTTTTGTCGACAAAGTGTGGTTGCTCAAACCAGTTGCAAGAAAACTGATCAAACAAGGGAGATTACGGGACCAGTGATTTGTATATTTATAGCGTTTACTCGTTATTGAGAAAAAGGAATATGGAGGGGAAATTCTAATCAATAAAAGGTAACTTTATTTTCTAAAGATTTTATACGATAAACCTTGCTAAAGAAATCTGGGTTACTTGAAAATTTGTAATTGATTCAATCGATTTAATTAGATTGAAAGATGGGGAGTATAATATTGATTCTGCTCACTTGCCTTCTGAATATCATTAAATTTACCATGCAGATGTTTCGCTTTGTTAAGTTCTGATGAATTGAATATTGAAGCCTTAAAAAATGCGACTGAGCATATGAAGATGCACAGTTTATTTTGGAAGACGGTAAGTAATCGTAGTCCGCGAGTAGAAAAATGTTAACATCTAAGTAAATGTAGTTAGTCCGGAATGTATCATGTGAGGAGTACGGGGCAGATTCCTGCGTTTATACGAGATTACTTGGGGCCTTTGAGCAATCAACCTTGAATACCTCCGATCAGTGGGTTATGTTTTCTAAAAAAAAAGTTTCGTTTAATACCCATGGAGGGGTAGAAGGCGCTTTTTGGTACAGATAATGCACCACGCGAGATTTTAAAGACGAATAAGACTATTCATGAAAGTGGAAGAGGAATATAGAGAATTTCTCTTTTCAAATGTATCTACAATTTATGATTGCCGTGAATGAATTGGCTGGCAAAAATTGTAATAGTAGGAAATATTGAACTTTGGTATATATGGTTCGTCCTATGCCCATATTGCAGAAGACTGTGGTCCAATAAGAGTTACTACCTCATAGCTACTGCTCTTTTACCAAATTTTGAATGCAAATATTTGTAAGACGAGTACAAGAATATTCTATTTGTTAACGAAAGATCCTTAAATAGATTGCCGGTAGACTGTCAAAGAGAAATGAAGTGCCGTTATGCCATGGTAACAAAGGAGCAAATTGCAAGGACGAACTCTAAAAAAGTAATTATAGTTCTGGAAAAATGTAATTATTGTGGTAACCATTTATTGGCAGATGGTAATGAGAGAGGGCATTTTAAACGGTGTGAATACAATAATTAAATGAAAATTTGATACGAATATGTAATATGTTGAATATGGATGTTGCGCATATATAACCACTTCTCGTTGTACCTCAGTTAAAGTTTGGAAAAATAAGTCTACAAAGAATCTCCCTGACATTATTTTGCTATGTTTTATTCGAGTAAGTGTTATGGAGGTCTATGGATTTTTTCATGAAGATGTACTATGTATAATTGCCTAATTTTCACTGCGTTTTTACTTTCATCATGATCGTGCCTAGAAGTAAAAATATAAGTATTTTTGGACAATTGTTCAGATTCGTATTATTTTATGTTCTGAAATTTAGGATCTGGATTAATTTGGCGGGCCTTTTTGCCTGTATTTAGTAGCAGATTGGATAAGGAAACTTAGTAATCGATTAATTTAAAAAGGAAATCGTTATGATGAATGTAATTATAATTCTTGGGGCATAAGCTTGTAGCTTGGTTGGTAAGCATAACTAAAAGTAAATTAAAAGCAATATTCCAAAGTTGATTTGCCAATGTAATGATGGTGCGAATGCCAGAAAAAAAATGGTGGCGATATAGGATCGGGATGTAGTGTATTTTCCTGAATGCTTAGGATCAACTACAATCCAACAATAAAACGGTAATTTAAGTGAAGGGGTTATAATCAATAGAAATGCTTCTGCGTTCGGCGGTTTCGGCCGAATGTGGACAGCGTGCAGCACGCACGCTATGAATGTTGACCTGCGTTCCAAATTGGCTGCCGTGGTAAGTGTTTACTCAGGAATGATTATTGGTAAGTTTTGGAGGAATAAGTTGAGGGCTGCAGAATTGGTCTTGATATTGGGTAACCGTGGGCGTCTAATTATGAGGGACTTTGCTCTTGTTTAAGTTTTTAATCAATTACTGTGGAAAGATGCAGTACAAAGGCATTGTTTTAAAGATAAAAACATTAGTTACTCCTGAAATGAGTAAAAGTTCTGAGGATGCCTAAATTGCGCCAGAACGTATTTTGTGGCTGCAAATGTCTTTGCCTCATTTGGTCTATGGCTAATGCAGGTATTCGGAGGTAGGGACTAAAACAAAATATATAACTAAAAGGACATCGAGAGTGTCTTTTTTATTATTGTTAATCTGACGGTATTGTTTGTCCAAGAATGAAGGTCCTCTGTTCTGGAAACACCTTTCTATCTGTTTGTAAATATCCTATGAAGTACATGCTAAGATTCGTATATCCCGCAAAGTATTTATTAAATAGACATTCCTGTGTTAGTGCATATCAATAACTGATTTTATTCAAGTTCATTTACGGCTAAGAGGTTGCTGCCATTGGCTAATCAAATAGATACTATGTAGGCATGTGGTATAATCCAAACTTTAGGATTGATATAATTTAGACCCTGCAATAAACAAACTCAATTTACGTTAGTCTCTGATGAATGGACCCGAAATCCCAATATTTCTGGCAATTTCCAGAACAGGCTTCCTAGAGTCCATCAAAAATTTGAATCTTTGTCGATTCGTAATTTAATTTTCCGTTATTGGATTTCAAGTGATGTAATAGTTTTCAATTAATAAAGATAGAAATGGTTTTAAATATTAACCTCGCATACGGATCGGATGGTTAGCCAAGTAAGGTAAACGTGAATATTCTTTAAGTGTATCCGTAATTTTTTAGTCTCTAAATGGGTTCAATAACTCGCGTCTAAATGGTAATGTACCCCAGGGTTGGTTATTATTTGTTTAGTTATGAGAAGGTGGCATGCTACGTAACCATGTTTTTGGCCAGGCAGTTGGTAAGTCTATCTTCCAGTGACCACATGTTGAATCTATCTGTTCTTTTATGACTATTGAGTTCGTAACAAATTTGTATACATAACGGATATATCCTTGTCCGCTCAGCCAAGTCAACTATCCTCCAAGATCTGTAAATTTCGGCAAGGGTGGCATTTTTTTAATTAATCTCTTGTGAAAACAGGTGCAATTCCATATTTCCCAATTACATCATCACTTGATGATCGATTTTAGGTAATGCCTCATTTTAGATTCTACTGTATGGTAGGTGGAATAAGTAGAATAGGTTTAATACGAACTGGGTAAGAACTATTCCTTCAAATTTCTTATAGTGTAACTATATCTGTCATTCCTAATTGAACAAAACAATATTCATGCATTGAACTACTTCCATAGTTCACGGTATAAGGGTAATGCGTTCTGGCATCCGTAAACTTTTCCTATATTTAGGGAATCCCTATATTCGTGATACTTAATTCCCCGTATCCTCAATCATCCAGAAATTCTGTCTTCTAAAAAGCTTATGGTAGGGATGTATTTGTTGTACTCCTGATAAATTATTGCTACCGCCTGCCGCTACAAAAATTCTAGGTTCATGTAAATTTAGTTCATAGTTATTGTCACTTTCGGCTACCAAACCACCGTGAAAGATCGAACAATCATTTTACCTAACTTGATCCTAATCTATCTATATTTGCAATGCAATCATAATGGTCCTATGCCAGGATCATCCAATTTCGTTCTAATACAGGCTTTTTCTTTAGCCTGTAAGTTCAAAGCCATTATTTCATACTTATATACGAGCAGTAACCAAAATGTTTCATATGTGCATCCTCGCCAATTAATGTGAAAAACGGGCTGGAAGAAGAGATCATATATCGATTCTTGGATGCCTACTTCTGCCAACCATCATAAAAAGTCAATTTTAAAGTTGTATCATGCTTTAATGTAGATATTTTAACTGGGAAGGACCGGATTTAGACAAAATAGTAAGATGTAGTTTCTATATCTGCTTTTTGCAATAAATAATACTAATAAATAGAGGTGGATTTCCTGTGCCTACAACAATAATTTTTCTCGCATTGGTATTTTTCCTTTTCTAATAAACGGATACAAGTATTAATGTTATATTGTAAGGAATATGTAGATAAAGTTGAACAAAACAATTTTTGCACTGGATATTTTTGGTGTAGGCAGTTCTTCTATGAGCATCGTGGCACACGGTCTGGAAAGATGTTGGGATGTAAAGGCATGGTGACTTTTTGAACTGGAGTGACTCATATGTACATGCATGTTCTTAATGATTATGGACGTTCAATTATTGCAGAAGAGCGTAAAAGCTCGTTTATTATTTAATTTGCCGCTGGCGTATATCTTTTCCTTTCAATTTATATATTGGCGACCATGAACTGACATTTGATTTAAAGAGAATAGCTTATTGACTCTAAGGAGGGCTCTGTTGGGTTTTGCTGGCTGGATACTTTTTAGTGAATTCGGTGCTTAATCAAAATCGACAATAACTCAAGCTTTTTAGAGCTTTATATTTTCTAATAAAACTCATTATTTAATAGATTCACATCTCATCAAGCATCGATTTCGTTAAAGTCGTATGGCATTTGTCAACAAAAATATCCTGACAATTATATCTTCCAAACGCAATGAATTATGTGGAAAAGGGTATGTTACTTCTCCACAGGGGGCTGGTATAATACGGTGAATTTTACTGCAGATCGCCTATGGAATGTTATGTGTAAAGGAGAGATTACGGCCGATAAAATAATGGTGGGGAGATGCATGAAATATTACTTTTGGAAAGCGAAAAGTGATGCTCTTTATACTAGGTCATAAATATCTTAATGAAAAGAGCTTTATGTAAGGGAATTGTTTTTGCCCATGTGCGTACACATATAAAATAGAACAATCGGGTTATTATGAATATCCATGTCAATATGTGCCTATAAATGATGTTTTGAGGCTACACGGGAATTGTGGTTTAGTGCTGAATGACGTGATAAATGCTCCTGGATTTATGGCTAAGGTCGAAGTAGACGGAACTAGAGCAGCATAATTTGCATCATAATTTCACTACGAAAATGCCTGTAGGAGGTCGGATATACTGGCGAAATTAAAAAGGTATATTTTCTGCACTTATTTATTCTTCCGGTATTTAAAAAATGCCTCCATGCATTGTTTCGCAATTGGCGATGATGGGGAATACGGCATCTTTTGGCTTTCTGAACGGGGAAGACACCCTTGTCACTGCGGATCCGAAAAGGAATTGGATGCGATAATGAAAATGGATGGACAAAGGAAATACGGTATTTAATTTGGAGGGAGCTGCTAATGCAAGTGTCTTAATCTATTGAGAAAATGAGCTGGATTTACGGGGCATAAAGAAGGGGTCACTTTGAATGTGGTCTTGAATGCAATGGGTGTGACTTTGAAAATACTATATTACCTCAAAAACAAGGGTAAGTAAAATCAATTAACTAATATAGAAATATTAGGTGCTTCATTGGAAGTAAATCTAAGAAATTCTTTCTAAACGATGCGTTTGGGTAGTGCTCCTATCTCCAACGATCTCCAGTCAAGGTGCCTATCATTTGTATTATTTCGGGGTACACCGCAAGGTAGCGGTACAGAGGCAGGCGTGGTTGAACCTGTTTCCAATTTTTCGGCTGTTTTGGAGCTCCATTATGCATTGGACCTCACTAAATATAGCGGAATGCGAGTAAAAATGTTTGGATGCAGGGGTTAAAACGTATGTTTGTTAAACAGGTTGACCGGTGGGCCTTATGGGGTATGGTATAGAGAAATTGAAAATTACACGTGCTATGATCATGCGGCCTCAGCGAATTGGGACTGTACAGTTACGACAAGTATCATTCCATTGTCCGTTTTGGAGGGTGCACAGCTGCGATGCCAGGTGTTTACTACAGTGCTAAGTTGAGCAACTTGAACAATAGGAGGCATACTATTAAACGCAATTTAAGTTGACCAATGCGTCCGTAAAACTTAAGAAATTTTTAGCCTATCCAATGAGGAAGATTTAGCGGGCGGACCAACGATATCGTTTAAAAGAAAAACCCGAGCTAAGCTTCGGGTTTCTTATAAAAGATTATACTTATATTATAATTGTTATATACGGCTTGGCTTATTTTTTGTTTGTTGCCGTGTAATAATTTTGATAGGGCATTAGGTCATAGAAAGGTGTTTCGGGTGGCTTTGAATGTCTTATTCTAAGCCTTGCATTCGTTAGTCGCGCTTTTTACGTAGAATCGCACAAAAACGTCTATTTGGTTTTTTCGTTCAAAATCGGGAAGTTCTTGAAAAGAGATTCTATTTCAGATGGACTAAAAGAAAAAACTAAAACGTCATAGTACACATCCTTAATCGAAAGTATCGCTTAATTTACGTTTTGTAAAATATCCTCTGGCCAATTTATGTCCAAACTTCCATGTTGGGAAATGGGTTTAGAGAAATCAGAAGAAGGCAATAGAAATTTTTCGTCTTAATATTTTTTGAATAAAGCATTTAATCGGAAATCATTTATCCGCCCACAATAGAATTTCGCTAAAGATAACAACGTTACTCTGTAAGTTATAGCTACTGCTCTGACTGGACAAAAATATTTCATCGAATCGGGCACTAAAAGACTCATTTTTCGCAATCCTAAAAATATATGATAAACACGCTTTCTACTTGTTAGAGATAATGCAGTAAAATTATGGAGATCAATTTTTGTTGTCGGACCATTTTTCGCATCAACACTTCCACGTGATAAAGGCTAAAATCATCCTTTATTTTCTCCTTATGCATTAATTTTGGAATAGGTAGTTTTCCATTAGGTTCTGGCTGGAAACAAATAGTTTTTATTTCATAGGTTTCGATCTTATTAGATAGTTCATTAGTATTGGTGCTATTTAAGAGGAAGGACAAATAAGTATACAAAATTGTTGGCAATGAATTTGATGATTTCTCAACGTTGGTACGCAGCAATTGCGTTATAAGAATATTAATAAAAACTTATGAAAATACTGTTTCGATTACTTGTAAACTAATTTTAATATAGAGGCAATAACATTTACAACACTGTAGTTAAGTAGAAAGTTTTTTTAAAAACGATATCAGAATGGTCTTGTGGCATAAAAGATAAAGCAGTTGCCAAAATTTGCAAGAGGAATTTTAGTGACAAGAATACAACATAGGAGATGTAAAATAAGTAAATAGACTCAAAACTGGGTTCTTTTTCGAATTGAAAAGATTTTATCAACAAAATAGATGAAAGTGCGATTAAAAGTTAATTTGAAAAATACTGAAAAAAAAATCCTGAATCTAATTGAAGAGCACTGTCTTTCTTTGAATAGATAATAGTTATTTATTGGTTGAAGTAACGGCAGAATCATATAATTTAAGAAATGCCGTAAAATCCCGTTTTTGGCGATTAACCATAAAAAAGATACTGGAAAAATAGAATAAATGGTTATCATCTACGGTGTACGATTTATAATATAGCTCCATGTTCATCCTGTTGTTTATTCTTGGGATACTAAATATAAAATCATTTTTCGCGAATGCCCATTTACATGGTATTGGTAGTTTTTTTTGTTGTTTTGGGTAAGATAAAATTGTGATAAGGTATTCCTTGACATTTAGTGTCAACAAACCATTTCCTTAACAGCTCTAAAAACCTATTTATAGTTTTTAATGATGATTCGAAATTGCCCAAACCTAAGCTTGTTTATGAATAAATCCTTGGAAAAAAATAGAAGAAGCAGATCAAGTGGGATATCCTATTTATTTAAATAGAATGGATAAACTAAGCTTGGAAAGAGCCTTAAATGATATTTGTAAGAATTTAAAATTCTTAAAAAATCATAAAACGGCCCATATATTTGCTACAGTTTTTTAAAATACCTATTTTGCTAAACATTGCAATCCATAGATGGCTGAATAGATTAGTCATTATTCTACCTTCAATGAAATTGAAAACATTAGCTCATTATTCATTCCGTTTTGCTTTGAGAGGGTCACATTTAAGTGGTAGATGATAATTTCCAGACGGATGATGCAGTACGACTTACAGGAGAATATAGTGACGCTTGTTTAGAAGTTAAGACAGGATAATTTGGGTTTGGAACAGCTACATACATGGTTTTAAATGGCAATGCCAAAAAATATGAATATATTATTTGAGATGGACGCCGATTTTTCCACGCTCCTTCAGACCCATAAACTGTATCGAGCTTGGTTAATGGCTGCTGAGTGGCTGTGGGTCCTCGATACAAAAGGGTATTAATGTGTAAATTGGCCGTTGCCATAGGATTCTACTGTCTTATGGCTTCTTCTATGTAAAGAGTAATAACAGGAATGAAAATTCATGACCCTAGTGCGGATTTGTTGTTAATCGAAAAGGTTTTCGGAAAGATTCAAGTTTTGATTCATTAGTTGCAGGATAGCTTCAAATAGAAATGAAGTGTCAGGCCCATCTGAAAAAATATAATATGTGGAAGACCTATTATTTTTCAGTAGAATAAGGGGTAAGTCGGATGAGTGCGTCCATTATAAAATGGAGCCGTGTTTGGTGTAATTCAATAAGGTGAGCAGTTTTTTCTAAAAATAGTTTTAAAATGGAAGATTTTATTAAAAAACCTTACAATTGTAAATGCAAAAAAGTGTTTCAGGATATACTGGAAGATGACATTATTCTATAAAATAGAAAGCAATATTCTTCGGAAACTGGCACGTTAAGGTCCATAATTGAAGGGAAATACGTAATTTCCCGGGGCATAGATGACAGTGCAATTTTTAGGAGGCAGTCTAACCAAAGGGTACTAAGGGGACGGATAGCCGTGCAGCGTCGCAGGCGGAATTAATTTTTATGGAGCAGCCGAATACAATTCCGCAAACAAACACTATTTGAAAGCTCTGGAGGCAAATTTCAGATGCAAGAAACACTGCTTTGCCAATATTCCTTTTTAATTCGGGGTAACAAATGATAATTTATGGAAGAAAATAAATAGATTGGAAACAGGATGCCTTTCGGAATAAACTCTTTAAGTTCTCACGAATATGTTGGTAGATAATGAAGGAGGTGATCGAAAAGATATTTAGGGAACGAGATGGTAAATTTCGCCAACATTGGAGGAGAAGCTACCATTAAGGCTAATATTCCGCCAGAATATAGAGGCCAATTTTGGCGATGAAATTTCCGTAATAAATACCATCCTTTGATAAAAGTGCGAGGCTGTTATCTTTCTCTTCAGGGCCAATAAGCTGGCAAAAGAAAAACAGGAGCAATTCATGTTTTCATGTATCTAACAGAATAAGAAAGAACTTTTTAGGAACGATATCCCCTAGAGGATAAAAGATTACTGCTGAGTTGTTTACATCATCTTGGTTTTAGAGCGATTACGACTAAAGGAACTTTTGATAAAGTGAATCGGCGTTAAAACGCGAAGATAGGTCAAGCTTTGGAAGCATTAAGCTGGACCCCGGAATAAGGATTTTGCGACGGAACATTGGCACCCATAACGTTGGAGGAAAAAATAAGTGTCATCAGCACATCAGAGTCTTTTGGTTTGCAACATGGTTGCCTGCATGCTGGAATACTATCATTCGGAAAGAAAGCTTAGAGAAGATTCGTTGAAGAAAATGTGCCATAATCGGGCAAAATTATTTCAAGTAAAAAATCGATGGATTATCAGGAAGGTTATTTTGCAATTTAGTGGTATTGGATTTGATACATTGGAAGATGACAAGGTAAAATATCGCTTATAATGCGGATGGTCCGTTTGGGAAATACATTTAATCAAGATAAGCAGTACATTTGAAATGTCATATTGGTCCTATATATGGCAATTTTTTCAGAAAGAGAAAGCTATGAGGTTAACTTTATAGTAGCAAGCTAAAATAATATCGTTTTCCCATTTTATATGGTTGTGTTCTCGCTGTAATGAAATGGTGGTGGATAATACCTGAGAAATATTCCGCGGATAAAATGTCACATATTTATACGACATTTCCCTTATTTAAATGCGGGCAAAAATTATGAAAGTATTCTAAACGAATATTATATTGAGGCCTATGGGTATATATAGTCGAAGTACGGGATGATAAGTATGCCAATTATTGGGAGTGATACCTTTATGCTCTAATGCCCACCGTGTAAGTCCTATTTATACTAAGTGAAGGAGAAATGAAAGGAGAGAAGTTTTTGAAAAGAAAGGCAGAAGAAACAGATTCCTTATCGGCGAAAGAAAAGATTAAATCCCAATAGAAAACGGTAGAGACTAAGGATTCCTTCCTAATTTTTGCAGGACAGTTTCAATGGTTCGTCCAAAGCGTTCAAATGTATACCTAATGAATTTTTAATTTGTCGCTTTAACTTTTGATTTTTTTAAGAAGAAACCGAGATTTTGTTAGTTTTTCTGCGCTCCAAAAGATATTCCAGCCATCAATCGCCAAAGATCTCCATTCCAAATTTTAAGTTCCCTTACTGGACTGGTTGTCAAGGCGAGTAATTTTTATACAGTATATCTTTTAGGATAATTTGATCGGCCAGAAAGGATATACTTTTTCAATTGTTATTCCGAGACTATTCCATTAATTGGACCATTATATTAACATCCTTTACTGTAATAAAACGTTCCTCCTGGCGGATATATTTACGGCGCTTAAATGCGTTTTTAACAATATTCCGGTCCTGTATTCCATAAAACAGTGGCTAAAATACTCCTGGTTATAATTACAACAGGGAGGCTTTTACACCTCGCCATTATCTCAATTCGCATACATTTGGTATGGCGTAAACATGTGCTTGGTTTGTGTTATGCCAATCTGGTTCTCCGGCTCTTGGTTATTGTCTAACGTTCTTCCTATGCACCGAAGTATTTATGTAGCACAATTTTTTTTACTACATTGGAAAAAGATTACAATATCTTGGTGCCCTCAATATTTACGGGAACGCATTGCTCATAAATCATTGGGTCGAAAGAATTAAGGCAAGACAAGTAAACATGGGAATTTTCAAAGCTAATTCAAGGCAGGGAGGTGGTTAATGTCCGCCGTCGACAAGAGATTTTTGAAAAAGTCTGGATTGTACGGTATATAATTAAGATAAACTTCTTCCACTTCCTTTAGGTTACTAATTTTTTTCTATGAATGGCTTTGACGGCGACATCCGTGTTGCATAAGTTGTAAAAAGAAGGTGCGATCCTACAAACAGTACCGCTGTGAATAAAATCATGGCGCAAATTTTACTATATTGATCTAATATATTCCATTTCGGTTTGGACTTAAGCAACCTATTATTATATTTGCAGCTATTATTGAATTAGAATTTTTAGATGCGGCATCGACATATAAACTTTGTAGAAGAAGTACTTGGAGAGGAATGTTGCAGCGATGCAAGGCCCGTAAGGAAGAACATTTGTTATAGTGGAAATGCAGTCTTCCTATGTGGGAATTGATCAAACTGCAGATTCACTTATATTGGATCATTTGGTAGGGGTAATGATCTCGCATTTATTCAATTGCAGGCACAAGCCATAGTCCTTGATGGGGAGCAACGGGATGATCGGTGACCCTTCAGGAATCTACAGAGGTTAATTTTATATGGATGAAGCTAATAGCGCATTAACGGCTGCATGAAGCACAACTTTCCCGTTTTTGGATTTTAACAGTGAAATGAACAATGAGTGGCATCTTGGTGAATATTATGATGATGAAGATTTTTTTCCTTTTTGGAATTCATACGCGACGTTGAAAGCCACATTATGTAAATTTAATGATGCAAGGATTCGTTAAAAAAACGTTTATCCTGCGAGAAGCAAAGAGGAATGTATTTTACGGAATTACCTATCAATTTGGTCAGGAATTGATTTTATGGCACTTATAGGAATAAACTTGTACTCTTCAAATGGAGTAGCGTCAATAATGGGGGAATATTACAGACGAACAGAGCTAATTCGAAGAATTGGTGGGGCATGGGGTTTGCCTTAACTTGATCGTTATTACAAAGGCGGATGCACCAATGGAGGAAGTCGAAGGGGCAACATGTTAGATTCCGAAGGATTCGCTTATAATTCATATCGTATGTAACACTCAGATGAAAGGATGCCGAAAAATATTTCAATAATTTTACTTTTTAACCAAGAGAAATAGAAAATTTTGGATAAAAACGCAATCAAGAAGCTTCCGCAATTAAAGGTGTTCTATATATCAAGCGTTTGGCGATGAGGTACGTGTGATGGTGCATTCAAAGATAAGATTGGACAATGCTATTTAAAGGCAGTGTATTCTTTTTGAAAATCCACTTCTGAAGGAAATTTAAAAAAAACTAAATGAAAAAACATTTTTGGATGTTTTTGAAGGTGTACTCACAGGCAAGAGTGTCGAGGAGGATTATTTGAAAAATGGCTTGGATATGATCGCAGCTTGGGCAGCAAAATGCTTTTTGGGGTCTAGGAGATTAGGCGCGAATTGAGCAAAATTCCATTCCGTAAACAAGGAAAAGGTCAAGGGAATTACGTATCAATGCCAAGACGCTTATAACAATAATATTGTTTTTTGTACATACAGCGCGGAAAAGAAGAATTATTTTGTTCTGGTGATCCAATAACCACTTAATTATAATTTGGCGATTCAACTTGGTTTTTTCTTCCAAGAGTTTGTCGTATCTGCTTTTAAACAGTTGTAGGTAAAAGTTGAATTACTTCTCCCGTTTCTGGTTTTAAAACTGTAGTGTTTGCTGTCAGGATCTGTTTTAGAAAAAACTCTTTTAGCGCTGCTCCATGATGGCGTTTCTGAAAATTTTTTTCAAGAAATTTCAATTTTATTATTACCTGATAAAAGAGTTTAAGATTTTAGTTGATAGATTAATCGATTTTGTTTAAGTAGTGGTGTATTTTAGATATCATAAAATATGGAAATATGCAGTAAAACAAAGGTGAAGAAAACACAAAATCTTAAAGATGTAAATGACCTAGGGATAATTATATTTTATCCAGAGAAAATTAAAAAAGACGAAATAGGGGCCGTTATTATTACTGTTGTCTTTGGTTTGGTCATCCTGCAGGACTTTCTTTCAGGTGTTTATTTTTGAAAAGTACCTGTATTCAGTGTTTGAAGGCAATCAACGTGAATTAGGTTGCCAATAAGGGGTCTTGACAGAGAAATTCCTGCCTATTGTGCAAGAAAGAAGCATCCAAAGAAAAAGTAATCTTAAATTATTTGGTTCATACTTTTTGATGACGCTAAATTTCTGGTTATAAACATTAAGATACAGCCTTATATGGGATGTCGAACTGCCTAGTATTTAAGCTACTCGGGTTGAACCCTCAAATTCTTGGTGCATAAATGGAAAGGAGTGTATATTGGGCCAAGTCATGATATTACAGGAACCGCGTTTTTCCTCCGTTGCAAGATGAAGGGGTCCCGTTTTTCACGTCAGACTTAATCCATTAGGCAGGAAGCTAGTTGCCCTGAGTAAGCTTTGGGACACAGTCGTATTCGTTATTCCGAATGTATATTGTATCCGAAGCGTTTTATAAGTAGCAGTTCCTCGCGGATACAATTATTTCTTTTCGCCCTTTCATACCTCTCAGTTTCTATAATTACGGTATCTCAGGTTAATTTGTATTATTCCCTACATAGTCCAATAAGGCAAAGGAGACCCCAACAGTAGTATTTTTTGTGTGCTACTACCATGTATTAATAACGTCTTTTGCAAACGTTCAATATCATAAAATAACCACCAAACCCAGACTATCAGGTGGTTGCATTTTATGATAAGGTCATTGGCCATATAAATTTAAGGAAGAACCATCGCCGTTCAAGAAAAGAGAATAAGCCAGTACACAGTAGTCTTCTATTACCCATAGAAATTGTTAAAGCTTTAGAGTGCTATTATCTATAGTTTCTGTACTTTGACATAATGTTGGCCTTCTTCGCTTTCTGTAGTACCATACTGTAAATATAAATTATTTGGGGATGTTAAGACTCCTGTTAATAATTTCCTAGACTTAACAAATTCTATCGGGAGAAAGGGATAAGTCCGAAAGGCTTCTTACATTGGATTAATTTTTTCCCAAGATGCCTACAGAATCGTTATAGCTATGTTCTTGATACTGGATCAAAAGTTTTCAAGCCATGGCATTGAACTCTCTTTATGTAGCATTATTAAAATGGTATCGACGGGCAGTTATTTAGCTTATTAACTACCGGAAAAGTAATTGATACAATAGCGGAAAGAACCTATTTTATGGTTTCTATTGATGATTATGAAATAGGTGAGTTTTTTCTTGTGGAAATAGAGTTAAGGTTTAAAGTCGTAATTCGATATTGGTCGTGTAAGAAGAAAGAATTAGGACAGCAATTGGGTGTAGAGCGTGGTCGAGAATAAAATAGAGATACTTGAGAAAGGGGGGTTAATTTATTAACTACCAACTTCCTGGTCATGTCTGATGACCTGTTTTCGTATATATTTTGCAAGAAACATATACCCATCAGGGGCTATTTGGATATGTTTAGAGAAGACTTGTGGTAAGTACGGTCTTTTATAGTACTTACATGCCATAAACATTCATACGATATTCTCCTG
>Ga0163217_1040765_pt1 | contig 18961 bp, 20 predicted proteins | sample SynspAceP_FD_185933 | JGI IMG/M metagenome (GOLD analysis project Ga0163217, IMG submission 185933) | Saline lake microbial communities from Ace Lake in Antarctica - Synechococcus sp. Ace-P (PacBio error correction) | ecosystem: Environmental > Aquatic > Non-marine Saline and Alkaline > Saline ...
GGGGCATTACGTAACAAGGGGGAAAAGGAAAGAGAAAATTGTGGAAAAAGAACCAAGCCAAAGCCGGCGAAAGGGATTCCCCCTTTCCCAGTGGATTGGAATGAAACAACTTACGGGGAAACGAAGCCGTTTCTTGGAAATTTTGCTTCGCCCGGTTTTTGTTGGGTGCGTTTATTGAGGTTTTTTTGCCGTTTTGCTAAACTTGCTGGCAGCCCCGTTTTTTTTGCCTGGGTTTGCCATAATTCGAGTGGGTCCCCTGAGTCGATGGCTCCCGATAACCGGGCCGAATCTTGACCGATTGATTCAAGCAAAAAACTTTGCCCCGCATGGATGCCACCCGCTTGACTCCCGAGATGATTGGAACTGTCGTAGTGGCCAGTTTTCGGATTAGCTTTATTTCGTCCACGTCGATTCAGACCGCACATCCGTCGGTTGAAAACCCCTCGCGCCCCGCGGAACCATCGTACCAAGAGTTCATATCAACCGGGCGACCGCTCGCGCGAATGAGCCAGGACGTATTCCATTTAATGAGTCCGGTCGACGTGGAGCTTTGAACTTGGAGTTTGAGGGCCCCAGCCGAGTCGTTCACGATTGAAGAGACCGGAAGTGAACCGATACTCGGTTTGTCTATTCAGTTCCTTGGGGCGTCATCAGTTTTCGTTGCACGAACGTTTCGTGGAAGTTTCCCATCAGTAGGCGGCGGGATTTGTTGGCGGTAGCTCGTCGATGGGACTTTGCCTAAGAACTTGAATCGAGTAGGCGATTCGCTAACGCGATGTCCGGCCCGCGGTGGCTTTTTCGATGTAATCGACGGATTCGCCGTCGGTCGGTGCGAGCGGATTTGACTTCCCGTTGGTGTTGATGCAGAAGCGTGATGGAGCGAATCAGTGACAGGTATTGTCTATGGTCGCGACGGCGGCGGGCTTGGTCGTCGATGAATGGCGAAAGTTTCTTTTGTTGCTGATACAGAATTGACGTACCGCGAGAGACGAAGCAAGACGTTGCAGTTTTGATGCAGCTTGCGGACGTTCCGCACCACGATCTTGCCGTAGAGTAATCCGTCGAGGTGTGTTTGTTTCGTTTCTCATAGCGGTTGTTGGTCATGGATCGCTGGCGGGTTTGTTTCGCGGTGTTATTCATCGACCGGTTAAGACGATGAACAGCGGTTGTTTCATGAGTTCTTCGTCGATGTCGATGCGGTGGTCGTTAAGAAATCATAACACGCGGGCTTCGAACGTGATACCCCTGCGTTTCAAGCTTTCGTCCGCTGCGAGTCTTTGGCCCCGTGCGGTCTGATTCGCTCAGTTGCTGTCTTTCACTTTGGGCAGCTTCAGCGCCGTAGCTTTGAGCCTGCCGGCACGCCTTCTCTCGGCGATCGAGAGGATGTTTTTGTTTTTGAGATTCGTGTTCGCCCATTAGAAACAGGCTTATTGCCCGGTCATCGCCGAGTAAGCCGACTTGTTTCTTTTCGGCGGGATGAACGACAGCACCGCATCCTATCGCGAACGACCTTGCCCCGCCGCCGATGAACCGTACTGGATAACGATGTGCAAGCGCTTGCCCAGTTTGCGACTCGTCGCCGCGAGATAGCCGACGAGTTTTGTTGGTTTCTTGCGCCGACGACGCCACACGTTGCGAAGTCTTGAGGATTCTTTCAACGAAGGTTATGTTATAGACGTGGGGCTTGCAGTACCAGCTCCATCGCCGCCGCCTTTTCGGCGTTCGTCAAGTTCGACGGTTGTCTTTGGGTTTCGTAAGTCAGAACGAGCTTTGTTTTTCTTGATGGTTTCGAGCTCAAATCAGCACGGCCGGCCCAGGTCGCGTTTTAATCACTTTCGACAGGCGAAGCCCAGTGTTGCAGACGGGGCGGTGCTTGCCTTCGTGAAGAGCGTTGGGCACGCGAGCGGCGTACAGATCGAATGGTATCCGACGAAGAGACGCTGGCCGCGTACGATTCCTCCGCGGCGACACCATGACGTGATTTACATTGCGTAGCATGGAGGCGTGGATTATCCAGCCCAACGAACGCGATAGACGCGTTTTTGCCATCGTCCATCACGATGTCCCGCCTTCGTGATTTCGCGTCGAGCGTTTGATTCTCAAGGTTTTAGTTTCCCGAACGGGCGAAGCAGTGACCGCAGGTGAATGGCGGCGGTTCGCCGCCGCTTCGCTGGCCCGGTTCTTCTTGCTCCAACCACGACGCCAGGAGTTTCAGCAGCTAAAGCAAGAAGTTTTTTTCAGCAGCAAGCAGTCGTTTGGCACGGTCCATCGGGTTTGCACGAACTTTTTTTCTTAGCCTGCTTCTCACACTGGGCTCGACGCGCCCGGAAAGCGCACCCTGCCCTTTGCCGATCCATTCGCAATCCCACACGCACATCGCCAGCGAATCGACAGCCGGAGCGAAAAACTGTGTTCAGCATGGTAACTATTGGCATCCATGTTCGGCATGAAGCGGATGTTGGAATCACTCGTAGCTTCGGCGATAGTTCGCCGCGATCGGTTCGCACGGCAGCCTTGCCCGCCGCGTCGGCATCGAAGGCCAGCCAGGATGCGCGGATCCTCATTGGGACCGAAGCGATTGCGTAGTTCCATCGGTCAGTTCCCGTTGGGTTCCCCAGATCGTGAGGTCACGTTTGCACGCCGTCACACCAGACCGACACCTGCGATCGATGACGGATTCCACCAGGAACGATTTCATGCCGATGCGCGGCGGAGGCTCGCTGTTGAAAGATGCCTCATGTGGCCCCAGGTAGATAAAAATGTTTTGAGTTTGGCTTTGGCACGCCGTTGTCGATCCGTCGCCCGTAGATTCGGCTCCGCCAACCATCGGAAAGAACACGGAAGGTGATGCAAGCCACGCATCAGTTCGTTGAACCGGTGTCCTTGAATGAATGCTGGCGGCTTCAATGCGTGAGGCCGAACGTCTTCGGCCCGCAGAGGATGCGATTGGTTGGCGAAGCTGTAGTTCCAAGTCGTTCGGTCCACTGTAACCGATTTTTGAAAAATGCTCGATGGCCCTTCGGCGTTGTCGTATGGCGCGTTTGGCGAGATAAGCCAAGGCGTCGAGGGCGATTCTTTGAGGCGTTCGGTGGTAAATGCACTTCGCCGACGTCAGACTCAACAGCGGTTCGGCCTTCGCGCGGTTTGGGCGATGGGAGAAACAGACGGCGATGTTCGCGGCTGTTGTTCCCGTGCCGCGAGCGGGCCGACATGTGGCTTCGCTAGCAAGACCTTCGACGGCATGGCGGAACGAAGTTTTCTCGGCGTGCATGACGCCATTTGAAACGTCGCCCCACAACCGCACGCGCCCAAGCAGTTCCAGACGTTCTTTGACTCGGTTGACAAACGCAGGCGGACGGTTTTTGTCGTCGTGGATCGGACACAAGCCCCGATCAGTTTCAATCGCGGGACGCTGCTGAGTTTCGTTTCCGTAGCTCTCGATCAGAGCGACGGAGTCGGTTTCAGATTGATTTTCGCTAGCAGTTCATCGTCGATCGTGCCATTGGTGTCCATGTGGTCCCGTGAGTCGAAGGAAGATTTTTCAGGATTTCCGAAATTTGTTTTTTCAGCTATCCTCGATCACTCACAATATAAGAATTTCCCATCCCCGTCACAGGCACTCAACTGTGATGCACTTCGAACGAGGCCAACAACGATCTAAAATCGTCCAGTCGATGCCAACTAAGGAGCCCAAGCATTTGACCGACACGAACGAGCGACTACGAAAACGATAAAGGGATGCAAGCGATGCCGCGCGCATCGTAGACTACGCGAAAAGACGCCGAGACTGCACTCGAAGCAGTTAGCGGAAGAAACTTGTTTGGGTCAGTCAGCCCGTGGTTTCCGGTATGAGAATACGGCGAACTTTCGCGTTCACGGTGATGATTCGTCGAGCTATCGCGACTGTTCAAGGTTTCCGGCCGATGAGATTCTTGGATACGAACCGCCTAAGAAAGAAGACCGACAAGATGACGACCGGAGCAGACGAGACTCTTGGAAGAAGTTTCAACAGATCGCCACTTGGCCCGATAAGGGGATCAACGCGCCCGTCATTCGCATCATCAACACGATGGATAAGTCCGCTGCGTCGTGATCGCTGGAGCGGTTTTGGTCGGCAGGGGCGTTTCTCGGATGGAGATTGTGCGGAGTTTCGGTGCTGCGGGTCCCCTGCGGAGATTCAAACGGGCCTTGGCGAGTTCATCGCTACAACGTTGTCCGTTGCTCGAAGACTCGCTGCACACGACAACCGCTTCGCTACTCGTGTTGGTGATTTCGGCGGAAGCGTCGCGAAGAAATGGAACGGCCTTTTGGCGGACGGACTGGCGCTTTTTTTCGGACCGCTACCGTGGTTCGTTCGCGGGCCACTTCCCACGGAACGCAACGCTTTGCCGCCGCCTTGCAAGTCTTCCTGGTTGCTTCAACCGCTGACACTGACCCGTACCGCTACGCCGGTCGCTCAGCTCCGCTGGCGTCTAGGATGAAGTGGACGGCATCCTGCCTAGCTGTTTACCGGGTCAGCCCCTCGGTTCAACTGCGCGTCGTCCTTCCGGCTTCGAGTGCCGAAAACGCGGCGAGCGTTCAACAGACGCCGGTCTACCGCTCGGTTCGCTTCGGTGCGGACTACCGCTCCCGTTGGTCGACTTCGCCTTCCCTGCGCTCGGTCGCTACGCCCCGGCGAACGCGGCGTCGGCTTTGACGGCTGCGCGTCTGGCCTCCGTGCCGCATTCGCCGGGTGGCATCCTGCCACCGGGGCTTCGGTCCATGGGCGGCGACGTCCGTTTCCGGCCGCTGTGCTAGTGATCTTATCCGAACGTGGCCGCATCTCAGCCAAGCAGCCGCGAAACGCACTCGTGTGCGTCGTCCGTTCGCCTTCGTTGCCGGAAAGGTCCAACGCAATGGGCGTGTCCTCGTTCTGCGAACATGGCGGGCATCCTGCCCGCCAACGAAAAATGATGGCAGCCCTACCGCTACCGTTGAGGACCAACTTACTCGGTGCCAACGTGGTGAATCAAACTAACAAAGAGGTTTGACCCATTTTGATGGCATCCTTTGTTTTTTTGCTCTTTTGTTTTCTCCAACAATCTTAAGTCCACGCCATTCCACCGCTGACACCTAATCTTCTTCTTGTCCTTTCTCCCTTTCCTCTACCTATTGCGGAAGCTGAGGTTTTTCGGCGAAGCGTTAACTGAAGGCTGTTGCGGCTGCTATCGTGCTACGAAAATTAAGCTCCCCCTTAAAAACCTGTAAGGCCGATCCCGTAGTGATCTAATTCGCATATTGAAATCTTGAGAATCTCCATGTCGAACAAACATTTGCAACTGCCATTCGTGCCAACGTACTTCACATGACCTCCAAAGATTGGCGAGTATTACTTCACTCCATCTAATCAAGCCAGTATCAAGTACCGGCTTGGAAATCTGCTTCGCTTTCAATGCGATGCGCGAAATTGGCCCAGTCATGACCCAGTTTTCCTCGATTTCAGCACAACCTCCATACATGCGGACCTGATTTACTTAATCCCGAACGAGCTTTAGCAATCGAATAAGTTGAAGCTGTCTCGGTTTTTGGGTAAATCGAAAAAAAACGTGCGTAATTCGAAAACGTAAAAAGAACACTGTTTTATTAATAGTGGGCCCCGATTAACCCATCGAGTGGTTTTTTCCCTCGCGTCTCGATTATCATGCGATTGCTACGCTCCGCTTTCACAGATTCACTGCGAATGACATTATTCACTGTCGCCAAGCTTAAGCCTCCAATTCACCAAGACGTTTCACCACGTGCGTTTACAGTTTTTCCAGAGGAAGGCCAAACTTTAAACTCTGAAATTTCCCGAGCCCGGGAAGCTTAACCGTAAGGGAATTAAATAGACTCCATTCAAACAGCTGAGGTCTAACCGCCATTTCAAAGCGTTTTCCCGCTGAATGTTGAATCTTTGCGACCGATGAGGGTATCCCTCCCCCTACAAATCCAGGCTCTCCATGTAGGGTTTGGTTTCCTGAGTTCCCCAGCTTTTTCTTGCGGCTTGCCAGAGATTGCCAGAAAGAGGAGGCTAAGCAATTGTGATTGCCTAGAGACAAAAGAGAATTGTTTCACAATTAATGACCTCTTAAAATTCGAGTAAGGTCCCGCCGAAACGCACAGGAGTAACCGAGTCCCTGCCCCTGGGCACGCACGCTACTCACGGCTCACACAGCTCAGGCAGGAACGTTACGATTAGTCCCCGATCGAATGTGGACCGAGTCGCGAGGTTTGGAGTGGGGTTGCCGTTTCGCCATCATCGTCTGCCTCTCATACCTTTCTAGTCCAATCCCTTTTGTCAATAATTCTAGAAGCTGCTCAGCTTTTGCCTGTCGCAAATAGCGCTCAGCATTTTTGTTGGATGTTGCACCCTTAAAAATGTTCAAAGACGGGGCGTTGCCTATTTCAAGTGGATTCACCAGGCCTCTTTTGGCGTAGGGTGTTGTCATCGTCCAGTCTTTTTCGTTACGTGCGTTGCGGAATCCTTCTGGAATGTTGACACTTTGTGGCGGAGTAAAACGGAAATGACGAGCCCAAGGTTGGGATCCTCAGGCTTATATGGTAATGGCATTGGCATCCCTTCAGAATTTCGCCGCAATCGAGTAGATCCCGGGAGAATGCCGGGACCTTGAAAAGTACTAGCTTCCCCCGCATTCTGAGAGTATCAGAGTCCTCAGCCATTCCTCAAGGTCACCGATGTCTCTGCATCTTCGCTCATGCAGTCATGCGATATGTCTCACCGACAACCAAGTGAGGACTGTCGCGCGATCAGGGTGCCTGCTGTAGGCCAATGGATCGACCAGCTTGAGCAAGAGAACATATAATAATGCCTCAGATCCTAAACAACTAGATAGTCACCTGATAGTACCATACCCAAATCGGTCTCCTGGAGCAAGAACCTAGCCGGCACCAGCGTCGTACATGCGTGCCCGGTGTGAGGTCCAACGCCTCATCAGAGAGGTGTTCTGCGGCACTCGTCGTAGCGTGAGCGGAGAACGTTCCGGACGGCCGGATGAGATTGAGGTGGTTCGGTAGTGCGAGGTGGTTATCTGTCATGATAATTGCACGCGAGGTAGGCGTACCGCTACAACAAATAGTGCGAAGAAGATATCGGAGGATCATAGCGCCGCCGGAGCACCGTTTGCGTGGCCGATGGATGACACTTGTACTGTTGGCCGCGCGCAGACTGGTAAGTTACTGTATCCGCCGGTTCGCCCTCACGAGGGTTCGTCGATGTAGCTGGCGTAAGGGCAGTAGGTTATGGTTGCTCACTATCGGCTGGCCGCGATGAGCGCGGGTGCGCGGAGAACGATGTATTCGGTTGACGGAGTCGATCGAGTCCATCAGACTGTTGGCTCGGGACTTGCACGCTAGATATCCAGTCTGCTTTAGAGAAGATGGTGCCAGTCGTACGCGCGTCTGTCAACTTTCGGACGGTCCACGACAAGGAGCGGTCCCATTGTGATGGTGACGTCAGGAGAAACCGGTCGTTTGTGGGTTGTCGGTGTCCAGCTGAGATAAGTCGACTTTGTTGTCTTTACATCCCCGCCATTTTCATGTACGAGCGGAGCGAGCGTACGACCTTGCCATCCTGCGGACTTAGCACCGCAGGCAGAGTGACAGTAATTGGCTTTATTTTGCCCCCTGGCGTCGTGCGTGATCGTCTTGGGTGTGCGGTCGCGAGCGGCGGTCAGAGCAGAGGCTCTAATCAGAGAAAGGTGCCGCACGTGTCGCAGAGGGCGACTAGTGACACGGTGCAGCGGGAACTTGGGTAGCTGAGCGATCGTTATACTGGGAGTATGCTGACTCACGATCGGGATTGGTCCATCGGAGAGGTATCAGCTCAGAGTCGAGGTACGGGTACGAGGCTACTCCAGGAGCGTGTGGACTCATGCAAGAGTGTGGGTGATGAGTCTTGGTGCTCTGGCGAGGATGTTGCTACATTTAGATTACGGATGACACACGACGTAGCTACTGATGCCTTCGCTGTCATTGAGTGCGATGTATGGCCATCTGGGTCGGGATGGCCGACAATATATCCTGAGGATATATTGGACCGTCTAAACAACAGAGAACCATCATGTAAGGGCTGTGGCCTGTATGATCATCTACGGGGAGTCCTAGTCGCGTGCAGTGCATTCGACATTTCTGGTGGTATATATAGAGTTTTAAGGTGTTGATGTTGACGCCATTACGACGCGTCCCAATTTAGCTGAGATTGCCGATCGGGGCGCCGGTGAAATTGATCTCGCGAGCGTATTGTCCGTTATTGTTAGCTCGGTGTTTCGCTGACGCGTTATTAATAGGTCTACGTTGGCGCTCGTGCAGCAAATGCCGAGCACTGTCCATCGCGTCAATCATTATAGAGCTGGTCGGTGTGTCGATTTGGTCTTAGATTTGCGTCGAATCGCGTTCCGCCAGTATGTCCATATGATGGAGTTGGATCGATTGGTGTCTCGCGGAGTGAGATCTAGTACTTTGCGATCAAATTTCTCTTTCATCCGTGTCGGAGGAGAGAGTATAGTTGTTATTGAGGCCTTGGAACACTTGTGATGCGGCACGAACGTTCGGTAATTCTCCGTTTTGGAGTGCTCGGTGTGTTGGCCCACCGATTCTGGAGTCGCGAAGCTTCTCGTCATCTTTCCACGGCCGTCCCGGACAATCGTCCGTAAGTTTGGGTCACCGTATTGCCGTATCCGGCCACTGACGGAAGGTGAGCATCGCCACGCCCCGAGGCGATCAGGTACGGTAAAGCCTGAACACTGTCGACGGTTCAAAGATCGGGGACGATAGCGCGGCTTTGGCCAGATAGCGGGCCCACGGTGTGACGCCGGTGGATAGGTCGGCTTTGCTTGGACGCGCTATGGTCCAGGCGTGGGCCCGGGCGAGAGTTCAGTGAGCGAAAAAGCGGGACAGGTGTGCGCCAGTATGTTGTTGTCGGCGTTCGTTGGAACGGGCTGGCTGGGTCCGGTGGCGCTAACAGGGAGGTGAGCTGATAGACTGAGCGATGTGCCGTCGTACACATAGCTGCATGGCCCGAGTCGTAGCTGCTGGGCAACAGTGAATCGGGGTAGATTTTGCGTCACGTTTTGCCGGCTCGGTAAATCGTACATGAGAGTTGTTGTGAAGGCTTGGTTGACTGGAGTGTTTCGCGATCGGTCAGTACGTGTGTCGACGGTCTGTAGCCGCTCACTGGCAGGATGTAGCGCGAGTCGACGACAGGGTGATGGATGCCGAGAGGCGATCGGTTTGCTTTGAACTGACGACCACGAGCAATCGGAACGTGGGTAGGTCGTTGTGTTTGCTCTTGGCATCGGTCGAGCCGATCTTGTTACGGGCTTGTCGTAGCTGCTCAACGTGACGCTGCTGGAGGTGTTCGGTGCAGGAGACGTCCTCGCCCCAGGCGTCGTAGACAGTCTTGGCCGACGTTTGTTGGGGTCGCGGACCGATGATGTGAGGATGTTGTAGATAGGTTTCCGGCTGCGTCCGTATTCATAGCTGGTGATCTTGCCAAAGTGTCGATGCTTTGGATGGTGGCGGTCGGGTCGGTGGAGGCTTTTGCGATATCGCCATACGCGTTGACGCTTCTGGCGAGACAGCACGGTTACCGGTAAGCCTGGAGATGGATTCGGTTTGGTCCGTGGACGTAATGCAGTTCCAGGATGATCATGGTCACTACTGGTCATCGAGCATGCCGCTCATGACCGAGCGCCCGCCGCATCGGAGATTGAGAAGCGATTTCCGCCTTCTTGGGTTGAACCGAGACGAGCGGGCGGAGCGGTGGCATCGGCATCAAACGAGGACGCCCGGCGCCGACATTGCGTGGTGTCGGCGAGTTTGGTGATGGCGTCCGTGAGGGAGAACCGGCGAGGTGCTACTCGATCAGTACGGGGAGCCTCCAGGGTAAGCATTGTCCAATCCCAACACCATCTGTGCCAAAATCATCGTGCGTAGAGAAACTGGCTGCGTGAGGGCCCATCGGCGGCTTGCGGACGGCTGACCGAGTCGGCGATTCGGGCGGATCGTTGGCATCGGACGGTGCCCGAGCACCAGCCAGGTGGTTGCGAGCGACAGGGGGCGTCCACAGGCCATCGTAATTTGGTGGTCGTCTCGCGGCGGGGTTTTGGCATTCACCGGTGTCATCGAGTGAGCCGTTGTGGGCGGAGTAGTCCTCGATGGCGACTTGGGAAGGCTTTCGCCGGGGTCAGGCTCGGGTTTCGGGGTTTGATCCAATCACAAATCCCGAAACCCGAGCCTGACCCACGCGAAGCGTCTTCATACGCATCGTGCTGTTCGTCAATTTCGATCGGACTCATCACAACCGCTCTTGCGACCGGCGGCGACTCCGCTCCAAGCGTGCGTGCTGGGCCGCGTTCGATCCTCTCGCTCACCGAGGTCGTCGAATGGGCGACCTTCGCGCCCGGTGTATAGTGCATGGTCTCGGGGGTTCCGCGATCGCCGCACGAAATCGGAATTGAGGGTCAACGTAGGCGGCAACAGGGCCCAGCAAGGCTGGCTTCATCGAGTAAAATTAGATAAAGTTCTAAAACGCCCTTCCCCAAAATCTGCCGGTGCACTCGTCTTTAACGGTTGGCACGTCGGCAATGATGTTTTTCAGCCACGCAACGCATCCACCAACTCACATCGCTCAAGCCGCCGGCGTCTTCTCAGCTAGCACCCTCGGTTGCTGATTGACGAATCATGTCGATTTCAGGCTTGGTCGGTTCCTTCGGGCGTCCCGTCGTCCTTCTGCGGTATACGGGAACGCCTCAGCATCGCCGGCGACTTCCTCATCGCTCCACTGGCAACACATCGGCCTACGTGTTCTCAGGACCAAATGCATGTGGTTTACTAGACAGTAAATAGGTCAGGGCAGTCGATGGCGAAGATCGAATGCCAGGAACTCCAGGCGACTGCGAATCCAGCCTCTGCGATGGCTCATAAGACTGCCCCGAATGTGGATTTTTCCCCGCACAACCACGCTCGACGCAACGCATCGTGATCCAAGATGAAAAACTGCACCGAGTTGGGGTCCGGTTAATTCGCAAAATCTTGGCTTTCGTGGCATGATCGCCTCCTTCATGGGGGGGTGAACTGAGCTAGTTTTCGTCAAGAAGCACTCGCCGCCGCTTTCGCCAATAAGGTGGGTGGCCCTCAACTTTTAAACTCCGTGGTGCGGACAATCCAATCGGCGATTTTTGTTGCCGCTTTTAATTCGTCTAGGAGTGGGAGGTCCCATCTGGAGTAAGAATCGAACTCGTCCGAGTCTCGTAGTACCCGCACTGATTTGTTAACGACGCCGGAACGGCACACTGACAACGTCATCGACCCCGAGGGCATCCGACGCGAGCCTAGGTCGCGTCCACAGCCGTGTACCAAAGCGAGACGCTCCTGTCGCGCGTTCAAACGCCGGATTAAGAACAGTGTAGGCTACTGAGCTTGAATATCTACCAGGTGGGAGACTGGGAACCACTGCATGCCTGACCGAAGAAAGATTGCCGCCGGGGCAAACAGATCATTGGGACCCTCTGAGTCCCAAGAAACTACCCTAGTCGTAAGTGGCCGCTATCGGCTGCGCGCTCGTAAAATTTCTAGTTTTGCCATCGACAGTGCTTAAATGCTTCTCCAAAACCGGTTTTATCCGGCACTACCTTTTTTTTTTCCCGTGGCACCTTTGATCCACCCACGTTTTAGTGATGGAACCAACGGCATCTTGACGGCTTGAATCCCACAACAAGCACAATCACAAAATACAAAACCGGCCACGATTGGAATCGACACCAACTCAGCAGAGATTAGTATCCTTTCAGATACGCAGCAGTAAAGAAGCCTGCTATTCAGAACCATGCAAACAAAGATAAAGAGGCATTCGCGAAATGTGGTGATGATAAAAACCTTCAGCCAGCACTGATATAAACTAGGGTTTGCAGCACCCAAGAAATACTTGCTTGCTGAGTGCACACAGATTCCCGATAAGCAAACCGTGCCTATTCCGCTAATGTGAAGACAATCCGGTGAGAATTCCCGGCAAGAGAGGCATTTTTCTCCACAGCAACATTGAATTTCTTCTGATCACTCTGGTCGGAAGTGGTACGGATTGACGTTTCCTTTTCCACGATTTTCCACTGCGAACCGCAGTTTCCCCATGAGTGGCAATTAGTGCCCCAATAAGGATTGCAGGCAACGTTGTAAACGGCTTCATTCTGTGTAATTGTTCCTTGCACAATCTGATCGGCCGTCGCTGGGGCAAACTTTCCTTTGTGTTCGCAAAAATCGCTTCCGATGGATCCCTGTCAACCTCTTCGTTGACGTAACCGGGCCCTGGACCAACAAAATCAAAAAAAAGTCACCCGCTTTTGTCAACAAATGGCCTTGGATGTTCCCGTAGCTGTCTTTCCGTCAGGACAAGTATGTACGGTTGTGGCCGACGGTCCAGCAATTGGTTTGGGGATCCCAAGTGGCAATGTTTGAGTCATCTCGCGCCAATGTTTTGCCTCGGCAATCTTTGATTGTCACTTTCGCGACGGCCTTGCCATCCTCGCAACAAACTGGAGGCTTGCTGTAGGATTTTCTTGCCTCCACACAACCCTGGCAAGGATTGAAATAATAACCGATTTGCCCTTGCAAACAGCGGTCCCCCTTCTCGTGGGTTCAAAGCATCATAAAGTCCTCGACCCAAGGCAAATCAGACGGCCTGCCAACCGTGACCAGCTGGGAGTCACGAAGTCCTGAGTGGGGTCAAAACGTTTTGTTGGTTTCGACGAGACATATGATATCAGCTGCCACTATGCTCCCGGTGAGACCGATAGGGTCTCTGGAAGCAAATGAACTCCAATTCGTCGGGCCCTGTCGTAAGTGCAAGTCAGTTTGGCTATGGTGCCGTTTTGCGGTGGTTTTCGAGGCAGGCTCGGCGCGTGTTGACGGCCTAAACTTCTCGCGCGTGCGCGAGTGCAGGTTTTTTTCGTGGTCGGGGGCGGCCGGGGCGTAGATGCGGTTTTCAACAGTCCCGATTGTAGCCGATGGCGCGGCGTGCGGGGAAGAAGATGCCCAGAAAGTTTTTTTTCTTTAGCTGCCCCGTCCGACTGGGGAGAGCAGCTTAAGAAGCTGCTAAAGAAGAAGTTTGAAAGCGCGATGGGCGGCGGGCGTGGCGCTTTGGATTTACGCGGCGGCGTCGGGCTGTCGTCGCCGGTGGCTTTCAAACGTCAGTCGGGGTCGGGTTACTTCTCGGTCGTGGTCGGCAGGGTGAGTCAGTTCGTGGGATTTGACGCAACTTGCGGGATGGAGACCTGAGTGTAGATTTCCGATTGTTGTGAGCTTGGCCGTGGCCCAGCAAATCGCTTGGATGTAACGGATGTCGGGGCGCCGTGTTCGAGGCATCAGTGTCGGCATCGTAATGACGGAACAGAAGGCAAGGAACCGCGTTTGCCGATGCCGCTGTCGTCGATGTAACGACGGACGTAATTTCGGTGAAGGCTGTCGGGGGTTTGATCGGCTTCGCCCTTCGTTGTCAGGAACAGCGGGGAAAGGCTTCGCCGGGGTCCAGGCTCGGGTTTCGGGTTTGAGTCAATCACGAAACCCGAAACCTCGAGCCTGACCCACGCGAAAGCGTCTCCCGCCTTGGACGGCTGCGCGTCTCGCCTTCCATGCGCGTTTCCCGGGTGGGCATGCCTGCCACCGGGCTTCGTCAATGGCGGCGACATCCATGTTCGCCGCTTGCTCAGTGATCACTCCAGGCTGGCGGCATCGTGCCGAAGATTGCGACGAACATCCTGTCCGTCGCTCTCGCTCTCCCAGGTTCACAACCGAAAGTTGCGGATGGTCGGCTCCAGCCGAAGAGACTGGCCGGGCATCCTGCCGGCCAACGAAACAGGCCCTCTCGCGTGGCCTCGTAAGCAAACTTCGTTTTACTCGGTGCATCGGGTGGGGGTAGAATGCCTCGGAAACTACCCCTTCCCCTTTGATCGGTCTCTTTGATTTGGTTGACCCATTGAATTTGTTCGCGGTGGCCTCATTTCCCATCGCTTTCACTCCGGTGCAGATGCTGGTTTACTCATCAAAGAGGCCTACCCATTTGTGATTTGTTCTTGGCAGGTTTGCCGCTACACCGGTTGTCCCGTTTGGGCCTCGAAACGCTCGCTGCACCGACAACCGCTTATCGCTACTGGGTTGGTGTTGCGAGCGGGAACGCTGGTCGCCGGAGATGGAACGGGCCTTTTGCTGGACGGTTACTGCGCTTTTGCGTCCGTGGTTCCGTTGCCGAAGGGCTCACTTCCCACGGAACGTCAACGCTTGGCCGCCGCCTTGCAAAGTCCTCTGGTTGTTTCACCGCTACCTGACCGCGCCTATCGCGGTTCCGATCAGCTCCGCCGCGTCTAGGAATGCGGTAGGTCGGCTCGTGCCTTTCTGTTTTATCGGCATCCTGCTCGGTTCCTTGCGGTCGTTTTCCGGCTTCGTGGAAAGGACGCCGCTCCGCTCACGACGCCCCGGTCTCCGCTCGGGTCCTCCGGTGCGGTCCTGGCGTTTCCGTCGCAAAACATTCCTCACTATCGGCCTTCCTTACGCTCGGTCGGCTTTGCGCCCCGGCGAACGCGGCGTCGGCTGGACCGCTGCGCCCGTCTGGCGCTTCCATGCCGCGTCGCCGGGGTGGCATCCTGCACCGGGCTTCGGTCATGGCGGCGACATCATGTCGCCGCTTGCTCAGGGATCACTCAGGGCTGGCGGCGTCGTGCCGAAGATTGTGACGACATCCTGTCGTCGCTTCGCTCCAACGGTTCACAACCAAGAGGCGCATGGTCGGCATCCAGCGAAGAGAGTGGCGGGCATCCCTGCCCGCCAATCCGAAAAGAGCACCTCCGCAGGTGGCCTCGTAAAGCGTCCGTTTCACTCCGGTCAGATGCTGGATTAACTCGTTATGAGTCCTGACCCTTTGTTTTCTTTTCCTTTGATTGGTCCTCCCCTTTGATTGGTCCCTCCGGCGAGATGAACTCGGGTAACGTGGTTTGATCGAAGCATTGACTCATAGACCGTCCAGTTTGAAACGACGCCAGTCCCGTTTGTTAGTCAACCCAATAGCTGGAGAAATCCCACCCTGACGCGACGAGCGTGTTGAATCGATCAAGCCGAACTGTGAAAACTGATTTCCAAATAGTTTGTGTTTCCGTCGCGCGCAACCGAGGCCTTTCAGCAAGATAAAATTTCGGCCTGACATAACACTGTGAAAAATTTCTCTTTCGTAGTTCAATTTCTGAATCTCTAACTTGCATCCGTTAGCTGTATAGCGTCCGCCAAAACTACTTTCCGTATTCCAGGTTTTGGCGATTCCACTTTCAAAACAAAGTCGTTATGAAAGTGGTCGGTGCTCCGGATCTTACGCTGCATCTCAACGGCTGACGGCAAGACTGTCGCAACAAAAACAATGCACTCGCTCATAGTGCGACATTGCGCTGCAGTTCTAGCTGCCGAGGGTAGTAATGAGGCAAGATCTTGTCCCTGCTACTTGTTCCTCAGGAAAGACTAATCGTGGGTCACAAACTAGGCGGTCAGCTCCGATCGCCTCTCTCGTGAAGTCGGGGAAAGAGGTCTTCAATCATCGCATCCCCAGAAAAACCAAGGCAAACACCATCAAACATAAGCATTTACGTCTAAAAAGTCATTTGATCCATAAGTTTTACTCAACGAAGTTACCCAAGTGGCGTGGGGCATCCCAAAGATCGGCCAAGCGTTTTTTGAGGCTTGAGTGCTGTCATAGCCGAACTCAACCACAAACGATGGCTTGGAAAACTCACTGCACCGGTGATTTCCACCACCAAGCCCTCGTTCAGAAACGACAGGTTCATCGCCCATTGGCAAACCTAGCTGAACGCTAGGATAGTGCCCATATGTTTTTAAGCTAGTTCTAATAGCTACCCTTGCATTCCAGGCTCCGCCAGAAATAGATTCGGGGTCCCCACCCCCGCCCAGGTTAATTCCAATCGTGTTCACAACCGCTGTTTAACTGCAAACCAATGGACCAAGTTAATTGTGCCGTTAAGAGCCGGAGCCGTCCAGGTAGAAATGGGAAGTGTCCGAATATTGCGTTTGTGGGTGCCGCCTTCAAGACCGTGTTTCAGCTGGCCGTCCATATCACAATCGGAAGACTGGGTCCAAGGATATTATCACCCTTGCGCAAGTTAAACCGTCGGGCTCGCTACTCGCAGTAATAACAACGGGTATTTTCCCGTCCTTCAACGTCAGTGGACGTGGGTTCTCATTGGAAAGCTGTAAGGTGGAAAATGAGATGCGTGCTCGCTAATGAGGGACCTGTATAACGATTCTGAAACCGCCGATTCGTGGGGTGTTGTGGGGGACTACCGGACTGTATAAACATGATCATACAGCTCGAGGGAATGGGCACGGCTCTCTGCTCCAGAGCCAACCCGAAGAATCTCGGGAGAGAGAAATGAGGCTCTACAGCGTGATTCAGAAAGGATACGGACAACATCTAGCATATATGATGAGTGAAGCATGACGCGTCACTCCACTACGGCTGCAAGCGTCTGGCGTGTCATAGTGAGTATGGTTTCAAGCTAACGGAGGCGATCCTTATAGGAAGATAGAGTTGTGGGCATGTGTTCATCGATCAGCAGATCTGGGCGGGCAGTCGAGGGATTATAAGTGAACGATAGACCAAGCAGAGATAATACGGGCTGAATGTTGACTGAGAACGGAGCCGCATCACCATTAATATAGCATTTCGGCGTTTTCCGCATACTGCTGCGCCCCAGGGATGCAACAGTGGGTGCCCTGATCCGAGTGGCCTTGCTACCACGACATTTGATTTCGTGGCGAAAAAGCTATATTAATCGGTGTGAATCCGCGAAGGCTTCATTTTATTCCGGATCGAGTGGGAGCGGTAACTTCCTGAGTGTTAATTACGGCCGGATCCACAACCAAACCGCAACACGAATCGGCTAACTTTATTGCAGACGCACTTTTTACTCATCCTTCCAGCTTTCAATGAGAACCCCGTCACTGCGACGTGAAGGACGGAAAATAACCGGTTGTATAGCGCGAAGTGAGCCCGAGGTTTTCTTGCTGCCAGGTGAAATATCCTTGGACAAGTCTTTGATAGTGATATGAACGGCGGTCTTGAAGGCGCACAAACCAAAAACTCACGCACAATTCGGGGGAAGTTCTATCTTCCTGACCTCGCGGTCTATCGCACAATTCAACTTGAAGTCCATTGGTTGCAGTTAACGAGCGGTGTGGAACGATTGGATTAACCCCTGGCGGGGTGGGGACGCACCGCCGCAATCTATTTGCGCGAGCCTGGAATGCAATGGTAGTACACATTAGGAACTAGCTTAAACATATGGCACTAATCCTAGCCGTTCAGCTAGGTTTGCAATGGCGATGAACCTGTCGTTCTGAAACGCAGGGCTTGGTGGTGGAATCACCGGTGGCAGTGAGTTTCCGCAAGCACCAATCGTATTTGTGGGATTGATCGGCTAAATGACAGCAGCTCCAGCTCTAAAAACGCTTGGGCCGATCTTTGGGATGCCCACGCCACTTGGGTAAACATTCGTTGGAGTAAAACTCTATAGGATCAAAAATGAACTTTTTAGACGTAAAATGCTTATTGTTGAATCGGTGTTTGCCCTTGGTTTTATTCTGGGATGCCGATATTTGAAAGACCTCTCCCCGACTTCACGAGAGAGGCGATCGGAGCTTGAACGCGCCCTAAGATTGTGAATCTGACCACGATTCTGTCTTTCCTGAGGAACAAGTAGCAGACAAGATTTGCCTCATACTACCTCGGCAGACCTAGAAAGCTGCAGCAAAATGTTACGCAACTATATATGACGCGAGTGCATGGTTTTGGGTGCGACAAGTCTTTGCCGTCAGCCGTTGCAGCACGTCAGCATAAGTATCCGAGCACCGACCCCACTTCATAACGCACTTTGGTTTTGAAAGGAATCGCCAAACACTGGAATACGGAAAAGTAAGTTTCGGGGGGGGTTGGCGGACGATATACACGCTCAACGATGCAAGTAGAGATTCAATTGACTACGGAAGAGAAATTTTTACAGTGGTTAGGTCAGCCGAAATTTATTTATCTTTGCTGAAAATTGGCTCGTTGCGCAGCCCGAAACGGAAAACACAAAACTATGGAGAATACAGTTCAAGTTCGGCTTTGATTCGATCAACACGCTCGTCCCCGCGTCAGGGTGGGATTTTCTCACAGTATTCGACGGTTGACTACAAAGACTTGGCGTCGTTTTCAAACACTGGAACGGTCTATGAAGCAACTGCTTCGATCACCAACGTTAGCCGCCGAAGATTCAGGGTCGTCGCTGGAGTGACCACACAAAGGGGAATGGACAATTCAAAGGGGAAATGAAAACCCAAGTAGATTTGCGCGTTCCATGGTAGGACTTCAATAAATTAACGAGTTAATGCCAAGGCATCTGCAAACCGGATGAAACGACGCTTTTCACACCCGAGGCCAAGCTCTTGAACCGAGCGGACGGGATGGCCGTCATGGGCATGAACAGCTGCGGCTTTTTCGGTGTGGCGGGCAGGATGCCCGGCACTCTCTTCGGCTGGATGCGACCATCGCGCCTACTTCTGGTTGTGCAAAACCGTGGGTAGCGAAAGCGACGACAGGCGGATGTCGTACACAATCTTCGGCACGACGGCCGCCCAGCCTGGAGTGAATCCCTGAAGCCAAGCGCGACATCGCGATGTGCCGCCGGGGCATGACTGAAGCCGGTGGGGCAGAGGATTGCCACATACGGCGAAGAACGCGGGTCAATGGGAAGGCCACCCCAAGACGAGCGCTAGCCGTCCATAAGCCGACGGCCCGCGTTCGCCGGGGGCGCAGCGACCGGAGCGGTAGGCGGAAAGGCGAAGTGAGGAGGTTTTGCGACGAACGCAGACCGGCACCGGAGCGACCGAGCGGAGA
>Ga0163217_1010188_pt1 | contig 18960 bp, 26 predicted proteins | sample SynspAceP_FD_185933 | JGI IMG/M metagenome (GOLD analysis project Ga0163217, IMG submission 185933) | Saline lake microbial communities from Ace Lake in Antarctica - Synechococcus sp. Ace-P (PacBio error correction) | ecosystem: Environmental > Aquatic > Non-marine Saline and Alkaline > Saline ...
GCTTTTCGACTGCGTCCAAAAATCAACCAACGGTGGCTTCATAGTCTTTGAACATAGATCTTCGCACAAAGTGGTTAGCCAAACACCCAGTGCTTTCTTCCAAATCATCCTCACTTTGGCTCTCCTACAACAAGGTGATTTGCGCCCTAGCCAATTTTCCCTAACTGTCCCCCCGTTTTTCGCCATGGTTTCAACGATTTTTGATAGAACGTAATTTGGACCAAAGCTCTATCAAAAGCCGCGCCGCTTGTCAACCAGGATCAGACCGCGCATAGGCCGCTCTACGTCGATCCTACCGTTATGCGCAAGCTCTTTTCCGCTACCCTCACGGCGGCGCGCTTGCCACCTCGACGTCGCCAAATCACGGAAGGTAGAGCGTACCCGTGACCGTGACGCCGCTCACCTGCATACGGCGCAACAACATCAACATTGACATATTCGACAAAAGGCTTGTGGCGTTTCTGGCCCCTCAAACAGCATAGTCGGATTTCATCGCCCTCAGCGGTTCAAATGATCCCGCAAGCATTTCATCTGTAAGCGTTACGCGATGTCTTTCCACAGCCCTTCATACGCTCCGCTGGGCAAAGTCCACAGCCGCGCCTCAAAGGTCCACTCCTTCCCACCAGTAAGCCTAGCGCCTCACTTGTCTTGTCCAGGTCCAAACAGGTGAACATCAGCGCCTTTTGCTGCCATCGGCCTTGCCGGGTCTTCAAATCGGCCATAGAAGGCCTGGCCACGTCTTTCCAGCCCATCGCCTATGAATGCTTCACCTTCGGTTTAATAGACCTTGGGCCAAATGCCTGCGCCATCTTTTGATCCCCGTGACGGGTTCTCAACCAGATCGAAAAGCCTTTTGACTTGCCACGTCCAAGACTGTCTTAATGCGCTGGGGCCAGCCGCCCTTGCCGTTTCGTGCTTTTTTCCTGTCCAGAATAGGCGCAAGGCAACATCAAATCACTTCAGGTTGGCGATGGCAATCAATGGGCATCCGCCCCGATCTTTGGGAAAGGCATAAGTCGCGCAAGGTGTTGATCCATTGTTGCCCAGTGCTTGGCGTTTCTCAACGTTGGCATCCGGTCGATATGGAGCTTGCTGGCCACCTCTTCAAGTTGGAACCTCTTGAACGCGCTATTGAAACGCGGGTTCAATCCCTGGCTTTGGCCCCATGCGGCCGATATTCCAGCGCCCGATCACGCGCTTGGTTCAATGTCAACATATCACGCCGCCCAAGCCGAAGTCGTCCGCAACGGCCGCCCTTCTTGTTTTTTTTTCTGACCTTTGACAACGACACGCACGAATCGCAGCGCCGCGCGCCAGACGGATCGACCACAAGATGAAGACGGCAACCGCCATCAACCGTGACGGCCAGCGCCCCAAGGTTCTCGACAAGCTTTCTTGGTTTAGTTTACCAGTAAGGGCCATTCCGAAAATACCTGACTTTCCTACCACTCGAAGTAACGAATATAAGGCATCATCGAAAGAACTCAACGGTAACCAGTGAAACACACAAACTCGAGCGACTTATAAAAAGGGAAAAATGCGACCCGCAGCGCAAAGCAATCTAATCTGCAAAATGTGATTGGGGCGGAGGCCAGGATTTTCCGAAAACCCTGGAGACGCTCTCACGCCCGACACGGTTTTCAAAACCGGGTGCAATCGACACTCTGCAAACCTACCGCGTGGCGGTGGTCGTAAAACGGATGACCGATCTGGCAATCGGCAAATTTTCACCGGCGATGAGCCGGGGAAAAATTTGCGATAGAGTGTGCATCTGCTTGTCGCGCATGTATCCTAGCGGCTAGAGTACTTCAAAGGGCTCCGCAAAAGAGCTGCGTGCAAGCGGTTTAGTAAGAAAGGCGTGTTTGCAGGCAAGGACGAGGGGGAAATGGGCATGTCATAACAAACAAGCGCAAGGCACGGGCGCTCATGGCGGCGAGCATAGTGCTTTTCCGCCGGCACGCTTCTAAATGACGGTGCGTTGTTCGGCATGCGAGATCAAGGGCAATTTGCCTTCCGTCGCAACGGCGCGAAGCCCTGACAGGCCACTGCCAGCGGGCCGACGGTCGAGCGATGGAACCGTAGAGGCACACCGAAAGGTATTTTCCGTCACGGGATCAAGGACTGTGGGAACGGACGGCCCAGTCTGGGCGGCGGGTCTGGGTGGCACAATCCCGGACGTAACAGAGCCAGAGAGGGTGATCGTCGGCAAGCCAGAGCAAATGGCAAAATTCGTCGTGGGGGCCTTGGTTCAGAACGTGAGCGGGGGCATCACCGGGGGCCGAGCTTTGGAGAATTTCAAATCGGAGTCTGCGGCCGTCGCTGGGTTATTTTTGCAGGCGCGCCACCAATCTGAACGTACCGCCCTGGCCCGCAAGGTGCAGAAGAAACCTGCGCCCCTTCGTCGACGCCGAGGACGGTACTGCAATGGAAGCTGCCCCGGAAGTGAACAGGCAACATCGCTGAGCCGTTGCTCTACAGCAGGTGCCTGGGTGCAAATCGAGACGGCTGCCCCACCCAACGGTCGCGAGCGCCGTAAACCGCAGCCGCCTGTAACAAAGCTCGAGCCTGGTTCCCAAGCTTCTCCAATTGGTATTTTTCAGCGGGTGGAGGAAAATGCGAGCCGAGCAAAAGCAGATGCGCGTGCAGGGCTTGCGCCCAGCCGTCAAGCAAAGCCAAATTAATGGCAAGACATTCCTGGCGTGTGTGGTCGCCCGCCGCACCAAGCGCCGAGCAGAGCAAGATCTTGTTCGGACCATACAATAGCGAGAGAGAGAGATACAACCGATGCCTATGCGTTTCCAGCTTGATACCGGAAGGTAAGTGGATATGCCGCTGGATGAAATTACACTTGGTGCTGTAGCGCTGCTGGCCTCGTCGGTTAGTGCCCATGGCGTCGACACCGGTGCCACCGCCGCCCCTATGTGATGGATTTCAACCTCGGCACCGTCCTGTGCGAAAAAAACGCTGAACCAGCCGCTGCCGCCCGCGTCCATGTCCAAGCTGATGACGCTCTACATGGCGTTCGAGCAGATCGTCAGGATCCTTGGATCTTGATCAAGAGTTGCCGGTTATCGGCAGCAAGCCCAGGCATACGGGGGCTTCGACAATGTTTCTCAGGGCCGGAGAGCGTGTCCGGGTCGAGGACCATGATCCGCGGTAATTAATCGTCGCTGTGGGTAAGTGATAGCTGTGGTCGTGAAATCGGGGGCCGGAAAGGCACTGGCGAGGGACCGGAAGCGAAATTCCAGCGCCCTAGAATGACCAATAGCGCGCCCAGCAGTTTGGGCATGACCAACTCGGGACATTCACTATTCCAACGGGTGGCCGAGGGCCGGCCATCGCATGTCGATGGCGGGATCTGGGATTGATGCTCCGCCAAGCTGATCAAGGACTATCCGCCATATTACGCGATGTTTGCGGCAAGAGGAATTCCTGTTTGACCCCAACGAATCCGCCAACCGAATGAAACGATGCCTGGAGGCACTCAGAGTCATGGGGCTGATGGATTTCTCTAGACCGCGCGCGAGTATCCGTGCTAATTTTAGAGCCAAGTGTCTGACGAGACTACGAGCTCGACTCCACGCATAGAGAGAACTCTGGATCAGACAGTAGATCATTATGGTGAAGCAGCTACAGGTGAACTTGGACATATGCGGAGTTGACAGAGGCGCGCACGGCGCCAAAAAGGAGAGGCCAGAAGCCTGTAAACAAAATCGCTGGGGCCGAGAGTGCTACACCGTGCATAGATATTAGAGCGATCTATGTGAGCTCTTGAGCTATAGCTCCTCACAAAGGCCGCCGAGCTCCAGGTGGACCAAGAAAGCAGTATCGCGGAGTCATGAATAATGATGTGCGATTCGGTGCGCGCTCGTTATACTCAAACTGGGGGAGCTGGAACTTGTGCTGACGGCATTCCTGATACCCGGTCTTATGCGCTCTGCGCCGTAAACCCGAACTCGGCCTTTAAAAAATCCCGAAATCGTACTATTTAGACGGGACCTCTCTAGGAGGCGCGCACGTTCACGGAAAAAGGCTAGCCACAGATCGGGGAAGATATGATCATTCTAGCCCCGAGGGCGGACGCGCATGGAGACCCCCTCGCGGCTCGGCCGCCTCCGTTGCTCGTGTATCTGGTGAAATAGTGTTGCGTCTACCGGTTCTTGTAGGTGCGATGGCTGGATACCGTCGTGCTGGCACAGCGGAGATCTAGTGGTCAGCGCAGAGCGACGCAGGATCGGACGAGGAGCCGATAGGACTCGGCGCGGCGCAGCCAAGTCCTGGTGAGCCACGCACGCGAGCTTTTTATGAGCTCTCTCGAGAGAGGACATCGACGTGCTGCAGGCAAAAGTATCTACCCGCTCAGGATGGCCGTCACTGGCCGATCAGTTTGCATTTGGTTTGACTGCGTGCGAAGAGAGACCGCAGATGTGGTATAACTCATCATACACCCGGGATGCCCTTGGCGGCGTCGTAAGGTGCCTGAAGAGAGAAATCCGCCGCGAGTGGTGACTAATAGCAATCATAAGGTGATCCAACCGGGAAGCGGTCCTACCGATGACGGCACGATGCCTTCGAACCAACCTACGGCTTCGTTCTTAATCGCCTGGATCACTATGGAGCGCTGTGATCCGGCCCGGGCCCGTCTCGCAAAAACGGTCGGTACAGATTCTGAGTCATCGTGTGAGACACGACAAGTTTGTAAGCATAGACAGCCACGACAGCACAAACGTTATCAGCCGTCGAGGAATTGTCCAGAAGGTGGGCCGGAGCCGGGAGCGTAACTTCGAGCGCGATGGTTGACAAGAGTCCGACATGACCCTCATGCTCGGGATCGAACACCTGACGGTAACTGCAAAGCATCTGAAGGGAACCCGCCCGCCGAAGGATCTGCGGCGCCAGCAAAGGGCCGAGTGCAGTTCAAGGTATCGAAGAGCGGTATACGATGGATGTTCTGGCAACAAGCACTTCAAGACAGCGTATGCCGGCGACCGGCGTCTCTACTGTGCAGACTCCATGTGAGAGAGAAGCAGAGAGGATCAAGTCTGGTATATGGATGATCGCACGCAACGCACAGTTTTGTTCTCACGCACGGATACGAGGATTCACGAGAAAACGATAGCGGAAGACCAATCGTCGATGCACAGTTGATGCAGGGACTTCGTATCAGAGTTGTACGGCAGGCTTCGAGGCGTTTGATCCTTAAAGAAGAGAGAAACGACCGGAGTGTATTATTATCATAATAAAAGCGGACTTCGCGGATCAAACCTCCAGAGACGCACACATCCCCGCTACAGAGACCACGCGCATGAAAGTGAAACCGAAGCCCCGCAACCGCGAGACGTCTGGAAGGTGCCCCCCACCCGCGCGATACCCGCCCGCCTGATCCGACAGGAACGCGGCCGCAGCAGGCATTTGTTGTGCCCTTCAACACCGGCCGTTTTGCATCATGCGTGGATGCTGACCGGGCCCCCGCGTGTGGGCAAGGCGACCGCTGGCCTCGGCAAATCGCTTCGCTTCCTGCTCGCCCACATCCCGACACCATGATCCGAACGCAAATGTTTCGCCGATCCGGCCCTGCTCAAAACCCTCGATAATTCCCTGCGCAGAACCGCATCCTGTCACGAATCCGCGTGGCCTCGGGCGGCGAGGGGCGCATCCGCACGTCACCCGCACGATCAATTCCGAACACCAAGAAATTACGCAGGAATCGTGTTGCCGGACGACATCCCGAGCGCTCAATGGATTTTTCTCAGTGTCGCGCTGCCCGATGGCGGCTCTGTGTGGTCCATCATCGACCGTATTGCCAGACGCGTGACTGAATCTACGACGCGCGAATTGCGACTTGCTCAGATGCTGGAGACGCCGAGCCACAGGGCCGAACAGCGCTGCAGAGCCTGAATATCACGAGCGAACGCGATCTGCCGGCCCTGCTGTGCCCACCATCCCGTTCGCGCTGCCGCACCTTGCCCCTTGCGGACGCTGGACCCGAGTGAGGTCGCCGAAGACGTATGGCACAGGCAAACGTGGCGGCTGCCAACACATACGCGCTCGCACGCCTCTTCGGCGGCTCTGGTGGGCGGTGCGAATGCGTCTGTCGCTGCTGGGGCGGCGCGGGTCTTTAATGGCAGAACTCGTCTCTATTGCTGGCAACCCTGCCCCGGCATGGACGGCGCGGCCGCGCGCTCAAACTGGCCCGAACTGGCTGCGGCACGCGGGGGCGAGGCCAGCGCGATCTGCTGTTCACGCTCGTTCGATCTGCTGCTACCGCCTGGCACGCACGGGGCGCAATCGGCACCGGCCCCCTGCCCCAAGCGCACCGGGTGAGGCCGTTAGATCCCTCCAGCGCTTGTCGTCCCAAGCCCCGATCAATGCCCGCGTCGTGGGCCGAATCTCGGCCCGCCCAGATACGGTGCGCGCGCGGCGCCATGGGCAATCAGCGGTCAACCTTGACCCTGCCGCGCTGGTTCTAGATACCTTCTTCAAAATGGCTTACAAGGCCGCCCCCGCTTAATCAAACCGCCAATGCCCGCCGGAGCCCCATGACCGATACCGCCCCCACATCACCGACAGCGCACTGTCCATCTAGCTTGTCCCGAAACTCATCGCGAACTGCCCGAAGTGGGTGGCCCGCGCCCATGACGCAGGTGGTTACGCGGAATGGTCCCCATCTGCAAACAAGCTGGTGAACGACCCGCAGTGCGCGGCCATTGCCCGAGGCGCACACGTTCGTGTTCTACGCCGCAGGCACCCACCCTATGAGCGTCGCGGCCGAGCCCCATGGCGACACTGGAGCAGTTGCTGAGACGCGCAACATCCCAAGATGGTCGGCATCGGTGAGACGGGGCTGGACTATCACTACACCGCCCGAAAGCGGCGCAGGCCCAACAACAGTCCTTGCGCATCCACATTGCGGCGGCGCGCAAGACCGGGTTGCCGCTGATCATCCCACCAGCCGTGAGAGATGATCGACATGCCGCGATCCTGCGCGCGAGCATGCCAAAGGCGCTTATACCTGCGTGATGGCACTGTTTTCCTCCTCGCCGGAGCTTGCGAGGGTTGCTCTGATCTGGGCTTCTATGCTCAGTATGTCAGGCATCACCGCTTTCCCAAAAGCAATGAGCTGCGCGACATCTTTGGCCGCTGCCCGCTGGAGCGAATCCTGGTCGAGACGGACAGCCCTATCCTGGCGCCTCCTCCGCACCGAGGCCGCCGAAAAGAGCCTGCCTACTACCGCCCACACCCGCGCGCCAGCGCGGCAGAGACGTTCGGCATCGGATATGCCGATTTCGGCGGCCCGTTCCGAGGCCAACTTCGAGCGGCTATTCACCAAGGCCGCCGCTTACGGAGGACTGTATGAAGCGATGAATCGTGTGACGATCCTGGGGTGCGGGCTCTTCCCGGCGGGGTTCCTCGCCTAGGCGGCAAACTGGGGCGCTTGCGACCCGATTGAGCCGCGCAATGCGGTCGCAGGGGTGCTTCGGAACTGGTAGAGCCCCGGGGGTGACGGACACGGCACCACAACGGTAACTGATCGACACCTCCCCAGATAAATGCGCAAGCCAGCTGCTTGATGCGGGCGTGGACGGCTTGATGCGTCCTCTATACCCATGCGCACGCCCAGACTCATGTGCACGGTATGGGTGATCTGCGATGATCGTGATCAACATGCGGGCGCGCGCTGCCCGTCTGGGCTGACCAGCCCACCGCATGACGCGTTGTGGATAGGTTCGGCTATGCGTTTCATTCAGCCCAAAGGCCTCCATGTATCCGCCTATTCTGGACATGAAACCTGAGGACGGCGACCGTGACGGTCGACGGCCCCGGCGGCCCGCTGACGTTTCATCCCTTCCTTGTGCCCCCACGTGGAATGGATGCGCTGGGATTCCGCGTGAACGGCGTGGCTACTTGCCGACGTTGGCGCAAGCATCCCCGACCATATCTGGCCTCCAATCTCGGAAGGGCTGCGCTGCCTGGATCGTGGATGCCCTTCGACGCGAGCCGCAACCGACCCACAGCCATCTGGCACAAACTCTCCGACTGGATCGAGCAGGTCAAGCGCGACAACCGCCGTGCTGAACGAACATGCAGCAACGATCTGGACTACCGCACCCCTCGACGCAGAGACCCCCGACCACATCAGCCCCGCCTACGACGGCGATGCGCTGGATTTCCGCTGGATTGATCGCGGCCTTGCGGGCAGGCCCCGTACCTGTCTGAAAGGACCACCCATGCAAACCCTTCTCGAGTTATTCTGCCGGTCCTTTCTGGTGATCGTTTCGGTTATGTGGCAGTGTGGCGCGGCTTCTTTCCCGTGGCGGTGTGGGACGGCGTCCTGCGGTTTCGCGCAGAGCTTTGGCGTGCCCCTGCCTGCTTTTTCAGGCGATTGCCCATATGGACCTTGGGCTGCTTCGACGCGGGTTGCTCGTCAGCTTCTACACCGGGCGCGGGCATCTTGCTTTGCTCTGGGGATGATCGGCGCGCGGGTTTTGTTTCAGACGCGAGTCGGGATAGATTGCTGGCCATCGGCTTTCTGCTGTCTGTTCTCCCAATTGTCCGTGCCGGTCTTGCTGGGCCCTTACCCCATATCCGAGCCCTATGTGACCCTGACAACCTGACCGGCAATTACATGATCATCGCGATGCATTCACCGTTTGTTAAGGCGTGCTTTGGCCATCACCGGTTATGGAGTTCGTGCGCAACGCGGGCAAGCGGGCTTGATCGCCGGCGCGCGTCCATTGTCAGCGCGAGTGTTTCAATGCAACCGCTTGGTGAAGGGATTGTGCTCGCGGCTTGCGTGATACTAGGCCACAATCGAGACCAATCGCTTGGCGTGTAGTTACTTCCGGCGACTGCGCGTGGACGCTGCATCGTGCGGCCGTTCAGCGTTGGCCGCAGCCCATACCTTACTCCTGCAGCTCGGAGGGGTGACTGACTCGCAGTACAAACCCGAAGGGCGCAGAATGTTATGCAGTCTCTATTGCACTATGGTCTGCTTGCATCGGATTTGTCTCGCGAGAACGAGTTTCGGGAGCTGGCCTTGCGGGTCGCGCGCATATGAACATGCTGACTGACTCGATGCTGCAACAGGACATCCTGTACTTCGGCTGGCGCGCCTGATCGCGCACGAGGCGAGAGTAATGGTCACCCGGGATCTGTCAGTCAATGCTACCTCATGCTTGTTGCCAAGGCACACCATAGCGTAGCGGCCTTATTAGCAGCACGACGCGTGGCCGGCTCTCCGTCGGATTCTACACGGCAACTGTCTGCAGTATGGTGTGCAATGTCTCGGCACATCGCTTCGCTCTCTTGAGTGAAATCCCTGCGCTCAGTGCTCGCGGACGAGAGCACATAGCGCACGCCCACGCACGAGAGCTGCGGGTAGTGCCTCATCGCCTTTTTCTCACGGACCACGCTGAATGCTTTGACATGCACCACTGTCACGAGCCGCCCACCTGCTGAGACGCCGAACACGGACTCATATCGTAAGCGTCGCACAGGAATACCTAGATAGCGGCGGCTGCAGGGTAAAGGGGAGCTGAGACGTCAGCTCGGTGTCACAAGATACACCACGGACTCAGAGGAGAAGAACACTTAAGAGCACTCAGAGGCGAGCCATACACGCACTCGTCGAGGTATCTCTACGCGATTCGCACGCCATGGCTTTTGTCGGAGCAACGACTATCGGTTGACAGCTCACTTCTCACGCGCCAGAGCTCACAGCATATAGCCTCGATCGCACGCTGCACTCAGGGCAGAGGGAACGCGCCTCGAGCACGCAGAGGAGGAGAAGTCGATCTTCCTTCCTGCAAGGCACCCACGCTGGCAAAGACAACCGCGGCCTCGGTTTGAGAAAAGAGAGCCCGGAGCTGTCTCAGACACTAGCGAGACACGTTGTGTGTTCTTTTGAGCTGCACATATGTCTAAGAGATATGTCGTATCGAAAGGACCGGGTACGAAGTTCAGAGACCGTGCAGATCACGAGCGAGAGACTACGCGGATCATATGGGACCACATGCACTGTGTTGTGGCGCAGGTGCTTAGATCGCTCTCACCCCGCGTCTGAGCTGCAAAAACCGTAGAGCGAGTGGCCACGCGAGCCCACGCTCAGACGCGCAGACGCAGATCTTGAGGTCGAATAGCCGTCCAATAGCAACGCGTAGGATTGGCCTGAGATTGTCTCTCACTCGCCGAGTCTGTGTTGAGCCAAGGACAAATAGAGAGCGGGACTCGCACGTCTGCGCCTTGGATTCACCGTGTGTATACGCAGGCAGAGACGAGAGGAGCGACAGTGAGAAGAGACTAACTCTATGACATCGCTCTGGTATACAGCGCAGACACAGTCGTGTGAGCCCCGCGTATGGCGACAGGCGCCCCACGCAGCGCCGATCAACCGCGACAAGAGGACGCAGATTATAAATATCGCGCTCGAGTACTATAGTCAGAGAACCGTCAAAGCTCATGTGGCCACATCGTCGTGGACCTCTCACTCTCTCGTTTCTACACAGCTTCCCACGCAGTAGATAGAAGGAGGAGAGAGCACGCGACTGTAGGCCATATGTATCCATCTGTGTACAGCGCATCCGTGGGCGCGCGATCTGTTGGTATGCGAGGAGACTCTCAGAGCACGCACGCGACAGCTCAGTTAGCGATTATCGCGAGAGCGAGAACCACGCGAGTGCCTCTATTATAATGTACCCATTAGAGCGCGCGCGGGTATACCGCGTTTTTTCCGCGTCGCCCACCGATCAACGCTTTGTGCCCTGAAAAAAGTATCAAAAAGCGGTTGACTCATGCAAGATCTGGTCCCATCCTGCAAACACGTCGCGACTCATTGGCCCCTCAAGCCGGACTGTTTGACAATGGGGTAAACTTCGACCTCTGATCACTTTCCGTCTCAGCGTTTGTGCAGGCCTCGATCGGGGTCCACCCAAGCTCCCAACTTCAGTGCAAAATTATGGTGCACCTCGCAATGGTACGGGGTTACCTTTAAAACTGCCTTCAACATGCTCGGATGTTGCAGGTTCACGAAACCCACTTACATCCCGCCAGCTCTGCGCCTGACTTTAAGGCAGCCAAAAAATTCTTGGCATGCGCTGGGAGTGAGGAACGCTTGAATCTCTGCGTCTGGAGCGTTCCCCAGAGACCACGTAGAAAGAGGGAGCAAGATGCGTAGAAGGCAGATTTGAAAATCCTGCTCGGGCAAAATCATGCGTTTTTAAGAGGTGACGCCATGATGTGGTTTTCTCTATGGTGTATCTTGCAGCCAAGCCTAGATTCTTCCACTCTAACCCGCACCATTCTGATGTTCACTCAATTATTATCGCTGCCTTTGCAGGCTGTGTTATGGCTGCAAACTCACTCTCGTTGGCATGGCAATCACAACGCCTCTGCTGGCTCCAAGTAGCCAGCGTTTAGCCCCAGCAACGCCCAGCCAAAGATCCAAACGGTGAAAAATTGAAGCAGCGTTGCGATTAGAACCGATGAAAGCGGCCAACGGACGGCCATGGGCCGTAGCATATTTGCACAAGCAAAAGATATAGGCATTGAATCCCGGTGCCAATTGGCCGGCCGCTCAGCCAGCCCGGGGACGAACGATGCACTGTGGCACTGACAGCGCGCTGCCCATTGGCCCGCACACAATCGCTGAGTAGCAGCAACACACTCCGATGCAGCAGACCATGGGCAATGGTCTTGCATATCGCCTTCGGGTTTGTACTGGGATGCAGTTAACCCCTCCGAAGCGCAAAGAGGCGCTGCAGGCAGGGCTGCGCGCAACGGTATCAGCGCAGCGGCGTCGTCGATCACCGAAGGAATGCGAATGCCCGCTGAGGTTAAACAACTCGCAAAACCAGCGACAATCCCTATTCAACCAGCGGGTTTTGAACATCGCGCGGACACATGGAACAGCGTCAGCCCGCTTTGGCCCCGCGGTTTGCGCACCTGAACTCCATAACCGTGATGCCCTAAGCCGTAACAGAAACGTGAATGCCTAGTCGGCGCGATGATCATCGTAATTGCCGGTCCAGGCTGTTTCAGGTCCATAAGCGGCGCTCCGATATGGTAGGCCTCAGCATAGACACAGAGAGTTGGAGAACAAGAAACAGGCAAATAAGCGCGATGGCGCACGCAAAATCTCCACTTCTTCGCGTTATGAAATCAAAAGCCTCGGCGCCGATCATTCCCCAGAGCAAAAGCAAAATGGCCCGGCGCCGGTGTAGGAAGCTGACCGAGCAAGCCGCGCGTCGAAGGCAGCCCAAAGGTCATGGGCAATTCGTCCTGAAACAGCAGGCCAAGGGCACGCAAAGCCGTGCGCGAAACCCGCAAGGACGCCGTCCAGCACCCGCCAGCGGGAAGAAGCGCGCGGGCCACACTGCCACATAACCGAAACCGACACCCAGAAGACCGCAGAATAACGTCGCAGAAGGGTTTGCTGGGTGGTCTTTCAGACAGGTTACGGGGGCCCTGCCCGCAAGGCCGGGATCAATCCACGCGGAAATTCAGCCGCATGCCGTCGTAGGCGGGCTGATGTGGGTCGGGGTCTTCTGCGTCAGGGTGCGGTAGTCCCCACGATCGGTATGTGCATGGTTCGTCAGCACGGCGGTTGGTCAGGCTTGACCGTGCTCGATGCCAGTCGAGAGTTTTGGTGCCAAGATGGCTGTGGGCTCGGGTGGCGGCTCGCGGCGAGGGGCATCCACGATCCAAGCAGCGCAGGCCTTCGAGATGAGGCGCAGATATGGTCGGGGATGCCTGGCCCACGTCGGGCAGGTAGCCACGCCGTTCACGAGCGAATCCACGCATCCATCCCCGTGGGGCACAAGGTAAGAGTGGATGAAACGTCAGCGGGCCGGCCAGGGGCGCTGACGTCGAACAGGTATTGCCACGGGTTCGCCGTCCATCAAGGTTCATGGTCGCAGATATGGCCCGGAGTACATGGAGCCTTTGGCTGAATGAACCGCATAGCCGAACCTATCCATCAACGCAGCGTCAACGGTGGGGTCTGGGTCGGCCCCAGACGGGCACGGCGCGCCCCGCATGTTTGAATCACGATCATGCCGCAGATCATCCCATACCGTGGCACATGGTCTGCGGGTGCGCAGGGTATAGAGGACGCGAGCATCCAGCCGTCCCACGCTCCAGCAATCCAAAGCAGCTGGCTTGCGCATATCTGGGGGAGGTGTTCGATCAGTACCCGGTTTGTGTGCCCGTGTCCGTCACCCGCTCTACAGTGCCGAGCACCGCCTGCGCGCATTAGGCGCGGTCTCATCGGGTCGCAAGCGCCCCAGTTGCCGCCTAGGCGAGGAAACCCTCCCTCGCCGAAAGAGCCGCGCACCCCAGGATCGTCACACGCATCAAATCGCTCATACAGTCTCCGTAAGCGGCGGGCCCGCTTGGTGAATAGCCGCTCGAATTGCCTCGGAACCGGGCCTGCGAAATCGGCATATTCGATGGCCGAAACGTCTCTCTGCCGCGCGGACGGCGCGGTGTGTGCGGTAATCGGCAGGCTCGTTCCGAGCGGCCTCGGTGCGGAGGAGGCGAGCAAGATGAGGGGCTGTCGCGTCTCGAACCAGGATTCCGCTCGCAGCGGGGCAAGCGGCAAAGATGTCGCGCAGCTCATTGCTTTGGGGAAGCGGTGATGCCTGACATACTGAGATAGAAGCCCAGATCAAGAGGCAACCGCCTCGCAAGCTCCGCGAGGAGGAAAAACAGTGCAATGCAGCGCAGGTATAAAGCGGCCTTTGGCATGCTCGTCGCGCAGGATCGCGGCCATGTCGTCAATCTGCGTCACGGCTGTGGATTGAATCAGGCGGCACTCCGGTCTCGGCGCGCCGCCGCAATGTGGATGCGCAAGGACTGTTTGTTGGGCCTCGCGCTTTCCCCGGCGGGTGTAGTGATAGTCCCAGCCCCCGTCTCACCGTGCCGACCATCTTGTGATGTTTGCGCGATCTTCAGCAAACTGCTCCAGTGTTCCGCCATGGGCTCGGCGGCGAACGCTCATAGGGTGGGTGCCTGCGGCGTAGAACACCGACGTGGTGCGCCTCGGCAATGGCGCCGCCACGTGCGGGCTCGTTCACCAGCTTGGTGCAAGTGTTGACCATAAAGCCGGCGTACACCTGCGTCGGGCGCGGGCCAACTCACTTGGGAGTTCCGCGATGAGTCGGGAAAGTCTAAAGATGACAGTGGGCTGTCGGTGATGGTGGGGCGTAATCGGTCATGGGGCTCCTCGGCGGGCCATGGCGGTTTGATTAGCGGGGGGCGGGCCTGTGCCTTTTGAAGAAGGTATCTAAACACGCGCGGCAGGGTCAAAGGTTGACCGCGATGGCATTTGGTCTGCGCCCGCGCGCACGCGTCTGGGCGGCGAGATTTCGGGCCCAGACGCGGGCTTATGAGGGTTGGGCGCAAGCGCTGGAGGATCTCGGCCTCACCGGTGCCGCTTGGGGCAGGGGGGGCGTGCGAATTTTTGCCCCCCCCCCCGCCCGTGCGTGCCAGGCGCGGCTCAGGCAGCAGATCGGACGAGCGTGAAGGCAGATCGCGCTTGGCCTGCCCCCGGTGCCCGCGCCAGTTCGGCCAGTTTGAGCGCGCTAGCGGCCCGGCGGTCCATGGCGGGGCAGGGTGCCGCAGCAATGAGACGAGTTTCTGCATAAAGACCGCGCCGGCGCCGCCCAGCAGGCGACAGACCGCGATCGCAACCGCCCACAGAGCCCGCCCGAAAAGAGCGGGCGGAGCCGCTGTGGTGTTTGGCAAGCCTGCACGTTTGCCCCTGTGCCATCGCTTCGGCAACCTCACTCTTTACTTCGCGTCCAGCCGTCCGCAAGCGCAAGGGTGCGCAGCGCGAACGGAATGGTGGGCAGCAGGCCGGAGGGCTGGTGTGATATCAGGAATCAGCACGCGCGCGCTGGTGCGTCTTCCAGCATCTTTGAGAAGCGCTCTCGCAGCGGTCGTGTTCATACAGGTCTGCAATCGGTCCGATGATGACCACACGTAGCCGCCATCGGCGCGGACAATCTGGAAAATCCATTGAGCGCTCGATGTCGTCGGCAACCGATTTCGCTGCGTAATTTCTTTGGTGTCCGGATTGGATCGTGCGGGTGACCGTTGCGATGCCGCCCCTCGCCTGCCCGAGGCCACGCGGATCGTGACAGGATGGTCCCCCTGCGGGAATATCGAGGGTTTTGGGGGGCGGATCGGCGAACATTGCGTCGAGGATCAGGTGTGGGTGTGGCGGAGCAGGAAGCGAGCGATTTGCCAGCAGCCGTCCGCGCTTGCCCACACCACGCGGGGGCCGGTCAGCATCCGACGCATGATGCAAACGGCCGTGTTGAAGGCATCCACAAAGCCTGCTGCGCCGCGTCCTGTCCGATCAGGCGTGGCGGTATCGCGCGGGTGCGGGCAACTTCCAGACGTTCGGGTTGCGGGGCTTCGTTTTCACTCATTGCGCGTGGTGTAGCGGGATTTTCCGCGGTTTGAAATGGGGTGGCGGAATTTTTTGGAAAATTCGCGGTCTTTTTTCCTTTTTTAAGAAAAAACCGCCTCGAGCCGCACTCGTCACAGGTCCTGCAACTGTCATCCGAAATGTCTTTCCGGCCACCAGCAATTCTGCATCCTTGCACCGTCGATCACGCGAAAACCGCGTGCCCTGAAATTCCTGCGGCCAGTTGCCAGAAAGACCCGCGCGCATCGCTTCCTTGCAGGCTGGTGCCGAAATCCCTCGAACGCTCTTCATACTTGACGCCTTTTGCGCGCCGCCAAAGCCCTTCGGGCGGGTCCCTAATCAATCAGCTACCCGTTCAGGTCCGGTTCGATCCGCGATATGGGTCATGCACACCTTGTTCAAACCCGCCGCGAAGTTCGCCCGGCTCAGCCCCTGATACATGGCCGCGTGCTGTCTGCAAACGAGTCACAGATGACGATTCTGACCGGCGCAAGGGCATGGGGCGGATCAAAAACCGCTCCAGTGAATCCCCTGGCGTGCGGCGGTGAAACAGAAGGATCTGCCGTCTCGGCAGACGCAGCGGTCCGCGGATCACCTTGCAACACCAAAACGCGCGGGATTTCCTCGGCAACCCTTCGACGGCGCCAGGCCTGTCGCGGGTATGTACACATCGCGCCTTTCGCACGCAGAATGCTCGGCCAGACGCGCCACCTGGGTAGACTTTTCCCGACCCGTCGAAATGCCTTCAAAAGCTGATAAAATGCCGCGTCTGCTCACGACGGCCTCGGGCGCCGGTCCTGCGTTGATTGCCCGTGCACGCTGTGCTGTGCAAGCAGCGACCAACACGCCCACAAAACCGTGAACGCAACACATCACGGTCCGCCACGAGCGGCACGCGGGTCGCGTCCGGGCAAGCCCTCGGCTTGATGATCAAACTCGCCGATTTGCGGGCCTTTTGGTGACGCGTTGGGACGCTTTGAGGGGCCGTCATAGACAATTTCGGTTTTAAAAGGCTCGATCGGGTTTAACGGCAGCAGCACGACAGATCCGTCGCGCAGTTTCCAGCACAGTGAGTTCGGCCCCCGATCGCAACCCATCTGCTTCGGCGGCCGATCGCGTACCGGCTTTGCCCAGCTCGGTCTGTGCAAAACTGACGAAACGGCCCTAGTTTTGTTTACAGCTTCGCCTCTTGCGCGCGCGCCTGCACCGTTTCCAATTCCTGAACAGGCAACAAAGATCACCCGCCGGTCGCCCTGCTTGGCGTATTGATCCCGAACGAGTCCATAGCCTGCCTCCTTCGTATGGCCGGTCTTGAAGACCATCAGCCCCCGATCCCCATCCCCAGCAGGGGGTTGCGGTTATTCGTTGGCGGATTCGGTGGGGTCAAAAACAGGAGTTCCTCTTTGCGCAAACATCGGTAATATGCGGATAGTCCTTGATCAAGCCCTTTGGCGAGAATCAATCCCAAGATCCCGCATCGACATGCGATGGCCGGCTCTTCGGCCACGCCGTTGGAATTAAGTGAATGTCGAGTTGGTCATGCCCAACTGCTGGGCGCGCATGGTCATTCTGGCGCGCGAATTTCGCGTTCGGTTCCCCGCCAGTGCTGTCGGCGATCACGACACAGGCATCAGTTACCCGAACAGCACGATAATACCGCGGATCAAGGTCCTCGACCCGGACACGCTTCTCGGCGGGCCCTGAGAACATTGTCGAGCCTCCCGTATGCCTGGGCTGCTGCCGGATACCGCAACTCTGTGATCAAGATCAAAGATCCCGCATCGATCCGCCTCGAACGCCCATGTAGAGCGTCATCAGCTTGGACATGGACGCGGGGCGGCAGCGCTGGTCAAGCGTTTTTTCGCCATCAGGAGCGGTGCCAAGTGTTGAAAATCCATCACATAGGCGGCGGTGGCACCGGTGGTCGAACGCCATGGGCACTGAACCGACGAGGCAGCAGCGCTACAGCACCAAGTGTAAAATTTCAATCCGCGATATCACTTACCTTCCCGGTATCCAGCTGAAACGGCATAAGGCAATCGGTGAAGCTTCCCGCTTTGATGGTCGAAGCAGATTCTTGCTGCTGTGAGGCGCTGGTGGCGGGCGGGGCCGACCACCACACGCCAGAATGTCCTTGCCATTAATTTGGCTTTGGCTTGACGCTGGCGCAAGCCCTGACCGCGCCATACTGCTTTGCTGCGGCGCTCGGCATTTTTCCTCCCACGCTTGAAAATACCAAATCTGGATGAAGGGCTTTGGACAGTGCTCGAGCTTTTGTACAGGGGCCGCGGGTTTCGGCGCGATCGGTTGGGTGGGGGCAGCGTCTCGATTGCAGCACCTGCTGTAGCAGCAACGGGGATCCAGCGATGTTGCTGTCACTTCCGGGGCAGCTTCCATTGCATAGTAACCGTCCTCTCGGCGTCGACGAGGGGCGCCAGTTTTCTTCTGCAACCTTGCGCAGGGCGTAACGTTCAGATTGGTTTGGCGCGCCTTGCCAAAAATACCAGCCGACGCCGCAGCATCCGATGGAAATCTTGCAAGCCTCGGCCCCCGGGATGTCCCGTCTCAACGTCTGAACAAAGGCCCCCACGACGAATTTGGCCATTGCTCTGGGTTGCCGGACGATCACCCTCTTCTGGCTCTTGTTTACGTTCCGGGTGTGGCCAACCGCAGACGCCGCCCAGACTGGGCCGTCTACCCACAGTCTTGATACCGTGACCGAAAATACCTCGGTGCCTCTACGTCTCGCTCGATGACCGTCCGGGCCGCTGGAGTGGCCTGTCCCAGCGCTTTTCGCGCCGTTTGCAGACGAAAGGCAAATTTGCCCTGATCGTCGCATGCCGGGAAAACAACGTAGAACAAAACCCCGCAAAACCCCGGTTTTCCCATTAGAAGCGTGCCGGCGAAAAGCACTATGCTCCGGCGAGCGCCTCGTGCCTTGAGCGTTGTTTGTTATGAACTGCCCATTTTTCCCTCGTGCCCTTGCCTGCAAACACGCCCTTCACTAACGCATGCACCGCACCCCTTTCGAGCCTTTGAAGTACTCTGCCCGCGCTAGATCAGCGCCGACAGAGGATGCACACCTCTATCGGCAATTTTTCCCCGCTCAAATCCGCGTGAAATTTGCCCGAAATTGCAGAATTTCGGTCCATCCCGTTTTACGACACCTGCCACTGCGGAGGTTTGGCAGAGGTGGCGATTGCACGGTCTTGGGAAAAACCCGACGGGCCGTGAGAGCGTCCCCCAGGGTTCGGAATGCCCTGAGCCTCCGCCAATCCACCATTTTGCAGAAATTTGATTGGCTTTGCGCTGGGCGGCATTTTCCCTTTTTATATGGCTACGAGTTGCTTTTACGTTACCTTGGTTCTTTCGGAATGCCTTATATTCCGTTACTTGAGTGGTTATGGAAAAGGTGGTATTTTCGGAATGGCCCTTACTGGTAAACTAAGCAAAGAAGCTTGTTCGGAGAACCTTGGCGCTGGCCCGTCACGGTGATGGCGTGGTCTTCATCTTGTGGTCGATCCCGTCTG
>Ga0163217_1093005_pt1 | contig 18960 bp, 30 predicted proteins | sample SynspAceP_FD_185933 | JGI IMG/M metagenome (GOLD analysis project Ga0163217, IMG submission 185933) | Saline lake microbial communities from Ace Lake in Antarctica - Synechococcus sp. Ace-P (PacBio error correction) | ecosystem: Environmental > Aquatic > Non-marine Saline and Alkaline > Saline ...
AAAGAGAGAGATATATTCCGGCATGCTGATGCGCAAGGACAAGATCGGTCAAGCAAGTTTTCACCGGCCGGCGTGGAACTGCCGCTGTTGCAAGGCTTAACGGGGGCGTGGACCCCCAACATCGCTTGGCCACGGCCAAGAAAGCCTTTTGGTTTTGGGCTGGCAAGAAAGGGGTTCCCGATAGTGACCCGGACTGGCTGAACCGGCAAAAAAAAGTTGACTGGGTTACTGGAAGTCCGAGAAAACGCGTGGATTTCTTCGCCCTCTGGGGCCTCACGGTCCCCGAAAAAATTGAAATTTTCCGCCTTGCCGCCCCTGGACCGACGACCCAATTATCCGTTTTGGACTCACCGGTGCACTTTGAAATTTCCCTAAGACAAAGTAACCCAAGAAAGCTTGGCGGGGTGATCGGTCGGGCAGGCCCCGTTTGGATTGGCCTGAAGCTTTGGGTTTTTTTCCCTGTTGGTGCGTCGTCTGGGTGCGAGGCTGTTGGTTAATTCCCGAAGCGCGCTTGGACAAGTTCCTTGGGTCCCCCCTGGCCGGGAGCAGCAGATTTGCCCAAGGAACACTGAAAACCTTTACAAGCAGGGCCAATGCAGATCCGTCTGGGGCGCCTTCGGGTAACCCGCAATCGGACATCAAAGCGGCCAAGCAAGTTCACTGGTGTCCTTTACTGATCGGCGAGAGATGGGGCAGCAGCTGTCTCTGACAGAGACCTTGATTTGTCGCTGTTATGTAGCTCAGTCGAGCCATAGAAAGCCGAGAAATCCTGTCTGGCCAGTGAACTCCGGTGGTCGATAGTGGGAGAGTAGGCGGCTTTATGCGTGATCTCCGCAGACGATCATTGGCGCGAGCCAGTCGTCCCTGGCTTATACGCCGCTGGGCGGACGCGTTCGTGGCGCGAATGCTGGCCACAAGGCTCGGAAGAGGGCGTCATGGTTGCCGGAGCGTTTGGCGGTACACAAGACCGAATGCGATTGAAAACTCGATCTGGTGCTTCGGTTTATCTTATACCTCACCCGGAAAATCGCGTGGGTCGGCAAGAGCGAGCAGCACTCAAGTACGAAGCCGTTGAAGGTCAATGTCGCGTGTTCCAGCCTGTTTGCGGCCGAATGGCCGGTGCGGTATGCAGCCAACCGAATGCTGGCGGATGGTCAAGGTGATTCGCTGATGCCAAGACTGACCGCGTACTGGTTGGTCCATGGGTGGATCTGGGCCAGGTGCAGCCGAGTTGGTTCAGCAGGCGCCATTGGTATCGGGATGTTTTGGTACAGTGCCGAAGATCTGGGCATGATTGGTGGTTCTCACACCCGACTTGTTTCCGAAGTCTCGGCTGCAGTGAAGCGGCCATTGCGGTAAATGTCAACGCAGTATGTCGATTTTCGCAATTCGCAAGAAGCGATAATATAGGCCTTGTGACTCGGCAGGAGTCGTAACTAGCGGCCTGTCAGATTCGGGCGTTGTATTGCAAAGCTGGCAACTACCGGCGAATGAGTCGCAGTTCGCCTAGTGGCAGTTCGAACAGGGCGCGGGAACCTCACGGATCGCAAAAGAGGCCGATCCGCCTGCCCAGGCAGCTGTTCAGAGCTTTCCATACGGTGAACAGGGTAATAGCGATAGCAAGACGCTGGTTCGATCCGCGATGCTGCCGTGTTTCCTATGAAGACGTAATTCTACACGATCAACGAAGGTAGATACGCATGAAATCTTCACGAAGATCAGGGGAAGCAGCTGTCTCGCTGAGTACGCCTTCCTGTCTCCAATAGGGGCTTTTGCAGTTAACGACTCCGAGAAGAAGCAGCTGAGGCTTGCGACATAGATCGGCCGGTGAACCATGTGGGTCGTCGAAGGCTCATGGTTCAAAAAAAAACCATTGCCCGGGGGGGGCGGCCGTTGGCATAAGCGTGGCGGCGTCAAGCTGATCAAGGCAGCAAAGAAGAAGCCAGAGTGCGTTGCCGAAAAGTGGCTGGCCAGCCGTCTGGTGAGCCTATCAGACAGATGCCAACGGTCAAGCTCAGTAACCATAGATCTGGTTTGAGTCCTGCAGCCGACATCGCTCAGAAACGTACCTGGTGCGGTTGTGGATCGCTTCCAGCCGGTCCGTAGTCGTTTTCATGCCTCTACTGACAGGTGGCGTTGGAAATCGAGAAGGTTGCAGAAGAGACTACCCGAAAAAATCATCAAGGCCATTCGTTGATCCGCTGGTGGGTCGCAGCCATTACCAGGAGCCGATGACCTGGCATTTCAACTGGGCCTAGAAGAAGGCGACCAGTATCAGCAGTTCCGACCAACATCTTTTGTGCCTGCGGCAAGCTGTTTTGCCGACTACGATCTGGCACTGCTGAAATGCAATCGCCGCATGGTCATCAAGGAAGACGGGTCAATATGCTGCATCTGCCTGGACTGCTAAGCAACACTGTCATCGGACATCGAGCACGGCAATGGCCATGTATCGCCAGCCAGCTGCGCATGCATCGATCCGTCACACGGATGGAATCCGCGTGAAACCCACGCTGCCCAAGTTCGAGCTCACTACGTTGCGCTGGAAAAGGCAACATGCGTTGCGTGGTCAGAGCGGTGCTGGCATGGCCAATTGGGTACCATGGACATCGTCAACACCCGACGGCGGCAAAGCCCGCCCAAACTTCTGGATGTGGGCGGCGGCGCCGACCAACAGCGCGCGTTACCGAGGAGCATTCAAGTACATCCTCTCCGACACCAATTGAAGGCCGTTCTGGTCAACATTTTCGGTGGCATCGTTCGTGCGACATGATGCGGAAGGCATCATTGGCGCAGTAAAAGGAAGTGGCGTGAAGGTACTGTAGTCGTCCGTCTGGAAGGCCAACGCCGAGCTGGCGCCAAGGTACATGAAAGGCAAAGTGGTCTGAACATCATCGCAGCAACCAGTCTGACCGACGCTGCCCCACAAGGGTCCGTCCAAGGGCGCGTGAGGGTAAATAACTGAGCATCCTGATTTCAACAAAGACCCGAAAGTTTATTCTGACCAGGGCTTCACCGGCGCACAGGGTACTTTCACTCTGAACAGGCGATGAGTAACGGCACCAAGATGGTCGGTGGCGTTACACCTGGGCCAAGTGGTGCGGACGACTCACCCTGGGCCTGCCGTGTTTCCAACACCGTGCGTGAAGCGGTGAGCCAGACAGGCCGCTACTGGCCAGTGGATCTACGTTCTGCTGCGCCCTTTCTGCAAGGACTCGATTCTTGGAAGCTGCCAACGGTGGCATCAAGCTGATCGTGTGCATCAACCGAAGGTACCCGACCCTGGACCATGGCCCGAACTGGCAAAGTCCGTTCTGTGAACCAGTTTGGGCGTACGTCTGGATCGGGCCTAACTGCCCAGGCGTCATCACCTCCGCGAGTGCAGAGATCGGCAGTCATGCCCCGGTCCACATCACCTGCCAGGCAAGTGGCATCGTGTGCGTTTCCGGGACCCTGGACCTATTGAAGCCGTCAAGCAGACCAACAGACGCCGGCTTTGGCCAGTCTACTTGCGTTGGTATTTGGTGTGACCCGATTCTCCTGGCTCCAATCTTCATCGACATCCTGCAGATGTTTCCAGGATGATCGAGAACCGAAGCCATCGCATGGATTGGCGAAATCGGCGGCAGCGCCGAAGAAGAACCGCAGCTTTAGTCAAGCCCAACGTGACAAGCCAGTTGTGTCCTATATCGCGGGTGTAACGGCTCGGCCGGCAAGCGTATTGGTGCACCAGGTGACGATTCATTTCCGCGGCAAGGTAACGGTCAGATGAAAAGTTGTGCGCTGGAGAGATGCCGGCTGTCAAAAACCGTGCGTGATTCGCTGGCGGATATCGGTGTAGCACTGGCCGAAACTGGACCGGTTGGGCGCTGAAGAAGATAGAAAAAAAAAAAACCCAAAAAAGAAAAAAAAAAAAAAATTCTTCGCTGACCTGTGGATGAAAACCCGCCTTCGGCGGGTTTTTTTTATGCCGTGCGATGTCTTTCATGCGGTCAGTGCTTCTCATCAGCACAGCAGTCCGGTAGTGTGAGTCTGATACTGGGCGGCAAGCGGCACACGCATTGAATATTTACGAGAAGGGCTAGCATCCTCGGTGTTAACCTGATTTAACCCTGACGCTGGTGCATATGGTCAACTTGACTAGCGTTCTTCTGGTTCTTGTGTTCTGCTGGGTCCGCTATTCCTACTAATCGTCGCCAACAAAAGGCCGCGATAGCGGCCTGCCTGCAGCTGTGTTGCACCTGTAGTCGTCCAGGACTGGATGAAAGCCGCCTGTTGATCGCGATGCAGCGTATTGCCGACGCACAGTGTGTATCGGTAATCGGGGCAATACGCTTTTCTTTGCTTCCCAGCCCTGCTGATTCTTGCAGGTCTGATTCACGGTGGATGGGGGGCAAACATGACCGCGCGCAGACCGCCTGCTGCAGGATATGCCTTTGTGCGACGCGTCAGCCGGCAGATGTCGGAAAATGAAAACTGCTGGTTGATGCTGGCACCATGCCTTCGTTACGCGTTCTTCAACCTTTTCCTGGGGCATGAGGCATACAATTTCGCCTCGGTGCTGCTTGGCTCGGCGCCTTTGGTCCGGTGAAGAAAAAAACGTGCCTGGAAACCGAGCGCAAAGGCTTACGCGCCAGGGCAGCTGCAGTGCTGTCGATGCTGCAATGAATTCCAACCCTGGGGCTGCGCGCCTATTCATTTTGCGTTGGCTGCTGACCTGGTTTATCAATCCGCTGTGTTTTCATGGCAACTACCGCCGTGTCGTCTGGGTGCTGTATCTTGCCGGGAGGTTTCTTCGGATGTGCTTGAAGCTCATCGAATGTTTCAGCCACGGCCACTGTTGAGCGCCCAGCCAGGAGAGACGAGTGAATGATCTTTCATTATGTGTGTCCTGTTTTTTTTGCCGGCGCTATTGATTGGTGCTGGGGGGGAAAAAAAAAAAAAAAAAAAACCCAAAAAAAGCACCGGTGGCGCGTGGCCATGGCCCCGAAGCCAGTGGACAACAGGGCTATTGACAATCCGCCATCCGCGTGCGAGCAAGCGGCCGTTGACCGGGCTGGGGTGCGCGCGGCGATGGCGGCCCAATTCTGAATATGCTGGAAGACTTTTTTCCGCTGTTTTGCCGCCGGGTGTGCTGGTTGGGCGGCAGGGTGACAACACTCACGGGCTCAACGATCAATCTGCTGGCGGCAGGCTTTTCATCTTCCTCACGAATCGCGCTTACACAACGCGCATTGTAATTGCTAAACCTGGGACAAGTTGCGCCAGTCTGTGCTGGGGCGGCGGATTTATCAGTGTCCTGGGGTGTTGATTGCTGTCGCCCGGCCTTGGCGTAATCAAGGCAGACTGGATCAGCATGTGGGATGGATATGGCCCCATATAGGATATTGAGTAGGTTCATGGACGCGCCTGAAAGCGGGAAGGGATAGCGAATATGGAGCGGGGTACGGAGCAAGGGTAGTATGGAGAGGCATGCCCGTCAAGGCAATGCCCGAAACGCATTACTCTCCATGCTTTCTTGATCGATCTTCTTTCTCAGCCAGCGGAGCTGCGAACGTCAGTCTGGCTTTTTCTTTTCACATAGTCCAGCCTATCTTCAATAGGCTCGCCGACGGCATCGCAGCGTCTTCCATGTTTTTCACGAGCACGCTCAGCCCATGGTTCTTCATGTACCCGTTGCTTTCACGACGCGGAGTTCTGCCTGCTTCGCCAGCTTCTTCCGCAGCGTCACCCATGCTTTTCCATGGAATACGACATGGACTCACAGCGGGTCATCCATATTGTCTTCAGGTTCTTGTTGGCAGGTCTGCGCCACAAACCGAGACTGGCCATGCAATACGACCGTTGCGCACAACTTTTTTCATCGAGATCCCTCCTTGGGTGATGATTACCATAAGCTTAGTCCGGGAAAGCGTTTGTAATAGTTCCATTGCTCTCTCACTTCATAGCATAGTCCGATATGTGGAGTCCGGAGCAGCTTCTGTTTACTATAGGCGCCCCTGTTCCGACTGTTTTCCGGAATCCTTTACCAGGATCGAGAGCCCTGCATGAATAATGTCCATGAACGCGCCCGGACCGGTTTCGCTGTCCGCGTATTGCGCCAACTGCCAGATGGTTAGGCATGACGGTTAGAGCAGGCGGATGAGCCAAGGCCTGACATTCAAATTACCGCTAATAGCCGGGCCATAATAGGCAATCCTGTCGTGGCGTGGTGCAGCGGCGGTGCCATTACCATTGAATGGATACCTTGCTGCGGCCAATCTCAACCGTGTGTTATCCCTGCCCGAATTCGAAGATTTGCCCGACCTCTCGATTGCGCATCGACTATATGCACCCGCGAACCGGGCAAGCATTTATGGCTTCGCCGAGTGTTAGTCGCATCACTCCAACCGTAATCTTTACCCGTGGGGTGGCTACCCAGGAGTGAATCGTGAGCATCGCCATTGCCCACGTGGGGGTACTTTTAATGCGCAGGGCAAGCCGGACCGGCTGAAAGGACAGTTGTCGCGTAAAATCGGATGGGTGAAGCATCAATGAGCCTGACAGTTTGAGCAAGCGAGCAACTGGTAACGCGATGCCATGGATACCGGCAATTTTGATCCGCCTGGTCGCGAGCAACCCTATGCCACTTACCCATTGCATGCAGTGCCAGCGTTGGGTTTGAAGAGGTGTGTCTTTCACCTGCCGATGCCAAAAGACAAATATCGGCAACCCGGTATTGCCAGCAGCTGCATGGTGGAGTGATTGCCGGGTTTTAATGGAGTCAGGCGGCGATGTTGCATGCCTGATGATCTCCAATGAGGCAGCGCTCGAGCTTCCCAATAATCGATTTTTCTAAATCGAACTACTTCGCGCGGTCTCTACAAAGACACTTATGCCGACTGTCGGTAAATGGCGTCACGGGCAGGCGAGTGGGTAATGTGGCGATAACCAGCGTCGGCAACCGCTCCATGACCGATTGCTACGTCGCCAGAAGCGCATTTCAAGCCTGGATTGAGCTGGCGATTTGCCTGCTGGATCAGCGGTTTAGCCACCATCATAGCAGTGTTCCACGCACGAGAAATGTGCAGACATGGCGCCTTGTTGATGCGTCAGCGGTATAAGTTGCGTGCTATGCGCCTGGGATTGGCTGATATTGAAGCTCGGAAGCCTGGGCCATGGGTTCTGCCTGGTAGCGGCAGTGCTGCCGTGGGCACGGTTGTTTTTATTGCGCCCGCCGTGGTATGCCGTGATGCCGCGCGTGGCATGCCCTGCCTTTGCAGGGCTTGTGTGCATGCTGGCGGGGCGGCATGGCTGCATCGGGATCAACAGAGCGTTTCGATAGTCTGGCTAGCAGGTGATTGGTTTGGGCCAAAAGGCCGCTCCAGCAGTCTTGAGGGTCGAGTTGAATCGGCACGGTGTTGTAACCCTGACAGGGCCGTATTGGCAAGGCATCCGAGCTGACCCTGCGGAAGGCGAGGCGAACGCGTGCGTCGTTTCCCTGAGTATCGTTTTGCCAAAGGCCCGGTTTCCTGCGGCAACAGCGCGTAGAACGGTTGCCGACTGAATGAGGTCGGCCTGAGCTGGTAATACCAGTGTACATACGCGCATTGCAGCGCCCGGGTTTGAGCGTGTGGTTTGAGGGCTATACCGCTGATCTGGAGTTAACACCGAGCGGAATGGACGCACGGCAGTGCGCATGCCCTGCAGAACCTGCCCAAGCCAAGGAACGCGACACGGTTACTGGCATTTCTGGCTGGACGAAACCCTGCTTGGCTAAAGACTCTCTTGAGCGCACGCCCAGCTCCCAGTCCCAGTGCCGGAGACAGCCCCGCCCTGTTTGCCACGTGCAGCTAACACCGAGCCTCTGGAATATCATTGGTCCAATGGCAATCAGTCAGTCTTGCTGGCGTGCTGATGAGCCAGAGCTTGTTTCTTGACCAGAAACGTCAGGCTGACAAACGGTCACCAATCGGGTTTTATGAAGGTCGTCCTGAAAGACACGTCAGGTGTGATGCAAACGCGTGTCATAGCACAGCCGCGTGGCGCTCAATCAAGGTGGATTAACCAACTTCCACCCGCTGATATCCGCAGCCCTGGAAGTCGTTATCTTGCGCCACGCGTGACTTTGAAAATCTGCGCAACGTCCCCCATTAAAGGGCCATCAGCCACGGTAAGCGGATCCGTCCGTTGCCTGCCTGCTGTCCCTGTCGCGAATGCCTGCGCCTGGACCCTACCTAACGCCTTGAAGAAACTAAAGGAGGACAACCGAAGATGACCGTGGAAGCCCGATAAGGAAACTGGCTCGGATTTTCAGACTGTATGAGGTGAAGCAACTGCTGCACCTGATTAGATGCCAATTCGATGTAATCTCGAACAAGGAGATATTTCTTTCGCGAGCTGATTTCAACGCCTCTGAATGCTCTGACAAGCTGCGCTTTGAAAGCCATCGCCAAACCCGAACTGCTGGAAGACCAGCCCGCATATCGGTACCGCATCACTCTGACCAGACGGCCAAACACGCTGAACCATCGAAGACAATGGTAATCGGCATGTCGCGCGAGGAAGTCATCGAGACCTGGGCACCATCGCCAAGTCCGGTACGCAATCCTTTCATGCAGCAGTTGACCGTGACCAGAAGAAGGACGCGAGCCTGGATCGGCCAGTTCGGTTCTGGCTTCTACAGAGTGCCTTTTTGTTGCTGACAAGGTGGAAGTCTTTAACCGCCGCGCTTGGATTGGACAATCGCCTGAAGGTGTGCGCGGGAAATCCGCCGCGAGGGTGAGTCACTATCGAAACGTGCGAAGGCCGAAGCGCGAGCAAGCGCGCATCGTGCTGCATCCAAAGCCGCTGAATCCAGAGTTTGCTCATGGCTGGCGTTTGCGCAAGTGGTTGAAAAAATACTCTGACCACGATTTCCCCTGCCCATCGAACTGCCCAAGCAGTTCAAATGGAAAGACGACAAGGGAGCAGCAGCGGAAACTGGAATGGGAAACCGTCCAACCGTGCCCAGGCCCTCTGGACCCCCGCGGCCCGTACGAAGTGAAGGACGAGAATATCAGGAGTCTACAAGCACTCGCCATGATTTTCGAGAACCCACTTGAGCTGGAACCACAAACAAGGTCAAGGAAGCTGGAGTTACACCAGCCTGCTTTAACGTACCTAGGCCGGGCGCCTTTTGATCTGTACCAGCGTGAACGCCGCGCGGGTTGAAGCTGTATGTGCAGCGAGTGTGTTCATCATGGATGACCGCCTGACAGTTCCTGCCGTTGTAACCTGCGTTTTGTCAAAGGTGTGGTCAATTCCAACGATCTGCGGTTTGAACTCTCGCGTGATAGATCCTGCAGAAGATCCCGCTATCGACAGCAATGAAGTCGGCAACTGACCAAGCGCGTGCTGGAATATGCTGGAAAAACCCTGGCTAAAAAGAGCCTGAGCATAAAAACGCAACCTTTCTGGAAAATTTCGGCAGCGTGTGAAGGAAGGCCCTCGGCTGAAGATTTCGCCATTCGCGAGAAATCGCCAGCCTGTTGCGCTTTGGCGTCCACTCACAGAATGGAACGCACCAGCGAAGTAGTTGGCCTGGATGCTTATAATCGAACGCATGCAGGAAAGGTCAGGACAAGATTCATTACCTTGACGGGCGAGCGCTACAACAAGAGTCAAGAACGTCCCCGCACCTGGAAATTCCGCAAAGAAAGGCATTGAAGTAACTGCTGCTCACCGACCGTTGATTTGATGAATGGTTAATGAGCCACTCAACGAATACAGGGCAAGACTTCGTCGACATCGCCGGGCGATCTGATCTGGGTTCGCTGAAGCCGATGAAGAATCAGCAGCACAGGAAAGAAGCGCCAAAGGCAAAGCGAATCTTCTGGTTCAGCGCATCAAGGCAGTGCTTCAGCGAAAGCGCGAAGACGTCAAGGTTCGCATCGTCTGACTGACTCCCCTGCGGTACTGGTGACAATGAAAGAGGCATGGGCTTGCAGATGCGCACGGATCCCTCGAAGCCAACCGGCCAGCCTGCGCCTGAGAGCAAGCCGATCATGGAGATCAACCCGGCGCACCCGCGCCTGGAGAAGCTTGACCAGGAACAGGATGAGGCCCGCTTTAGCGATCTGAGCCAATTTCTCTTTGATCAGGGCGGCACTCGCTGCGGTGAAAGTCTGCGATCCGGTGCCCTATGTACGCCGGGCTGAAGACGCGCTGCCTGTGGAACTCAGCAATGTAATGTCAGCTCGGTAAATAGCCCCCCAAGGCCTCAGCCCACTCCGGTGACTGGGCCGTTTTTATGTCTGGTTAATCTTCGACCATGATGTGAATGCTCGCCTCCGGCACGCTTTCCAGCGGCTATGCTTTGACTCGAGCGTTACTGCAGCCCTGCCTGTATAAACTATTTTGGAAGCCCCGCCCTATCAATGAGAAAAAACCTGACCACAATGATGCTGCTCGGCGCAGACGGGAATGGCAGCATGCCGAGAATGGTACGCAGCCTGTCGCTTACGAGATTTGATGGAGAAGCCATGAAAGGGCCGTGCTGGTTTAAAACGACGGTCAGTTAGACGACAAGCGACCCCGGATTGTTGATGGTGCCTGACTGGATGGGCATGACTGAAACTCATTGAAAAAGGCCTACCGCGCGGGTGGTTCTGACTATGTGGTGTTCGTGGCGACATGTTTATGGAAATTCGTGCGGCCGAGCAATGCGGGATGAGGCCAAGGAAGCACGACATTTCGTACGCTCGGAGGCCGCTGATGCGCAAGCGCGTCAATGGCGCGCTGGACGTGGTTCTGCAGAGTGATCTGGCTGTGTGGATAGCTCGAAAATGGGCGGCTATAGGCTTCCTTGCTTTTGGCGGCGGAAGTGGTACTGGAGCTGGGCACGCTCGGGTACCGAGATTGACGGTGTTGCGCTTCACGGCACTGGACATCCGGACGCCAATGATGCCAAGGCGGATCAAGACGCCAGTACTCGTGCTCAATGGTGCTGATGACCCTGCGGTGCCCGCGGAGACAGAACCGCGCGTTCGAGAAGGAGATGAGCGAGCTGAGGTTGGATTGGCAGTTCGTCAATTAGGCGGTGCGTGCATTTCCTTCACCGACCCAACGGCCGCCAATGCCGGGCGCAAATGAGTACCACCGTCAGGTAGCGGCGCGCTCTTTCGCCGCCATGCGCGTTTTTTCCCGCTGAACCATGGAGTGAAGCAATGGCCACCCTGCACAAGCACTGCAGGTGGTTAACGGTGCGCTTATAATGCTATCACGACGGTGATGACGACGTACTTGACTGAATGTACTTGCATTATGGTCGCCGACAAAGGACCTGCAGCCCCTGAAATAACTGGTCAGAGGCCTGCAACGTAAAGAATTTTTCTTGGCTTGGATAGCTTCTGTCGCGCTTCATAGACTGAGGGCCCATTTGCTTTCTCAGACGGCATAAAGAAGCCGTCTACTAAGCCACGCACGCAAGGTGTGAGCGTAACTGACCAAAAGAAAATAATTTAAACGTCACGGGACGTCTGTTATGTCCAAACCCGACTTGCCGGTTGGCGCTGGGGCCCTCAAACCTCCGCATGCCGTTTAATCACACCGGTTTTTACTGGCAGGAAGCGCTGCATGGGTTTTGTTCGTCCCTGCTGGCGACCGGCCTGGCGCTAGTGCCTGCTGATGATTAGAGTCTTTTCGGGCTTGGCTTTGAAGAGGCCGTGGCGGTGTCGATGATCCATTCGGCGATCATTGGCCTCTGCCATTATCGTTTTTGGTGACCATAGCACCGGGTGGATTACGAGCGGCGTTGCCCTTGTGCTTGGCCATATGTTTGCTTGGTGGTTATGACGATCCGCCTAACGCTGGCAGGTCGATGACGGCTGTGGGTCGCTCAATTTCGCAAGCGCTGCCTGTTCATCCTGGGCAATTCCGGTTGGCAAGAAATTCGTGCTCTGGCGCCAGACACGCTTCAAGGCTGGCATCATCATTGCGCCCTATCGCCAGAGCCGCTCAACGCGTGGTTTTGTTACATGCGAACGCTTTCTGTTGCCAACCGATCGCCATACAGCTGGCCTTGCCGGTGTGCCTGAATCTTCGCCTTCTCGTTCGATGGCCAAACTCAAGGCAAGTACAAGGTGGTTTGCCATTATTGTGCGCTTGGCCTTGCTGCCTGGGCTTTAATGATCGCTGCTCTGGTGGGCGCCGCTGTAGGCGAGGTGAGATACCGACATTCCAGTGGGGCATCCTGATTCCGCCGGTTCCCCGGTGCCGCCTGGGGCGCAAAGTTCCGCCGTTCCAATCGGCTGGCCGGAGGCCTGGAGTATAATCTACCCGTTGGCGATCCATTATTTACGTGATCCTTTTCGGCGACATGGTCACACGGTAATGAGGTTTATTGCGTTGACGGGTTGACTGCTGACATGAACGACATATCGATATCAACCACACGGACTCATATCTTCCGTTGCCGATTCGCCAATCGCGATCATGGGGGTTACAGCGCCGTTCTCGCCGACTCAGGGCACCATGTGACGGGGTTCAGGATGATCAATCGTGCAGCGCTGGAAGCTGGGCAACGGACAAATGAACAGCCTGCATAGCGGCCTGGCAAATTCCCTATTATCCGATCTGATTGGTATCCAGCTGATGTTCTTCCTGCTACCGCTATTTGACGCGGTCTTGCAAAGCCCTTTGCTGGATCGGCTGTCATGACACTGGTCTGGACCCGTTGCCTGTGCCTAATGTGGCCATGGCCTATCCCACAGAACAATACAGCCCGCGGCACAGTGCTCCTGAAAATCGCGCCGCTCTTGGCGTTCTTTTGAGCCGCTGGATCGGTCTTACCTTTGGTGTACTGGCGACCCTGCTGCTGGTCGGCTGGGATGTAAACTCGCGATCCGATTCGCACGAGGACTGACCGCCTCTGGGCCGGGTTTGAGCGACAAGCTGCGAGCTTCAGCTATAAGCTTCAAGAAAAACCCCGCAGTGTTGGCGGGGTTTGGGTTAGAGGTGTTGACATTGGTCGGCTAAGCCCCAAACTGAGCGCGCTTCGCGCTTTTCCGAAAGGAAACCTGTGCGCCTGTCTGAACAGGTCAAACAACGTGGGCCGGTCAAGCTGGCCGCATCGTTACAGCCTGACTTCCCTATCTCAACGAGTTTCGCGGCGCGTTGCACTGGCCCATGGGCTTTCTTGCTGTGGCCCAAACTGGCTGGCGTGGCGGTGCCCTGGGCCAACTGAACTGATCGTGCGACCTATGTTTGAACCCACCGCGCAATGCACTTTCGTAGTTCCGTGGCGCTGGAGCCCTGTACGGACTGCTGCGTTTGTCCAGTGTGTTTTTCTCAGAGTGCCGATGCGGGTATTTGCCCGTGTAGACACGACGTGCCATAGCGCCGGTTATCGCTTGCGGGTTTTCGAGCAGCGCTGCACCGCTGGACTGGGCTTCCATATCTGCGACGCACCGTGGTTGGGCTGGCCCGGGATATCGAGCGGCGGGTACAGCGGCATCACTTTCTGCTGCGCTTTCATGGTGCTTCAATATCCTTCCCACGCTGCAGAGTCGGCTTGAATAGCGACATTCTGCTGGCCAACTTTCAGCCCCATGTTGCGTTCACGGTGCTGGTTCGGTGCTGCGTATTGGAAAAGTTTTTCGAATATGGTGCACGAGTGGCCGCAACCCGTTCGTGCGTGAGAGCAACAAGCTCGACAACAGCTCCAATACCCGCGCAAGTCGCAGCGTGTTGAACTACGAACGGTCCAGTATTTTCGCAATGAAACGCTTCGAAGCGCAGGAGTACCGACGCGCATTCTGCAAGGCTGGGACAGGCCGGATGAAAAACCGCTATCACTAGGGCGGCGCTCACTCGGGTCAGGCGTTGATCAATTGCCGGTCGTGACGCTGAAATGAATTTTATGGCGCAGGCGCATGGTCTCCGCTGGCGACATGACCCTGGTGAAGCTGGTCATGATCAACGCTATATGATGCCCACTGTTTGTGCCGCTGGTTTTCTCGGCTTTATCCTAACCGCGAGATCGCGAGGCATTGACCAGATATCGAACGGCTTTTCGGCTTGCTCGATGCGCCGGCAAGGTCGCCGATGCGCCGGACGCAAAGCCGCTAGAGATTCACAGCGGCCAGTGGCATTTTCCGACGCAAGGTCAAGTCACGCTACGATCCCGCCGGCCGATCTTGCAGGCGTGGACTCTGCACAATACCCGCAGGTCATACCCTGGCGATTGTGGGCCCAGTGGTGCGGGCAAGTCCCTGGCGCGCTTGCTGTTCCGCTCTATGAACGTTGCCGTTGGCCGCGATTCTATCGACGGGCAGAATTCGCGGGGGAGACCAGGACAAGCCTGCGTCAGGCCATCGGTGTAGTGGCCGCAAGATACCGTACTGTTTCACAGTGACACCTATTCGCTACACATCGCCTACGGTAAAGCCCGGTGCAGCGGAAGAAGACATCTGGAGATGCGTGTGCGCATTGGCCCAGTTAGGAAGACTTTGGTCCGGCGGCCTTGCCAATAAGGCCTGGCTACGCAGGTGGGCGAGCGTGGGCTGAAATTATCCGGCGGCGAGAAACAAACGCATCGCTATTCGCCCGGGTGCGGCTGAAGGAAGCCCGCCGATTCCTGATTCTCGACGAGGCCACTTCGTCTTGGATTACCCATGGCCGAAAGACGATTGATCCTCGACGCACTTATCTGATTTCACAGAAAAACGACCAACCCTGGCAATCGCTCACCGCCTATAGAGCCATCGTGCACCGCCGAGCGCATTCTGGTATGGATCAGGCGTGTGGTGACGCAGGGCAGCCATGCCGAACTGCCTCGCTGCTCGGCGGGTGCTTATCCGCGCTATTGGGCTGACCACCACGTAACAGCAGTAAACTTCAAAACATTCTCCTGGCAAAGCAGGCCGAGTAGATCTCGATCAGCGCTGCCAGCCGGAGCATAAAGCCTGCTTATTCTGACGCTATGTGCTTGAGCTGACGCGCGGGGAGAAGATGCTCAAAACAGACAGGGAGCACGCCCATGAGCCAGACTTATCGAACAGATGGCATCAGATCGTCCAAACACCAGGACGCCAAGGGCCTGATGCATTACTGCCGATGCTGTGGTTTTCATTCGCCGTGGTTCACACCCCGCAAACCGGCAAGAAAATCACCGGCTGTTACCTGAATGCGGCGAATGCAGCCTCGAAACTGCACCTGGGCACTCAGTTATTTTGCGTGAAGTGGAGCAGGCAATCTGCGTGCTGGGTTCGAGAACCTGACGACGGCGTCCAAGATCAATGGCGTGATATGATCGTAATGGAACGACAAGTCAGATCAATTGATTTTAAAGTCATGGTCAGACCCTTGAAGGCAATCAATGCATTTCCATCAGGCCAATGGCTCGATGCTGTCAGCTCAGCCAAGGGCTGATCACGCCCTCCTTGCGGGATGGAACTCGGTCTGCCGGCTGACGTATTCCCGAGATCCTAATCAGCCAGGGCGGCGGATCTCGGCGGGTGTGGGTGAGATGTAAGCCGCGGCCAGCGACCAACGTCACCGATGCAACCAGTACCGCTGGGCTTGTAATCCAAAATGCGGCAGCGGGCGTCGCAGAGATGAACCAGCTCAATCGAGGCTGGCGCTGGTCCGGGAGGCTGGCCCGTCGATCATGGCTATGGGCTGTGAGGGCGGGCATGCCGCCCGCCAGCAACCCCTGCGGATCTGCTGTAAGCGCGCTTACACCCATATAGATCACCAAGGGTGGTCCACCTGCATCGCCAGGCCTTGCCAGTTCCAGGCGCTATCGGTCCTCGTATGCGCCGTCACAGGGGTCACTGCCAGTGCGCTAGTGCCGCGCAAGGTCAGGGGATCCCGCATTGGGCGTTACACCGGCGAGTCTGCGGGTGAATGCCAATTGACGATTTCCGAATTCGATGCCCTCGGCCAACCATTGCGCCTCTTTCACCGCGCCGGCCAAAAATGCAGTGGATCACCGCCCTTCAATACGCACCGCCTGCGCTCCGGCGGGCGTAAGCGCAGCATCAGGCGGGGTTGATAAAGTCCTGCGTGAGAGTAGAGCCGGTCAGCCGCCGCGTTTGCCGACGCGTACCAGCTCGCCGCGGGCAGTAGCTCAGAATGGGCCGGTTGACCCAGATTATCCACCTAGACCACAATCGGCCTCGCCGAGTACGCGGCACTTGCCGTTGGGTCAGCATTCGGGTCGCCGGGGCCGCACTACCAATGAAAGAGCGGTCATGGGTTCCTCCGGTGGATAGTGTGTGGATTGTTCCGGCCGTCGCCGCGAGGCCTGGCGCTCCACAAAGGCCGCGCTTTAATCGGGCAGGTATGGCCTTGGCTCGAGCGGTGAGCGGCGGCCCCCGGAAAAGCCTCTCAATACACCACCTCGAGCCCGCCCTCAGTAACCCCTTGGATCTCGGTACACGCGGTGTTTAGGGGTAAGGGCTGTTCGCGACGAGCGTCGCTTCCACCGCATCTATGTCTGAGCCAAACACACTCCAATACTGCGGATCGATGCCCCTGTGGGAGCGACGGCCCCGTCGCGAAAAGCGGTGTTTCAATACCGCCGCCACCGGCTCGGTTCAGGCAGCGCCTCTGATCTCTGCACGCAGGAACCACAATTCGGTCCGCAGTCCCGTTTCAGTCTTCAGTCCTTGCAGGACCAGGCCGCGTTTCAATACAGGCTGAATACGGCTCTGACTCACATTCATAGAATTGCAACAGGGTGCGACACGCAACCGCGCGCCCCCTGGCGGGTGCTCAGGGGCGCCAGAAACCACGGCGCAGTGCCGCATCGGCTTCTCCGCTTGCCAACGGCTCGTAGCCAGTCGCGGGGCGGCGTGTTTCTCCGGTCAAGCGAATGGCGGTAAATGCGACCCTCTTCAATCCTGACCGCTTGCCAATCGCCCGGAGGGTCGTCGTAGATCAAGCACCGGGCCCCTTGCAAGTCCACAGCTATCCAGCTTTGGCAACCATCGGCTCCGGTGCATTGCGGTGCCGGCGCGGATCCAGCAGGCAGGGCGATCGTCGCCGGCCAGACTGAAGCTGGCGAACGCAGCTCCTCGCAGTGTCACGCAAACGCGTGAAAGCGCTGCTGCACATGTTTCCACCAGCACAAAACAATTCCAGGATAAGACCAACCGGCTTATGTTGATGCCGGCCTGTTCAGCTCGGGCTGTTTGGACACGGATCAAATAGCGGCTGGGTCAGCACGTTAACGCCCAGGCCCCTTGAGAAAGCGAATTGCCCCAGTGCATCGGAATATAAGGCCTGGCCGGGAACGAATCTGCTGCATGCCGCCACAGCACTGGCAGGGATCGAGTTACCGCGGCGGCTTTTGCGCTGTACCAGTTTGACCACCACAAGGCGTCCGCTGCGCAGGTCATCCGGGTGCAGGCTGATCTCGCTTGCTCGACATGGCCGAACAGCTGCGGCTGCGGTGCCCACGTACGGTCATGCATGCACTGATCGCGCAGGCGCCGGTGTTCAATGTCAGCGGAAAAGCGCGCAATCGCGTCTGCTCCTAATTGCCGGCATGTAAGGACTCGGCAATAAAACGTGCACGACCGCCCTCCGTCGGAAATCGATTATCTGCGTAGGAGCGCGCGGTGCCTTTTCTGTGTAGCCGCGCTCAAACGGCCACTACTGCGGGCCCCAGTTTCGTCGATCAGCGCGTATACTCAGGCGAGCTGTAATCCAGAATCACGGTGTCAAGCCGGCGTCCATGCCCGGGTATTCAGCGAACAGCGAATTGCGGCTGTCCGCAAGTTCAATACAGACTGGGCTTGACCCGGGCGTAAACTGCGCTTCCAAGACTGTGGCCAGGTCCGCAGACAATCGCCCATCCCGGTCCGCGCTTCGCCCGGTGCGGCAACCGCCGAACGCAACGCGGCTGATACTCCGCTCGGAATTGGTCCCCCAAACGCTTGCCGGCTTTTTCGCCCAGCTGGCGCGGGCAGCAGCAGGTCGGCCGTAGTGAACAAGTTTCGGTGGTGGCAAAAAGGCTTCCCTGCACCACCACAAAAGGCACGCGGCCAGCCGCTTCGTGATCAGTGTCTGATTTCCGGCATGGATTGCGCAGGGTTGGTACACGCGATCAAGCGCCTTGATCTGCCTGGCGCACGCCCCTCGTAACAGCTCGACAGCACTGCAAACCGACATTGCCGCGGCAGGCCTGCGAACACCCCAATTATTCGGCCACTTCGTCGCGATGCTCAAGCCATTGCGGCTTCGCGTGGCCAGGCAACGATTTGGACAGGCTGCCCGGGTCTCGCGGCCGCCCATTGCGTTGGGTGCGGTCAGCGAGAAGGGCCCTGCTACCGGGTTTGCGATCTGCCGGTTTGCGAAGGGCAGATTGATCAATGCGCTATTTTTCGCACTGCCGGCGCGTGGACTGAGTCAGCCCATGCACCACAGCGATAGAACGAGGGTGCGGTACCGAATCATGCGCCTACGCTTTGCAGGTCACCTGACGAATGCCGCCAAGATGCCCGAAGACCATTTCCGGTGTTGAAAATCGCGCCTAGTGCTTTCAGTTCAATCAAAACCCGCCGTGTGCTCATCATAAAGCGCCGTCCAGCCAGCCTTCCCACATCAGAATATGCAGATTGCCCGTGGAACAACGCACGTCGGTACCATAGGGGTGCACCGCCAGGTGCATATCGGCGATATCGCAGTATCGGTGCCCGCGGGTCCAACGATGATGATGCGCCAATCCGGCTTGTCCGCCTTGGCCTGCTCCAGGGGCGGCGGAACAGCAACCGGAATGCGCGTAAGCCATATGCTGCCCCGACGATCACAGGCAATCCGCTTTGTTCAATGTCTTCGTACGAGCAGGGCGGCATCGGCACCAGACCTTGCCGCTTGATAGCCGACCACCATCAGGGGCGCGCGCTGAGCATGCACATCCGAGAGTTGCCTGTTCGATATTGTTATGTGCCAACTAACAAGCGCGCCAGCTTGTTGAAGGCGTTAATAGTCTCA
>Ga0163217_1046820_pt1 | contig 18959 bp, 12 predicted proteins | sample SynspAceP_FD_185933 | JGI IMG/M metagenome (GOLD analysis project Ga0163217, IMG submission 185933) | Saline lake microbial communities from Ace Lake in Antarctica - Synechococcus sp. Ace-P (PacBio error correction) | ecosystem: Environmental > Aquatic > Non-marine Saline and Alkaline > Saline ...
AAAGAAGAAAAGAAATAATTTCCAAGGCCCCCTAAACCAATTTGGGGGGGGCCCCTTTTTTTTTCCCAACCCAACCCACCGCCAATTGGAACAACGCCAAAACATGGAAAAGAAGTTTTTCCCTGAATTTTCCCCTTCAGATTAACAGGGGAATAGTAAAAAAAATCGAAAAGTTTCCCGAAATATTTACCTGACCCACACCCGGCTATGCCGTGAAAAGACTTGGCAAATACTAATGGGGCTCCGTACAAACTGGCGGATGCCTGCCGCAGGAAGCAATCATTTGGGAAAGTTCTAAGAGAAAAAAGAATTATTGAAAGAATAACCTTAATCCATCTTTCACAAAAGTGATCAAGGTGAACCTTAAATCACAGGCAAAAGGCTTCGCCCTATTGCAGGTTTTGCAAAACGTACCTCTATATCGGCCAAAGCGGCCCTGGGAGTTTGAAATAAGATGAAGGTTTCGGATGCCCTTTTGGATTATCACACATTGATATTTAATGCCAAACGAATTTTTTAGATTATTTAAAAAATTGATTAATTCCCGGAAAACAGTACAAGGAAACTCGTTAAAACCCAATTTTTTTCAGGGGCCGCCGATACGTTTTTCCAACAGGCAATTAATGTCTTCGGAGAACATAATTCACATGGCCCTATAACGTTTGGCCGAGCTTACCCCAGTAGAGTAATTTTTGATGGCCGGATTTTTATTTATATTCAAAACTTGAAATGCACGATAAAAGACTTATGAACTTGCCTGCCTGATTTGATGGTAAGAAAAAGGTTGGGGCAATCGGAAGCTATAAAAGCCACATTAGATACCAAGAAATACAATCCCATACAATACAAACTTTTTTAAAACAGCTGGAATCTGGTCCGGCCCCTTCGATGAACTTTATGGATATCGAAAAAATGATCCTGACAATTGGTCAAACCTCCACCGGTAAAAAAAAAATCTCTAAAAAGCAGAAGGAACTCAAAAATGCATTAGAAAAATGGAGAGTGGATCTGAACGATTTAAGTGGACGACCCGCTTAACATAAACAACTAATTATTGTCGAAATGAATGTAAAGTTAGCATTTTTTAGGAGAATTAATAAATTTTCCCATTTTTTTATTTTTGAGCATGCTCCTAATTCCCATTTTTATTATGGACAGAACTTTCAAAACCACTTGAAGATATAGGATCCGGCGACCTTTCATTGTCCCCGCGGAACGAGGAATCCAAAACGTATTTCAATGTATGCCTCAAACTGGGACTAGGTTAGGTGAAAAAGACAAATTAATGGTGTGGAGACATATAAAAGTAAAAGACCTTAAAATTGGGAGGCCCAGTATAATGTTTTTACAACCTGAAAAGAATCATTGGGCAAACGTATGGTATGGGCTCCTGAAAGTACACCATATAAAGACAAAATTCCTACTTTATTCGCAACTTTACAGGAAAGGAAGAGAAAGATTTAAAACCATCAATCCACCCAAACAACAATCAAAAGAGGGACCCCAAATTTTAGTATCTTAATGACCCCGATGGCCCTTTTAAATCAATGGTCCAACAAACCCACTACCCCTGAGAAGATTGGAATTGAGCTGGATGGCACATTGTGGGTTGAAAAACTCTAATCCCGTATATGTTTTTTGTCATGAATGGGCGGCAAATAAATCCGATGGCACTAATGGAATTGGTTCAACTCGAGAAATGACTAATCAGGGGCAGTAGGGAAACCCAAAACCTTTGTTCAAGCTTCAGATGCCAATTGGGTCGAAAGCTTGACGGAGGCAAGAACAAGAAAATGAATGTTCATGCTATTTGACCGTTGGCTGCTTACTCTACAAAGACCAATAACTGGAACCTAATAATGATCTGGTCCCAGTTTTTTACCAAGAAAGGCTACGCCGTTGGGACAGTGATTAATCAGAATCTGAAGTAAATTAAAGGTCCTTGGAAACAACTTGAATAATTGTTGTTTGAAGAAAAATGGCGGTCATGGTATGATCTTTGGAAACTTTTGAAGTAAATTGATGCTTTCCCATTGGGCATCAACCAATTCAGGTGACAAAGTAAAGGGCAAAAACTATTTTCAAGTAGTAGACAAACTTGGGTCAATTATTTGACCGATTAAAGTAGATCTAAAAAGGGAATTTTAAAAGGAAACTTAAAAATTGCCCTTGAGCAATGGAGAGTTTAAACGGACGGTTTGGCAGATGAATCCTTTTGAAATTAAAACGCGACTTCGTGAAAAAATGAAAATCATATTAACAAACCGCAATTCAAACCGGAATAATATTTAATTCTTATTCTTTTAACTTGCCGCAGGCCGCAAAGACATAATGCGGTTCCGCTGAAAAAAATCTCCTAAATAAGACCGAATATCATCTTTAATCAGGGATGATCACAATCCTTGGGACGCTTTAAACGAATGGTCAATATGTACATGATAACGCCCCACCTTGGAAAGTTCTTACTAAAGGCAACTTTGTATTTTTTAATTTAAGCCCTTTTATCTGGCTGCCATATGTAATCCTACTCTAAAGAATTATTTTATGTTGGTTAATATCCCTAAAATCAAACTGGAGTATTTAGTAATAGTTGGAATCTTTCAAGATTCCATTTATGCCCGGAAAAACTATGACATAGTTCTTTTATGAAGCGGGCTATAAACAGCTTGGTTTTGGTAAGACAGATTGGGGCAAATAAAAAACCAATACTCTTGGTTTTGAAACGCGATTTGTTTTCAGAAATTCCTTTGAAGACCTGGGGTTGGTTTTAGTATGTAGTTAATGTAAAATCATGAAGCAAAAAGCAAGATATGTGCTGAAATAGTAATATGGGCCCCAGGAGAATATAAACAATTTGTTTTATTTTAGGTTTTACAAGGGAATTGAGCAGAAGAAAATCATAGTGATGGATGGATCACTTTTCATTTATTTAATATCTTGTATCGGTATCGGGTTTTTTCTTTGATTTCTTCATTTCAACATTGGTGTTTATAAGTTTACTCTAATTACTGGGTTTTCCCTACGTTCCAGAGAGATATTTCAAGGGTCAAATAAAATTCAACCACTCCTCATTTAAGGAATTTGGTCAAGTCCAGCCGGCATCATTGAAAAACCTTACTTGTTTCGCGTGATTTAATTTTACTTTTTTGCATCGAGAACTTCTGCTCCTGCTGAATTTTTTTATTGTAAATCTTTGTTCTCGTCTTCAAAAATTATTGGAGCCCGTGTAAAAGTCAACGCATTGTTGGTTGTGATGGCAGAGGATTTATAACCTTCCTTTTATCTTTTTTACTAAGGGTTCATCAAAGAAACCTCGATGATAATAGTCGGCAGGAGCTGGGCACCAATACTAACCTAGGTCTGGCCGATATCGGTCAAGCCCCGTTTTCCCATTGATTTTATGGCATGAAAAATGCACGCTAGTAGGTCTGTCATATATAGCTTTTCCTTTCTCGGCGTGCCAATCCCTTTTAATTTTGCGATGAGGTTCCTAGTACTTTGACCATTGTTGGACTCACAGAAGGGATTATAGAAGCCTGCTTTAGCAAGGGCGGTCATTAGACTCCCCGTGCTCCCTCACGCCCTGATGCCTGTACAAAAATAATTGGCTTGCTTTAGCAGTTGTGGCGGCTATAGTTTTTTTCCTTCCAATGCCGAACTTTAAAGCTTCAAAGGCTTCCTTCTTTTTTTATGTTGTATTAATTAGGTAATTGATTGTTTCCCTTGTCAAAGTTCCTTGCTGACAGGTAAGTTATTGTTTTTTATACCTTCCTTCCAATCAACTTAGCCAATAGTTGCAGCTACTGCCAACTTAGTTTTGCTGATGGAACGGTCTTCCAATTAATAATCTGGCACAAAGAATTTTCGAATGTCTTCAGTAACTGAACATTGCCTAGTGCCTGAAGCGGCAAACTTTCCTGAATTGCTAATAGCTTTGTATTCGTCTTACTTCATTTTTGTTTTAGAATATCCGATAAATTTGTATTTTTTCCAATATCCTGTAAAGCGCAACAGGCCATTACTTGGTTCCTGCTCGTCAGCGTACGTAAAAATAGGTTTTGGGTGCCTCCAAGTTTTAATGTTTAGAGGAAACACAACCTCTATCTTTTGCTGCAAATTAGCAAGGCTTTTTGCTGCATCCAGCCCTTATATGGGCCGTTGCCCTGTAATACTGGTAATTTCCGCAAAGAAAATTTAATTGCTCAGGTGTACCGATTCGTTCCCGATTAACATCAAGGTGCCGGCATCGGATGTTTTACTCTTTTTATATAAATCCATTAAGGGCTGTATCGCCTAAGGTCTTCTGTTTGCCGCTTAAGAGCAAAGATGAGTGCGGTAATAAGGTCTATTTTGCGATTCCAAGTTGCCATTGTGCAACGGAAGGGAGCCAATGTTCGATAATATGCGGCAAGGTTTTGACGCAATGCAAAAGGAATAAGATGTTGTCCCATATTAGCGTTTTGTAGGCAATGGAGGGCCCGTGTTGAAAGGGGCCTCAACTGATTTAAATTTTTGCTCAGCCGCAGTAATCGCTTCACGAGTCCGGAACACTGGTCCGGGGTCCTTTGAACTGCAGTTTTTAAGTAAGAAAAAGGGCATCCGGCCAATTTTTCAATTCTCAATAGTAGAGGACCCTAACAGCAGCCGAGCGAGGCACCCGCCGTTTTCGATTTCAATACAGATTTCAGTAAGTCTATGTCTATTCGGGTTCAAAAGTCCTGCACTGTCCCATAGTGCTTCTAAGTCGGTGGTGGTCGTAGTCCGGTCCCCCTGCGAATTGAGGTTTCCCAACCACTTGTCCAGGGCATTTTATAACTTGGCTTGCCTCTTTTGTCTTTAGCGTTTGTTTTTGCTAGGAGTCTCAACCATTTTCCATCTGCTTTTTAGGAGGTCCAACAATTCAGGTATGCTCAAACTCGGTTATAGTTTCGGCTTTTGAAGCAGAGGGCCTTCCCTTGGCAGTAATTCCTTTCAGACCGGCCCATTCACGTGATCTCTTCGTTGATCACGAAAGTCAACTCTCCAATGTTGTATGATCGGGCTATACCATCTGCCAACATACAGGGCTCCATCCGGGTCCAATTGTGGACATCTACAGGACGGAAGGATATGTGTGATGACTTTTTAAAAAAGTAGGCTCAAGTGTGGCAAATAATAGAGCTCCCATCTGCCTCAATTGGAAATAGCGGTCTGTTAATGTCGCCCGGAATCGTTGGTAATGATGTTTTGCCAGTCCATGATAGCGGAAAATGTTTTCCATAATATTTTTCAATACACTGGCTTTGGACTTTTTAGGGGTGAGCGAGGCAAGGATTGAAGTTCGCCGGGAAGAGGTCATTAATAACTGAGTTTCGGAAAACTTGTGTCCAAACCGGTACCAGCAACCATCCTGCCTCGAAAGTCTGGGCCCCAATAACTCACGGAATGCCCCAAGGATTTAATATACCCCTTTGTGGAAAGATTTCTAAACGTCGCGTGGTTCGTGTCATATGAACCAGAGACCTGATCCATTGAGGATGACGTGGCCCATAGGCAGTTTCTACATGTGAAGAACGTAAAAATCCACCTGCGCATGTAAATCTTTCCCCCAGGGCCCGCATCCAAGGCGGTGGAGGGTATGGGTGCGTATCTTCTGTTCCCAAACCCAGTGAGCCAGAACTTCAGATTTAAATCAATGCTTTCCATCAACCATCCGTATCACTAAGATGAATAAGTTTGTCGCTGGTGCAACTAAGGCCCTCCTTGGTTATCCGGAAGTATACCATTAGGCATAATTAACTTATCAATAGAAAATGGTAGACTTATCGGCCACCCCATCTTATCGGGAAATCTTCAAGTATTATAATCCGATCACGTGGGATTCTCATTTACGTTTATTGGAGGGTTATAAATGGCTACCACAGACCCATAAGCCTGCCCTCGTTGTCAAAACTAATTTGGGTAGGTTTTTCCAATTCATAGGGGTCGCGGCATAAGACTTAATTCAAAGCCTTCAAGAATAGAAAAGGACCGCTTGCTCCTCCTTTATGTCCGGTTTTGGTAATAATCCCTGCAGGTTCATTTTGTGCTTGTAAAGGCTTGGCCAATAGCCGAATGCATAGAAATAACTGCGATTTTCTCTTAATAATTTTACTATCATAATTTTCTCAAAGTAAAGGATGTAATTACCGCTTCCTGTTTTTGCCAAATAAAAGGCTCGATCTGTGCTGGTTTCTTTCCCTGAGCAATACGTTGTTCTTGTTTACGAAGTCCGTGACATATGCAATCATTCTTGCGGTCTCCAACGGTGAAAGGAAAAGTGTGTTTCTTTTTGATAATAGTATTCCGGATCTCGTCGGCTTCGTTAGAGTCATTTTTTAAATAGCAAGTGAGGGGACTTTTTAATGCCTTCTGCAATCAGATCTCCAGCTTTTCCGGTATCCTTTTGACGAAAGATGTATACATTTGGTTGTGTATTCGTTCTCTTGGCAAAAGGGGTGAATAGATCAATGAAACGTGTACTTCCTTCTAAGGCCACCCCTCTTTTGGTAGTTTCTGCATATTTCTCAAGCTCAATATTTCGTGCTTCTATTGCTCATCAGGTATGCCAAATCCTTTTTCCATAGGGAAGGTAGAAATGAGTATAAAGTTGGGACAATGCTGACTGAAGCATTGCCAAAAGGCGGTTCAGTCCCCCGTTACCGTAGGCTAATCAAATACTGAGCCATCAATCAAATTGATTCATTAAAACCAATAGGCCGAATTGAATATTTTATCCAGGTTTAAGGTTCACCGGGCCTATTGATCGGTCAGTATCCTCGAAACCTTTCCTCCTGGACTCCCAAATCGGCTGTCCCATCACGGGCTCTTTGTGCGCGAGTGTGGGCATAGACAATTATCCCCGCTCAACCCAATGTTGCGGAAAGTGATATTTTTTTTTGGGAAGCAAAGGGAGAATGTCGTTTCAATTTCTCCGTTTGCAATTGCAATTCTCAAAAAGAAAGCATTCCCCAGAATATAACTTTTTCATTTGGTCCAAAGGCAAGTGGTCTGTTGAAGATTGGAAATTCGGAAACACAGGCTGTTAGTAAGGAAACCCGAATGCCGAGCAATAGATTCTGTAGATGTTTTTTTAATCTCAATATTATTAAATTTTAAGTTAGTTAATTAATAACTAATCCGTTCAAAATCCTAATTCCCATTTTTTTTGAGCTGGTAGGAGCAATATCTAATTGAAAATCCCTGAGTTATCGAACGGTTTATAAGACTGGCCTTTGTCCTCAAGGTCATCGCTGCCCCAGAATCTTGATCATTATCAATGATCATGTACCCGCTCCCCCTTTCTCCAAACCGGAGAAGAATGTACTGAATCATTTTTGAAAGTTCATTTAATTCATGGCTTTTAGTAAAACCCAAATTTTCCTTCCCTTTTGGCCCACGGTTCATATTCGTTGGGCTATAAAAGTTCGTGATTCAGCATATAAGGTAATCTGCCAACTTTTGAGTAAGCTAAAGCCATTATCAAATCCGTTATGTAATCAAGCTTAGGATTTCGGTAATGCGGCATTTCTATTTATCCTTTATCAGGCAGCTGAAACAAAATTTTTTGTGGCAAAAGCTTGAAAATAGTATTCGTGCACTTAAAATAATGGCTCATGTTTTTAAAAAATTAGCAATTAGTACTCATGCGATTATCATTTCTTGGCATTCCCAATATTTTATTTGGTTTTTCATCTTTATTTTTTGGTGTAGAAATAGTAATTTGACTTCCATTGATCAGAAATTTTTGGAAGGGTGTTTCCTCGGTAAAATTCTTCTACACCTTTCCCTTAATTAATCTCAATTTCCAAGATCTGGCTCTGAAACCTCATCGTGAGCATTGTTAAATCAGTTTTAACTTTTTTATCCTTTTTGCAGTACCATTATCGTATAAAGTGTAATTTCCCCACTCTTCGACTTCGTTTGGATGACTACTCGGTTCATTTTTCCAGCCTATACAAAATATTCTTGCACCACATGCCCATGAACATCGGTTAACTTATGAGTCTGCCCTGGTGTTTTAAAAGATTAATACTTTCACATGATCCCATCCCCAATTAGGTGGGCAATGTTTGGCTTTGAAAATCAATGGACGGTGAAAACCGGATCTTTGCCAATATGTAGCCCAATTCATCAGTTTCACCCATAACTGTTCCAGGTTTAACACCCCCCTCCTGCCATCCACATAGAAAAACAAAATAAGCATTGGTGATTCAGCGACCATAGTTATTCCTTCCGTTAAGGCATCCCTGACATAATTGGTCCGTCCAAATTCTCCTCCCCAAAACAACAAGCGTATCTTCTAACAATCCACGTTTGTTTTTAAATCTTTGATCAAGCTGCTTGAAGGTTGATCAAATTCTCTGCTCTGCTTCGGCCAAATGATCTGGCAAGTCGTTGTTGCTGATCCCAGCCTTGGTGATACAAATTGAATGAAATCTAACATCTTTTTCGGCAAGTCTTTCCGAGCCAACAAACAATTTCGCAGCGTATGTTTTCCAGGAAATCCCTAGAATCATGGGACATACATGTCAAAAATGGGGTAAACTGGCTCTTCGCTTATATCCATTGTTTCGGGAACTGAAGTTTGGCATCCTAATAAGCCATTTTCTATTGTGGCGCATTCTGGAAATAAACCCTTCAGGATTTCCTTCTTTTTATCAGATTACCTCGTCGTTGAGCATAACCTAAGAATGGATCCAAAATGTTCGCCGATTCGTTTTAAGTTATTCCGTCTAGGGGGGGGGGGGGGGGGGGGGGGGGGGGTGGGTTTTGAGAAATAACACAGGATTTCACCCACTTCTAAACTGAACAACCTTGATGGAGCTGATTGCAAAAATCCACTAACCCCACAAGTTAGAAGATAATGGTTGAAGCACATCATTCAACTCTCCATTCCTTTAGATAAAAAACGGTAAAAGATGGGTAGGTTGTCCGTTAATAACTTCCAAACCCATATGACAGCCACGAACCAATACTAGGCCTACTCTTATTTGCGAGCCAGTTTGAAAGACACATGGCAGAATCGTGGTTAATGGCGTCCGGTATGAATCGGATTTTTAATGATGCATATGTCATCTACTACTTGGCCCATAATGCGGCAATTAAGGTTCGCGTGATCCCAACGCACATTTTTGTCCATATTGTTTAACCACAGTCTACAAAAGAACTTACATTTTGGTTTTTGGCTGAGATGCCGTAAACCGGTTAACCTCTTTCCTCCCTAATAAATCAGGTAATTCTTGACATGAGCCATCAACAAGCCTTTGGTTTGTAATCAAACATTTCCAATTGAGAAGGGCCCCGCCTGCTTTGAAAACAAATAGATAACTCTTTTTGCTTTGGGTGCAAAGTGAGGTAGAAGTTTAGAAATTTCAGGAGTACCTGCCGATTTTAGGCAATTCAAAAGACGACATGGCTATTCCGCTAATCCTAAGCCAGCTTTGGTTAAAAATTCCGACGCGATAAATTTAGAATCTTCCATCCTCCTATTCAATTTTTTTTGTAAAGCTTTTTCGCTGAGGTTAATAATTGTGCTGGCAACAATTCCGTATGCGGCCTAATCTTCTTGATGTACGGCCTTTCCGATTTTCAATTTCAAATGTCTACATAAAGGCTTCTGCCTCTATGTGGAATGCTCCATTGAATTCTTTTCCTTTCAAACTGAAATAAAATCGGCTAAGATTTTTCAATACTCTTTCCCCATTTGGCTTTCGAGAGTGGCCCAGCGAAATGCGTAATTCAATTCTTTCATTTAAGATTATTCCCGCCTTCCTCAAATCCATTTCGCTGAGCCAATGCCCTTGACGCAGTTAGGAATTGTGGATCATTTGCATACCAAAGCCTGTAAGGGCGTATTGGTACTTTGTCCTCTTTACATTGCAAAATTTTTCGAGGGTCGCATCGAAAATAATCAAATTGCGGGAGGCGGCGCGTATTCGCTTCCAATAGGTGTACAAGCTACGGCGGTATAGGGTCGTCCCGCCTTGTCAACCATGTATTTGCGTTGGGTAAGCGTCCTCCAGAAGATACTTGTGTCCACAAGCCACTTGGTTGAAATGGTTTTACACTTGGTCCACCACTTTCTGTTTAGCAAAGGCCACTTATTTTCAGGGATTGATTCGAAGCAATTTTCGGCTGTTAAACCTTTGCTTGACTTCCGCCGGCCTAACCATTTGTTACTTGGATAAAGCAGAACAATAATGCTATCTGTTTTGGATGCTTGTTGATAGGTGGCCGCCATTACGCATTGGTTTTCAATAGGCTTTTTCAATCCACCCCAGATTTCGATTGAATTCAACCGGCCAAACCAAACCAATAATGCTGGATGCGTAGGAAGCGCTCCTTGCTGCCAAAATCATCTGGCGTATCTACAACCCAACGCCGAAAATTTATTTGCCAATATCGGTTTACTGCTACCCGGGCAGTTAATAGATTATTCTGGATTGAACAACCATTGCGATAATCCCAATCGATTTGATTCAATATTCGTCTCCAAATTTAAAAAAATATGTTCCGGGGTCCCTGGTTGAACCTCTTTGCCCCAAGGCGAATCATACAAACCCTCCTAATTTAATATGTAAGTTGGACGCACCGTATCCCATGTCTTTCATGTCATGGATTGGCTGGGTCAAGGGCTTCCATTTCTCCGCCAAACTTCTTTTGTATTTTTCGTCTTTATCTTGAGAACTCCATCTAATATCCAAGTCATCTGGTTTGTTTATCCATATCTTGAAATTTTACCAATTTCCTTCTGCGGACAATTCAAATAGGGGTTCTGACATTCCCGTAAAAGCTTTGGTAAACCCCTTGCTCAGGCACTTTGATTGAAAAAGGCAATAAATCTCGTAATAGTTTTTCTTTGCGAAATCGGATTCGTATTTAATGATCGTGGCATTGGGCGCATTCTCTGTTGGTGAAGACCTAGAAATGCTTTCCCCAAAAGTATTGGCACGGTCAAGGACATAGGAACCTCTAATTCCTTCGTCAATAGAACCACATTCTTAGGGTAGTTCGATGTTGTCTGTTGAAAGCCCGTTGCTAATTTTTTGCTCGTAGGTAGCTTCTGGGTATAAGTCCCTGCAAGTTGCCAAGTAACGATTCGTCGTATCCCATTATTTCTGTTGAATGATTTAATCACCCCATCTCGCCAAGGCCATGAATTCCTTTCGTGATCGTGGATGAAATGCCGCCATTTTTGGTTTTCGGCCGAAAACGCGCTACATCCATACCACTCATTGCCTAATTCTTTCCCCATAAGATTCTGAAGCCAATAATTGATCTACCATTTTCTCAAAGCTTCGCTAGAATTTATCTTGTTAAAGAATGCATCTAAGTTTTCTGGGCCGGAGGTAATCCTGGTTAAAATCGAAAGTTACTTTGCGGCAATAGCTTTTCTTTACTAGCTTTTAGCAGATGTGCTTTCCTTCAACATTTCCAGTTGATTAAGAACAAAGTTAGTCCGATTGGAATTTTGCGGCCATTCAGTGCATTTGAACTTTGGGCTCGCAGGCTTTCTTCGGTTTAATGTACGGACCAATGCGGTTTCCAACCTCTGCCTCCCTGCTCCTATCCATTTTTGATCAAGTGCAATTCATAATTCAAGACAATATCAGATTGGATTCTGGCGGAGGCATTTTTTAATTCAGCATCTTCATTCGAGATTCCTTTTATAAACTTCACTTTTGTCTAAATGCCCCTGGTTTTAATTACATAAATTATCTTTAAATCGTATCTAAGAGCATAATGCAAATGCTTTTTCCTCCGTCTAGCTCACAATCCGCTTTTCGGGGTTCCTGCATCTGGACCATGGCATAAAAAACAACGGTCTGAAAGAATCGGTTGATTGTGAAAAAATTAAAATCTACTTTTTCAGGCCAATTCAGCAATCACGGAAGAATCCTTGTTAGCACAAGTTCACCTGTTGATAATAAATAAAATAAATAAGCCAAAAATTCTATTTTTTTTAAATTTTCATCCTAGTTGTGCCCTTGCCATTTAAATTCCATACTTTTATCCGCATCGTGATTTTTATAATTAGCCATTCCTTTTTCAATTCATCAATTTTAGCTTGAGCTACTTTCCGTCTGCCTAAAATAAACTCGCTTTAAACCAAGCAGGTAGGTCCCTTGATTGTTTCGAGAGCTTTGTCCGTGATTTCGGTTCATATAAATTAAGTACGCTCAAAGAAAATGTTTTCAAGTTTTTTAACTCCGCTATTCCATCGTCGCCCAATTGGATTATTGTTCAAGTCCAAGTGTAAGGTTGGTGAGTTTAGCAATGGTTTTCATCATGTTATCAAAATCAATAGATTTTCCTTTTAGAATTTAACCAAGTAATCTGTTCTTTAGCTGCCAACAAAATTTTGAAATCTGATCGGAAAGTTAATTTTTTTTCCACGTTTAGATTTTACCTTGATAATAAAATATGGATGGCTAGAAATCGGTTCAGCCTCAAATCCGGGACTCGGCCAATAACAAGAATTTGTCCGCCGACAAAAGGGAGACTTCAAGCCTGATCGAGGTAAGGTTTATGGCCTTGGTGTCTAATTTTATAATCTCTCAAAAGAAGTTGTTTTATCTCTTCAGGGATTTTCAATTCAGTGAGTTTTGATTCTGAGGGAAAGTCCAATTTCAAATCCACCTTTCATCACTTTAATTTTCTACATAAGTCAAAGGCGCTCTTTTGGTGGCATGGAAACTTTTACTAACTTTGGGGCATGTAGTTCTGATAAACAAATTACTTTCAAAGGGATTTCCTCCAACATTTGCTTTGAACATTTTCCTCCTCCTTTTTCAAGATCTTTAAAGCTTGAAAGGAAAATCAGATTCCTTTTCTCGTTTGTCATTATTAATGGCAAGAAGGTTGCATTTTTTTTCCTCATAGGCTTTAACAAGATCCTTGTAAATCAGAATTGAGTCTATATTTTTAAGTTGGAGCCTTTATTTTTGAATCCTCTATTTCAATCCTGCATATTCTTTATGGCATCCCGGGCAATAGGTAGCAGGTATTCGTCTCCGTGTGTAAGTACCCGCCTCCTTTATGTCGGTTCAAGGCCTATTAAATAAATAAATATTGTGGAAACAACAAAAGGATTGGCCTACGATTAAATACTTTAAGTATTTTTATTTTAAGTACTAAATACCAACTAATTGAATATACGGCCAACCCCTATTCCCCAGCCACTTATGCTGATTAAACTTGAAATCCAAGTCATAATCTCCCCCTTGTGACAATAAAGTCCTGGTGGCAACAGTAATTAAGCAGACACAATAACTGCTAATTAGGGCGTAATTGAACGGATGCGATTCCGTAAGTCTGTTTTTTTCTTTCTTATACAGCCCAATAGTTTCAATTATAATGGCGCATTTATAAACCCGATCGCAAATGAACTAATAAAGGGTTGAAAAATCTACCTAGAAATAAATCCAATTCCATAACTTAAATATAATCCGGTTAAAATTATCCCCTTGACCACGTGGCCGCTAACATCGGTCAATCTAAAATCCCGCCCTTGAAAATGGTACGTTAGCCCTTCATGGTCCAGTCCCAAATTGGTTCAGAATTGTTGCCTGTACATCATGGACATGACACCTTGCCCCCTAATTCCCTGAATAGCCTATTTTCATCTGTTTTTCCCCGAAAGGTAATCCTTTTTTAATGCCTGCCTCCGCCATCCACATCGTAAAAGGCCTCCCCATTGATGATCCGCCCAAAGAAACCCTGACCCGATCTTGCCTTCCTCATTGGAAGTTCTACTACCAAAAACTCTCCCTCCCCAAACATAAGGTTTCTTTCCAAAAGCCCCCTTTGTTTTAAAATCTGTAAGAAGGTGCGCTGTCATAACTTTGATCTATACTACTATAGCATTTATCCTTTAGACCAAAACATCCACCCCCACTGCCCAGGTCCTACCACCATCGTGTTAATCCAACCTTTCAATCATAAAGCTGAACAAAACGCACCCCATTTTTCTATCCAACCTTCTTGCCAAGAGACAATTATTCGCAAAGGAGCTTTCCCCAGGAGTTACAACCATAATAGCTTTTTTAAATATAATCTGGGCTCATCATCGATACTCATAACCCCGTACGGAAGTTTGCATTTTTAAACGCCAATTCATATTGTGAATTCGCGTTAGAATTTCAGGGTCACGGGATTCTTGATATTCAAGTTCGTTTTTCTATTTATGGCATCAACAGATTGTTTCCTCAATGTTGCATCACGCAGTAAGGGTTTTGGAGATTCCTTCACCGCAGGTCCTTTTGACTGACATTGCACGCCTTGATACACCGTAAGGCAGATCCCACTTCCCAAAGGCGTTTTCCCCCCCGGTGAAATACCCTCCAGAAGCAAAACAATGAAGCCGGGAAGATTTTCGTTGGGCGAACCCAATCCGTATGTTGCCCACTTCCCATTGAAGGTCTCCCCCTGTCTTGGGTGAACCGTCTGGCATAAAAACTGTGCGGAGCATGGTTAAAATTCTTCCTGTTTTGAAACTGCCTTTAGAAAAACTAACTTCATCCACTTACACTGGCAAACTTTGGCCAAATAATTGGTTACCATTACGTGATTTCTCGTAACTGTTTTAAACTAGCCTGAGAGCCCAACATCTTAGTGTTCCCCTAATAAATGCCAAAGCGCTTTGCCTTTCCATTAAGGAAGGGGGACAATCTTTGTCCATTTAAAGAATTTAATACGGGTTTGTAATCAAAAAAAGCTCAATTGCGAAGGTCCGCCTGCCAGGTGCAAATAGATTACATGCTTACTTTAGGCCAAAAATGGTGGAATTCCATTTCTCAATTTTAGAGCGGGTGAATTGCTCGCAAAAACAAATCCCCTCCCAGATAGAACAAGCGTTAGGCCCCATACCCTGAAATACAATTTCTTTTAAAATGCCTACGCGTAATTATAATTCAACTCTCCGCGATAATGTGCCTCGTTCCAAACATTCATACCAAACTTTAATTATCCTTTTACATAAATTCATCCAGATTTAGGACATACATTGGCCACCAATGGTCAGTGCTGCATCTTAGGTTTTTATTTTTCTCCTGAATACTCCAATGCTACATCAGGAACAACTCCATATTACCCGTGTTACTTCATAATTGCAAGTAAGGCCATCTTATAGAGCTGTTCAATTGCTTTAAAATTTTCTTTGTTTCAAAGGTTTTGCCCCATCACCTTAAAATACCCAAACCTTTATTTGATTGTCCAGCTGCTTATTCCGCTTCGAACATTTGTTTTTGCCAAAAACCCTGTGACGCTTCAAAGAAAGTATTATATTGAGGTAAAATCTAGTGCCTGTAGGTGTATTTTGGTCGGGATGCGATTGAAAACACAGGCCCGCATCTATCGGGCTATGCGAAAACGATCCATGTTTCATTGGCGGGTTGACCGTTTTCAAAATGTATATAAAGAACGCCTGTACTTGGCTTCATCTCCTTTAGAACATAATCTGGAAGGGTGTTCCAGCCAACCAAGCAATTTCACATCGCGTTAATAAACACTTGGCCCCCCTATCGTCTTTATTCAACAAGCCGCTTACCACAAAAATTTGATTCGCGGATCTGCTCGCAGAAAGTCGTGTTCGCGCCCCTCTTGAAAGCCAGAAATTATTTGGGGTCAAATTCTATTTTATTGGACTGCGCACTAGATGATTGTTGATAAGGTAGCCGACAGCACAAAAGTCGCGCAACAAGGTTTTTATTTTCCAATTGTAATCTCTCATCAATCTCCACCGCTAGCCCAATACCACAAACTTCAGGATGACTTGGGTTTTTGCCCTGTGAACGCAAACTCCTCAATAGATTCCACAACCCCTTCCGAAGATCTGTTCCCAAAAAACGATTTACCACAACGCCGGGGTGCGCTGAAAGGAGGATTTTTATCACTCAACCATCCAATTTTGGCAAAATCCAACCTGTTACCGGCTCCATGTTTTCCGGTAATACCGATACAATGTTGGGATCCCCATATCCACCTCTTCCTCTAAATTTTAACCAACTCCCCGAATCAAAGACAAATGTTTTACGGGCATTTTTCCTTCTGCAATTCTTGGATTATTGGTGTACTTGTCGTTGGATTTGGCGAGTTCCTCCGTTTTTTGCTTAAATCCCTCGTCATAATTTCTCCAAAAGAGGTTTCTTTTTCCTAATAGAAAAATCTTGTCTAAATAGAAAAGATTGGGGCACATAGCTTTCACCTTTATGGAACTGTAAATAAATAATCATTGTGCTCCCTGTAATCTCTGGTATACGGGCACTACCTCCTGTTACTTTCAAGGCCGTGTTCCTCAACTTTGAATCTTCCGTAACTGCAATTCGCCTGACCATTTTTCTTCCATTAAGGGAATCCAGAATGAAATGGAAATATTTCGCGGCATATTTAAGAGAGGCCGAATACATAAACGCCCATTTTAATGACCCTTCTTAAAAATCAACATTACTATAGCTGGCCCAAGAACTTCCTGGATCTGCATAAAAAATTTTAAGCCCCATCCCACTCTAATAAACGGACTGGTTTTTTCAAATGCTTCGCTTCTACGATCCGATATCCCAAATGCGTTAACAAGGCCTCTTTTTGGTCGTAACCAAAAACGTGACTTCCCCATGCTGTTTGTTCACTTGGGACAATTGATCATCTATGTTAAATTCCAAAAGGTTTTTCTACTTCCTTTTTTTATCTTCTTTGAATAGGTGAAAAGTTTTGGACGTTAAAAATATGAATCGTCATCGACAAGTATTATTAAAAAAGCCATGGATTCGTAAAACTCCTTGTGGCCTAAAAGGGTCAAATATGGGTGGACTAATGGCATTGAAACGCAATGCCATGGGTATTCCTTGCCATTAACCTCATAAGGTTTGTTGACACCCCGGTCTACCCAGCGGCCAAACTCTAAACTCTTCAAATTATCGTTCCCTCCTTCATCCGTTGGCAAGTGTGTTTCTGTGAAAGGCCGTTTGCTTATCAACTGCTCTTCCGTTGGTTCGGCAGCAATGTCCTCCCGCCAATTGTTCATTGAAAATTGATCAAAAGGGCATATCCATATTAAAAGCCTGAATTAACATAGTCGCAAAATTTCCAAATTTCCCTAGTTAGTATCCTTTTCAAAGCCTTTGGAATCCGCATATTCGTGCCAGATCCACACATACTGGCCCATCTTTCCCCGAATGGGGTGACCCAATAATAGATCTACAATTTTTCATAGGCAATCGGGGGAATCATCTTCTAAAAAGTCCTTGGCCTCTTTGTATGGTCGGTGGGAGCTGTCAATTCCATATAGAGCCTTCTCATTAAGGTATTCTTCTCCGCCTAGCTTTGAAGGATATATTCCCTTTTCTTTCAATTTCGAAAATATTAATTGATCTATTGGATTCTTTGGTCCGCACGCACTATCGATCCACAGGAAGGTACAATATTCTTCTTGAGGAGGAATAATACGCCAGTGGTTTTTTCCATTTCGCCCCTTGATCGATCCACTTTGCCCCAAATATCGATTTCTGCTTGGGAGAGTTCCTGGAGATTCTAAGGGATCCTAATACTCAAGGATTTTTGGATCCAATCTTCTGTAAAGTTCACTTTTTTTCATGATTGCCCGCACAATGGCAAGGTTTACCCATGGGTTTTATAAAGGCATCTCCTCAAATAACAAACTAAACTCATCCGTTGGCCCTTTACCCGCCGTGGCATTTAAACATTTGCTATTTTTAAAGATCGGCGAACATCCCTATTGAAACTTATTTCCTTGTCTGACGCGTCATTAACAGGACGCAAAAAATAGGAATAGTCAAAATCCAAAAAAGTCCTATATATACTCTTTTGGTATAGATAGGTATCGCCTTTTTATTAATTTTTGTTTATTTTCGAATTTTTAATCAATCATTGCCTCACAGGTTTTTATATTTCAATGGTGCCATTTCCGCCTACAGGGCCATAAAAATACGAATCTCAATAGAAAGGCTCCCTTAATCCTTTCATTTGTTTTTTTTTCTTAAGAGAGGTAAGCTAACCGCAACCCATTAGTAATTGTTAGGCTGTAATTGCTTAATTGGGGCTTCCTAAAATTATTGGACCTTATAAGAAACATTTCTACTTTTCGTAAACCAATTGATCGCCTTATATTCCTAGAGATAATTAACATACTTTAAAATTCCCTTTTACCGAATAATTCATACTTAATAGCCTTGATAATTTCCTATTTTCAACCAAAAGTATTGGAAAAGTCTTGGCCTTATCCATACCTGCTTCTGTGCTGTAAAAGGTACTTTTTATATTTTTTTTTTTGATATTATACTAACGCTATAGCTTTACATAAGTAATAAACTCAATATATATAACTTTAATTTCTATTTCAAGTTATATCGGTAAGTAGTATGGGCATCAAATCAATTCTTATTTGATATAACCTTTTACTTTGTTAAAACCATCTTATTGTTTATCGGTTTTTTGAATATGTCCCGCTTTGCTATGGTCCCCCTATAGCCCTTCAATTTTAACCGTGACCGCGATTTGCGGACCCGCTTATATTGTTTGACTAACTTGTCTGTATGTCTCGCGGAGGAAATCCAAGATGCTCATGGCGTACGTGGACTGACCTTTCCATCGTTCGTCAGCTGTACTGCGCTACACCCCTTCTTTTTCTTGGTTTTAAACTTCGTGACAAAACCGAACTTGTTTTAAAAAAAGTGAATATTAATATTAAACCAGTATGAGAAAGAGTAAATTTTCCACCCAAGCAGATTGCAAAGAATCTTAAAGGAATTTTTGACACCAGGAAAGGTGTTGAGGACTTAGCCGTGAACATGGCTTAGTTCGGCCAGTTTTCTTGAATGGCGGTTCAAAGTTAGTTCAAGGATATTTTTGTAGTGACATGATATTGTTCTTGAGATGGTGTTAATAGCTTTTAAAGGCCGCCCGTCTTACTTTTCGTCCCATTT
>Ga0163217_1062354_pt1 | contig 18947 bp, 12 predicted proteins | sample SynspAceP_FD_185933 | JGI IMG/M metagenome (GOLD analysis project Ga0163217, IMG submission 185933) | Saline lake microbial communities from Ace Lake in Antarctica - Synechococcus sp. Ace-P (PacBio error correction) | ecosystem: Environmental > Aquatic > Non-marine Saline and Alkaline > Saline ...
TGCAAAGAAGGAAAGGGAAAGAATTTAAAATCAGGAAAAATAATGGCCCCCCTTTTTTTCCCCCCCCCTTTCCCGTCATCTGCGGTTGCAACTACAACACCACAAACCGTATTAAGTTTAACGACCCACTATAAAATAATCAATCTGTGAGTAATGGCTGTGAAAATTGCAAGCAAATTGTTTATATTCCCCTTTAAATTTACTTCAAAAAATTGCCTCTTGTTTCTTCATGTGGTCCACCTATTTTGTTTTCCCCATTCATCAAAACCAATAATTGAAAAAAGAAGAAGATCAAACAGGACGCCTCACTTAATTGCCCACAGACCTTTTTTCCTAATCCCTCTTTAAAAAATCTAAACTATAAAAAATGTTTTTCCACGAAACCATCTTAAAATCGTGGACACCAAATCACAAGTTGTAATCCATTTTCATTTCCCAGAAACTATTTAGATTAACAAAAGTGAAATTCATTCAAAGTCCCATGAATAATGCTAGCTGTCCAAGAGATATTCGAGCAAAGGCCCGGCCCCGCTTCAATCGTTTTCTAAACTTAAATTCGCTTCCCCTCTTAGGATTATTTAAGACTCCCTTAATGGTCATCATGATTTCCACGCCCTCAAAACCGGGAATAGGAAAAATTAATCATCACCTTTATTCCAAACATAGACTCAAATTCCCTCCCATTTGGTTTAGTGTCTTCCCAGCTATCGGTAGATCCCCGTAAAACAACGAATTCCGGTTTTAATAATACCATCCGCAACTGAATCTGGAAAATTGTCATCTATGTTTAGGAAACTAATAATTTTTCCTTGAAGCATAGCTCTTGTTCAACAACAGTGCTACTCGCTATGTCCCAAAATGAAGGTCTGAGCCCCAACAATTAAATGTAAAGTCTTGCTCTAAATTTTTTTTTTTGTCCGGAGATTAGGGTGTTCTACAACCATAACGACAAAACTAGAAAGAAGTGAGTTCCTAATTAAATACACAAAATTTGTTTTGCTAATTCGACAAAACCGGTTGTCGTTTTGACTCTACAATAGTTGCGATACATTAAATTCTGATTTAGGTTTTCATTTTTAATTCTTTTTCCGAAGTAATGTTCACTTAAAATCACAATGCAATAATTTTTCAGTCCTCTATTAACGCTTCTGGGATCTAAGAGGTGTCTTGCACTTTTACTATACCTAGAATTTATATCAATTTGTAAACATAAAATCGATAAGCTGTTTTTATACTAGCTCAACTTTAGAATATTTTCTTCTAAATCTTAAGTAATTGATTATAAACAACAACACAACTTTCGCCATTGCCTACTGCGACAATGCCGCTATATTATTTACATATATTTAAATATCCATTAAGTAATACTCAAATAAGAAAAATTTCTAGTGTTAGCGAACTAACAACCATTTTTCGCTTATTCGAATGTGGCCAGCCAAATAAGTTTTTTTATTAACAGGAACGACCTTTTACTATTAGACACTTTTAAATTGTAGTTTTAATTAATTCTATTTTTTTAGTATCTCAGAATCATTACTTCTGACCATTCCAGTAAATGCAGGTAATATGTTTCATAAACAATTCTTATTTTAATAGTTTTAACCCGGCTTAATTATAACTGTGTTTAACCCGCCTTCCGGTCGGAGATTCGGGTTAAAGTGTTTGTGATTTCCAGCTTGGCCCATTTACACTTAACCAATATTCAATTTTGTTATGAATTTGGGTCTTTTAATACCGCGCCATCCTCGATACAAATATACAATCTAGTGTTGGGTCTAAGTTCATTTTTCATGCCAAAATCTATTACTATTCCAATCTCATTATTAGGTGAAGTTATATGTTGTCCACGCGATTATCGGACGCGTACCTATTTTCCACATTTCAATACTCGTTGAGTTCTGGCGAGTGATCGTACTCCGATGTGTAAGAAGCCATAACTTAGGATACTCAACCACCATCTTGATTGTAAGCGAGATTGGGGTGGATTTTAACTTCGCTTCTTATTGGCAATCTGCGTTCCCTAAGCCTTCAATTTTCCAGTGATTCCCACAATTAGGTCAATTTGTTTTGAGTGCATGCCAACTTTATTTTCGTGTGGTCAACGATCTGAACTACAATTACATTGGGCGGGCATTTCCGTTCTGGGGAACCTAAAGTTCGTTTTTGATTGTATTTCCTTCATTGGCCATTCTCCCAATAATCTTACGAGACAATAATCCATCGGTAAGTTCCACACAACTTCCATCAATTTAGAAAGTACAAACGATCTTTATTGATAGTCTCTTCTATACCAACATCAAGTGTAAAGACACTTCTTCGCTCGTATCTCCCTCTATTTGTCCCCCTATTACCAGGAGTTGTTGTGATACCAATAATTCCCATCCTGTGCGTAAAATCGGCTACTTTGGAATCGCATACGATGCGGTCAATTCGCGAAAATATCGTACTGTTATGTAAACGGCAAAATTATAAGTTTCATTTACACTACTATCATCTGAAAGAAATTGGAATTTTTATTTCCCATTACCTAATCACTTCAGTTACTCAATTTTATCCCATTCATAAAAATCATTAAACCTTTCCTTTATTGTATTTCCTCTCATACCTATCCATAAACCTGGAAGTTTAGACCGTGGATAGTCCACATCATCAAGGCACAGTATTTCCAGTTATCAGGATAGAGGATTTATTCTCATAAGTCAAATATGATCTTAGGACGCAGTCCAACTAGACCAGATATTAGAATTTATATATTGTGAATGAAAATACTGTCGCTGTGGTAATAGTGGTTTGGAACCGTCCCCAAGAACCAGTAATTGGGTTTGCACTTTCTGCCATGTAGGCGGTCATTAAGCTGTTTTGTTTGCTGTAGGTCATAGTATTTTTAAATAATCTTGCCTTATTCTTATAAAATATTGCTCATAATTATTTAAGAAATTTGGCCATTGCTTTAGGGTCTGAGAAGTGTCAAATGCCATGATTGCCGCCCACAACACAGCAATTTTTAGTGATATGGAAAAACAGCGATCCGCCTTGTTCGGTTGTTGTTGGGGACCATATTTCTGACAAGATAATTTCAATCCTCATTAGGTATTGCCTAAGCAATAATTGTGCTTTTCGTCAGGAATATGAAATGCAAGTGAACATAGTCCGATAAGCTCCCTTCCCGTGTAAAACTCCTTTTAAGACCTTGTTCATAGGTTAAGGAATATTTTTTAAGACTATCCTTGGCAACTTGGTTGCCACTCATGAAAAGTACCAGCCTTTACTGGGCCCTGCTTCTTTTATCCAATAGACATTATGTATAAAAAAAATTTCGTTTTGTGTCCCCCAATAACTCCTCTTTGATACGATTTTTTTAGATGTTCGGCTTTTGCTGATACCGCATCCGCTTCGGTCTTAAATCGTAATTCTGAACGCTTTTGAACAATGCAACAAGTCTCCGTATAGTAACTGTTTAGGGTAAGGGAAGATAACCTTCTGCACCACGCGAAACAATTTTCAGTTTTGACTCCGTTAATAGGTTGCCTTTTTCATGCCACATTGCATCCATCCATATAAACATTTCAATGCTCGGTCGTATCGATCTGTAATCAAACTTCATATTGCTCTTCAATGCTGGGGATAATCAACATTTTACATAACTCTTTGTCCTGCAAAACCTGGTAGACATCCACATAGAGTTCCATACCAATTACTATAACTTCTAGTTCCGCTCCTACGACATTAAACAATAATTAGTAAAATCATGGTACTTATTCTACTGGTTCTTCAACCATCGCACTTGCGAAAACTGAAAAACCTATGGAACAACTTATAGCCTCAAACTGTTCAGACAGCCTGGACGACATAAATCCGTAACGTATACCCTGCTTCTTGGCGACCATAATATTAAGGTTTTGTAAGCACTTCCATCGGTAATCAAAGTTGAAGTTTAATACGTCTCACGGAGATCACAAAGGGGAATATTATCCTTAATACCAACCAATCCTTATTGTCCACCAAGATTGTCTCGATCTATCATTCTTGTTATCCATAAGTTGCGCTGGTTGATTTTTTAATTTTTGCGCGTAATCGTAAGACATTAGTGCTAAAAACGCCACTAGACTTAAATTTTGGTCTTTTTTTACTATTCATTAACTTAAATGAAAAATTAACTCAATAAACAATAACTGTACTATAAGCAACTACTAGCATATCCAACCGGTTTTAAAATAATTCCACATTGGTAGATATCACTTGTTTGGTATACTCCTGTTAATATAATCAGTTTCTCTAGTGTAAAAGTGACTAACAACAAACACTGATTAGGTATGTCAAGTACAAATAAAATTCCCATCAGATGTAAGAAACTGATTAATCTGGTTTAATTACGTAAAGTGTGACCATAAGTAACTACGCTAATAAGATAGCAAGTATTAGCAGCCTTTTCAGAAACACGTTTAGAAAAAATCCAAGATAATGATAAGCTAAAATATGGTAACTATGTGTACCATTCAATTCTTGAAGGTTATGTGAAAATAGCATCGCTTCAATACCATAGAATAAATGCTAATCCCCATTGGAAAATAAAAGCCTAAAAACAACACCGAAAATCTTACCCGCTTTTACAAGCTTTTTCTTTCCGATGAATCTTATTAATATATTCTTTGTAAAAATCCTAGGCCGAATAAGGTTACCGACTATTTAACGCACCTAATTGAAAGAACTGGAAAAATATGCACCGAACAGTACCGGCTGCCAAAAATCTCAATAAAGTGACTGGAAGTACGGCTTTAAACCATAAGGATAGGCTTTCATATGCATTGGACAAATCCCCATTAAAAATATAAAAAGCAATAAATACTGGCAGTAAAAATAAGGGACCAAATTTTAATAATGCTGCTAATAAAAAGCCTTTTTGGCTTCCACTAAAATTTTTAGGCACTCGAGCGCTCTTTGAATTATGGCCTGATGGTTCCCCCAATAGTAAAATTTACCATGATCATACTGTAAGAGCGGTCCAAGAAAGGGGCAACATCGGACTGCATGGACCGCCATTAATATTGGAATTTCCTCTCGGCAAGGCTGTAGTTAAAGGTTTTAATATTTAAAAACATTGCCATCGCCTATTTTGTTCATTAAACCAAAAATTGGTGATTAATGACCCCCGATAATCAACCTATTGCATTAATAAATCTGCACACAGATACGGCTTTTAAGCCTCCAAAATTGCATAAATAACTACTGACAAACACCAATTGCCATCGTAACCCCAGTGCCACTGCTCAAAGGCCGCATGCCTATCGCCCTCAGGAATTCAAACATGGTATTTAATACGCCAAGCGCCAGAGTTATCATACAGTTGGCAAACATAGAAATTTGATAATCCTATAAAGAAAGAGTAAGATACAATAGTTTTTTTTTGTCGATTTACCTCGATAACTCTTATCTAAAAACTGTGGGTTGGTCGCACTATCACTTTCAGGTATTTTAGGCAAACAAAACAAATTGCGGTAAAAACCATTGCTATTGGCTGCAATTCTTCAAATTAGCGCCATGATTGGGATTCCATCTCTAAAGAAACACGCTATGTCATTCTACATCTGTTCCCGTGGAGAGGTTGTAGCAATAGCGAGCCGGCAATAACTGACTGTTAAACTTCTTCCGCCCAAACATACCCGTCAGAGGATTTTTCCATACAGTTTTTTCTTGTGGGACCACCAGGCTAATATTAGCCACTAGTGATTGTAAAAGACACAAAAGAAATATCATCCTGTAACGAATAAGTTATAGTTTAAGTTATTTTTAAAATATTTTTGCAGTAATCAGGTCTTTGGACCGGTTTTATTTTTGCGGTAAATTGAAACGAAAGTTCGTCGTTCGTATTTTTTCTCCAAGAATTTAAGGTTGTTGAACGGAAAGCTAGATTGGTTTTTTTGGGAATCAGGGATAATGTTGCGTTTCTAAACAAAAACTGTTTTTGTGCGTAATGTACCATCCTTGGTTTGGGTTGGCAACTATTATCTAAAAAGTTTTCCAGAATAAAAATGATTTCATTGGCGCGTAAAAATTTCCAAAATCCTTCAACTCCCGGTCTTGTATGCCGATTTCGGAACTAACACCTAAATTCTGGTTGTTCAACACCCAACAATGGTCATATACCAACCCTTTTTCTACTGATCATTTTGCCCTCCTCAATCTCTTTTCCAATCGCTTTTGCCTCGTCCCAAAATCAAAAGGAGTTCCTGTTACGTTTTTTTTAAGTCACCATTAGTTATTTAGCGTGCATCTACGGGAAGAAATGCATCCGCATAAATGGTAACTCTGTGTTTCAAAATATCGTGTTTGAAAATTAGCCGATAAATTAAAGTAAGAATATGTTGTGTAAAGATTTACCACAGTTTTTTTACAGTAAGTCGCTCGTAAAGAATATCCAAGTATTTGTCATTGCTTAGGGGAATAGGTAACGGTTGTATTTCAGATTTCTGGATAACCTCCCTCCATAATTCGCTCTCAATAGTTCAATTTTAAAGCAGCGCTACTATCATTGTTGTTCCGACCAGCAAGCATCCCACACTACCTTATCGAACCCTTTCCCACCTCCATGTTAAATGATTTTGGGCCATCATTGGTACGCTAAACTGGGGGTAAGAAGTACACCTAAGCTAATTACTTTCGCGATTCTATTTCAGATCTGCCAATTATGGCCCAAAAATAGGGGCTCGTCGCTCAATAGTAAGGAGAGAGAGGAATCATAACCTAAAACAATATCTTTCATAACCATTATTTCTATCTGGACCTTTAATGATGTAATAATCCCACAATAGGTGATTATTTTAACCTTCGCATCCCTTTTTGATTTTTTCAAGTATAGATTTCTATCACTTTTATTACGGAAGTGTGCCCATAATCAAGCTTTTTGAAATTGGTAACCATTGTGCTTTTAAAAGGCCTATATCGTTGAAACTTTTTTTCTGTCTTTTGCTGGCCTTACATTGAATATGTATTAAGACAAAAAATCACAAAGAACAACTGTGTAAATAAAGGACGTGGATTTATGCATCGTTTTAGGTTTGAATCGGTTAATTATAGTCCATTTTGTGTAAAGTTGAATAATATGCTCATTAGCATTCATTCTATCTTTAAATCGGCGTATTCTGGTATTATCCATCGATTAACCATGAACAATTCCAATCCCAGCCAATTATCTGCCATATAGTCTCTTTCATATAATTTCTGTTGTTTATATTGCTCTGGTCTATTAAGCATGTATTTAGACGGCTCTCCGCTCATAATTATCCAGGTCGTAAAGCCTGTCGCTGATGTCTAATTTGGGTTTTGTATCTCTTATAAAACTCTCTTGCCTAATTTTCTTCTATAATATATCTCTACTTCAATTTACAAACAAGCCTCAAACCTATTGCCTATATCCAAATTAATGATTATTATAACCGACTTTCCCTTCCGATGCCGTAAAAAGAAGTCTCAACGGGATCCCCTCTACTTCCGATTCTAGGGATGAAGTTCGCGAGGTTGGGTTTGGAATCCGTAATATGAATGGCAAAATTTCAAGCATATGTCGGCCAAAACGTATGATTTTTGTGGGGTAAAATGAGCACGGTGTAAATTCCTCCATAAATGAAGAGCCTCCTTCCTAAATCTATATTCATCACCCTTTAACGCTCTTAGCATGCTGCTGTTTTCCAGTCGCTTCGGCTCAAAACCGTAACCCATCTGGCCATAAGTCCTTGTACCGGCAGTCCTGAAGTTGTTTGAGTTCTTCCAAGCTTCAAAAGTTGTTGTAAACGCTTTTAAATCCTCCTTTTTCTAAAAAAATCTTAGGCCAACTCAAATCTTTGCGGCATACTATTCAAGAATTTTCTCCGTCTCCATCCTGTTTAAGTTGAGGGTGCAAGCACATAGGTCTCATTCGTACTCCTTTAAACTCGATTCTTAATTCATCATCAGTCACATTTTTTATGTGTTCCTCCACATCAGACGTAAAATCATATCCATTGACCGAAATACCAAAACGAATCTGCGTTTACTTTAATCACCCCGGTAAAACCGCACTTCGCGCCATTGTTTGTCACAAATTCTGGCTACTTTCAATTTTTGCAATTCTTATCATGCTAATACCCGACGTCCGGACGCAAACGCCTAATTTCATTGAACGCCATCGTTGCCCATGGCCAACAAACATTTTTCGCTTTTTTCGATGCGGGTCATAATAATCCAAATTCTCTATCTCCATGTGCAGATTGGTTTAGATTCATAAAATCCATATCTAATTGTTTTCCATGGAATTCTGCGTTGCCAATTTGTGTATGAAGGTGGCAATAGGTTTGTTTTAAAATACGTAAGCCCGTAATCCAATTTTAGCTGGTGAAAACGTATGCATCAGGCTCAATAATTCAATACAATCTTTGCTGCTATTTGCTCATTACAAATTGCTAAATGATTTTCCTCGGAATGATTATTTAAGGGTAATTTCAAACAATTTTTACAGTAATGTCTAAGAAGTTTCCACAAATCCTCTAGCAATTTTCTTGCGAATTTTTTTGCAACCTGCTTTTAATGTTCATCACTATAGATTTTGAACTAACAGTAATGAACCATATTTCCTTTTTGATGTCGTCATTTTGGAATATCGTTTACTGTCCCGTAATAAGCATTTTTACCAATGTTTCGTTCATAATGTTTTTTTTAATTAACGAATCTTTTAATTTCCGGGCATCAGGATTTAATTTGTAAAGTAATAATATGCATTTGAGCATACTCAAGTACTTTACTATATATGACAAGCTTTAGCAGCATCCTCTCCCAAGCACAACGGGCCATGGCTTCCTAATTAATATCATTTCTACTTCCGATGCGATAGTTTATGTCTATATTAAAACACTCCAAGATTTGAACGCCGTATTTGTTTCGTAATTGCCTTTTTTCAGCACATCTTTCATGGTGGGAGCACAAGGAATGTCCACTGTTAAAGTGACGCAGATAGTAACCGAAAATAGAATAATCCTCTTTTGAGCTGGCCCAAGCTAACAGAAATCGTGGCAATGCGTATGGGCTATCTCCAAATATTTTTCCCAGTTTTTAATAAACGAATAGGAATGTGTTTTAGTATTGAGGATGGCCCCTCATTTTATCCTCAATAATAGGTAATTTGTCATAATCTACTACACCATGTCTTTAGTTTTAAATAAAAGGCGACCCACTTGGTTTTATGCAAAAACAAGCGTTTTTTCCTACCATGCACTGACGTTGCCAAAAGGTATCCACCAATCCTAATGCATTATAATTGCAATTAGCTCTCGTAAATTCCCTCTTTAAGGAATATATTTGAAATCATAAAAACCTATTTTTTAGAATTTGCGCTCAATAAAAAAACAAAGAATTATAGTCTTCTATTTCGGGTAATAGTCGCTCTACCCCTGTTGCGGTAATAGGAAAACATTATTTCAGCTCAAAATCGCTCCTTTTCAGCGGCCATAATCACATTGGGAATAAACCAGCAGCAACAGCCGCATAAATAGCGCACCTAAATGCCAGGAGTTTTGTCCGAATGCAAACAATTTTTATTGCTATTTAATACATTAGCCCAAAGTTTGCATGATAAATGAAGATCTTTCATTGCACCCCACCGATTTCCTATTACATTATCAATTCTCACTCTCTTCTCAACCTGTCCACATTTTTTAGCTCCCATAGAAAATGGCATGAACCAATGCTTAAAAATATGTGGCTTTTGCCCTTCCTACGACAAATTACTTGATTTGCACTTTCAGTTCTTGTTCATCGGGGTTCTTACTTCCATTTAATCAATCTAAAGCTATTGGATCGCTCTCTGTTAATGCAAGATTTTCAGCTTCACTAATTTAATTTCCTAACGAAGTTCTCATCCTATTTTCTTGTTTAATTTTAATTTTTGTTCATAGCGTCGAGAATAATTGGACACAACACTAAGGTTTGCTATGGCCATTATAAGACTTTTTTGAACATGCAAACATCTCCAAAACCCGGATTGGCCAGCCTCTAATCCACTTAGACCAGAATGCCTCGATCCATCTACCGTGCCCGCATAACCCCAAACCGTTTTGGACCGATAACACTTTTTGGTATCATAATAAGTCCGCAATTTGAAAGTACCCATAACCCTTACCAAAGCGTTTCTTCAAATTTTAGCTCCAACGGACAGCATAATGCGCCATCAAGGGTCCCACGGCAATCACAGTGTCGGTTGTAAAGTCCTAACCTTCCTGCCCAATTGGTACTTAAGTTTAACTGCGACATGATCGGAAGAAAAGGGTTTTATATATAATCGATGTTTCGAGTTCGCCGCCGAGCTATGGGTCTAACTGTTCTAAGAAAATTTAACCGATGGCAAGCATCCCAACTCTCTGCAAATTGCCTTGGCCCGCCGCGCACGCCTACGCTTAAAAGGAATTTTAAAATCCTTATTGCCACTCATAGATACTCAATAAAGTCGCAGTGCTCCCTCATGTAATCTGGTTTTACATCTATATCTGCACGAATTATAGTGTAAATTTTTTGCCCAAAACCATTCTGGAAGAATAAACGCCCCTTCAAACTTAATATACCGGAACCTTGCCAATTGGGTGCAAAAATAGTTCTGTTGATTTCTTAGCTTCATTAATTGCTGTATGGTCTTCCAAAGGACCATCATCGCATTGGCCTTATTTTCAAACCCAAAACCAAAAGCCAAAGGAGTACCCTTAGCAGTTACCGGAAATTTGTGAAGAACCTGTAGTATCTATGCATGATTCCTTGATATTGATTTTGATTGAACCTTACTCTGAACCAACACTGGACCTTTATGGTAAATTCAAGTCCTTCAATATGAACTAAAGGTGTTTGTCGGGAATTGATTTATTGCAGTGCATCGGCAAAATTCTTGATTTTCCCAGCGTGGATAACCAAAAACACTTCAGATGCTATTTCCGACGTTTATCCGAATCCACCAAAACCGCCCGAACAGGAATCTTGTACCATTAATCCAATCCGATAATAAATATCTTTTCAATTCTATTGTCCTATTTTTAAAACTTGTTCCATACCATAGGCCAGTTAACCCACTTACACACTAAATTTATTAAAGACTACTACTTAATAGTTATCGTTTTTAATCTTTATACCTGTCTAAGGAACATATTTATTGCATGAAACGATAAATAAAATAATTTATAAGTGTTGTAAATACACTTTATAATTGAAGCGGTTCTATTTTTAAAATTCTACAAAAATATATAACAAGTTTCCTCTTGTAAGTATACGTCCTTCACATTGATTTTCCAAATAAATTCAAATCTTTTTCCTTTTGAAACAAGTTTACAACCGTATACAGCCCAGAATATTATCTTTGTGGCTTTAAACTAACAGTATCATATCTTTCCTCATGGTTTAATGCAAAAAGGAAGGGATATACATATTTCAACAAATTGCTCTAGGCTTTCTCCTGCTCTTCAGATGTTCAGTTGACATATTATCCTATCATTTATTAAAATATCAAATATTCGATTACCTCCACAATTCCATAATAGGTGCCGTACAAACCAGAGGAACATTTGGGTCACATTTATTTCAAATTGAAAACCATCCGCCATCTGGGGCATTCTCCTTAATTATTTCCTACCTGAATATTCGCCGACACCCCGTATTGTTCACCTTTCAAATTTATGATTTCTTTCAGGTTGCATTTCTCCCAAGCGCATATAGCTAAGTAAAAGGTGGGGGCGCCGGGGCGCTTTTCCTATTTTCCATACCTAGTTTCAATATAACTTGATAAGCCTCTTCTTTTCTTCCATTCTCCTTTGGTAAAATATCCATAACACTACCGTCTTTGGTCGTATATATTGTAAAATGGTATTAATTCATAAATCCCGTGGCCTCCCGATTTCCGTTGTTTGATAAGAAAAGTGAATTATCCTCTATTGGTTTTTTGCCATTCTTCCTATTGGGTTTTGATGTAATCAGAACAAACTGGAAGTGCAAGTGCGTAACACTCTTCTTATCCTAACTTCCTGATAACAATACTGAGCGTAAAATAAGCTGAAAGTTATTTTCAGTCCAGGTAATTTTTAAGGCATGAACATTCATCGTACGGTCTATCTTACAGTACTCCTTTTTTTCCATTTTTCCGTCAATGGTTATATAGCTTCCAAAGGAACCGAATTGTGGGCCACATTTTATGATTCATTGACCTTCTACTCAAGCCCGCATATTAGCCAGCCGGATATCTAATAGCATTGGAAATTTGTGATTCGCCTTCTTTCAACTCGAATAAGCGATTTTTTCAGATTCTGGATACAGGGTCCTTTTGATTGAATTTTTAATATTTTTTTTTTCCTTCCAGTTTAAAAACTGATGGAATAAACAGGTTTACGTACAGGCTACCATCATATCCCTTTATAGTAAAATATGTTCACGCATATTTTGCACTGGTTTTCTATTCCAGTACCCACACAACACAGCAAAAAGGAATCATTGGCGAACTTGAATAATTTTTTGAGTTCCAGATTGCAAGGGCAACAATAGTAAGCAGAACAATTCCAGTTTCAGGAAGTGCTGGTGAGCCAAAATATATGTATCACAGCATTTTCATAATAATCCATGTACTTTATTGGGGGCCCCCCCGGGGGGCTTCCCCCAGGGCCCCCCTCCCCCCCCCCCCAACCCCCAAAAAAAAAAAACAATAAAAGGAAAAATGCAAAAATTTCTTTTTTTTAAAAAAACTCAACTTTAGCATATTGTAAGTATTTACACGTCTCTTGAGGTGCTAGCGTGTAGCTGCGTTGGCAGATCATCATGTGGAGAAAAATATTTTCGAATTACTATAACCTCCGTTGCATATGAATGATTTACTATGACCGTATCTCAGAATAATGAAGCAAGCTGTAGAGTCACGTTTGCTGTTTGTAATTAATAGAGTTTTTTTGCATTACCTAAAATTTTAGTAATTTGAGTATTTGCATGTAACCGCCTAAATGGTTTCGGTTCATAGGAGCCAGCGGGTCAAATTAATTTTTTTTTAAATGTTCAATAACGATAAGCCGAGATCTAAGTAATTTTTTATTTCCGGTTATGGCGTATACACGTTGCCAAAGACTCATTCATTCCCCAAACTCCAGCTTCTAGCATAAGCCTGAAATTCTTTACGCGAAAGGTTTTTGGAATTTTGTTCATAAGCCCAGTCCGACATTTCTAACAACGATTCTTTTAGCTTTTTCCTTATCCACTATAACAAATAGCTCTATTAAACCATCCCACGCTTTGTGGTATCAATATACCATGGAACCATCACCATTTAAATCACATCCGGATGATTTAAAATTTCCGGCAGCTACATCTTCAAATTCTAACTCTTTCATCAGCTACACCACAACATAACCGTGCCCCAGCTTCTTGACATGCAGCTTAACTATCCCAACATAATGTTTTATCCAAAAAAATTTGTTCTCCTGACGTAGCCTAATACAATTAATCGCAGGCAGAAAGTAATGCCCGGACTATATGGATGAGTTCCTGTTCATCCTTCAATAAGAGGAGGCTTTAGCTCTAAACCCGAATTTTTCTCCACGATGAAGTAAACGGTCCGCATCTAAGTCTAGCAGATATTTCGCATTCAAGCTCCATGGCATATCAAATAAATTTTACTGATGAGATAATAACATCCTTTAAATTAAAGAAAAGCTTGAAGATTTACTTTAGGCAGTATCGACGGTAATTTACCAATCCGTTTGGTCATACAATGCCGCACCTATCAAAATATTTAATAGAATACTACATGAAGTTTTGTCTTTCAATATTTTTTGTATTTTATTTAAAATTTGAAAACTGAGCTTCTTATTAAAACCTAATTCGATTATCTTGTTAGTGTGAAACTTCATTTCGGTAAAACACTATTAATTCCATAACTTAAAGCTTAAACCAATAAAACAAGATTAAAACTTGCATATACAACTTTTATATTTGTTAAACTGATTATGCTATTTAGTCTTGTAAATAACACAAAGACAACTCAAACGGCTTAGCTATACTTGCCTTTGAACTAAACTCCAAACAAATTATTAAAACCTATTTTTTATACTTGACACCCTTCAATCTTTACATAAAATCTTTTATCATCAAAGGCATTTCATAAGCTTCTCCCTTACTTCTAAAGGTAACTCCGTATCCACATATCCGGATTCTTAAATAAGCACTTAAGGCTGTATGCCTGTTTTACCATCTAAAAAACAAGTAACTTCGTCAGTTCTGGTATAGAAATATAACTTTATCAAATTTTCCAGCATCCAAAGGTTAACCATAAATTTTTTCGAAGCAATATATAGCTTTAGACTTGCGCCGTAGTTATTTCTACGTACCACACCCTTCCTTCGCAGTAAGTTTTCCACCACAGCAAGCCATCCAAAATCTTTATCCCTCAAAAGATAATCCGGAATTCCTGCATATCTCATAAAATCCAGACCAAAAACTCACCCGAAATTCCATCGATTTTCATGGATGATACGAGAGAAATGCGGCGGGCGAAACATCTTGTTATATTCGCAATTCCTCCCAACAATCCTCCTATCCACTTGTAATAAATAAAAATCATCTGGATGCTCTCTATAGTCTGTAGATAACGGGTATGGCGTTCAAATCGGAAGACTCCGTAATGATGTTCGACGTTCTATCCCTGACAGTTTCCCCTGCCTGTACCGGCATACAAAAAACCCATACGACGGGCTTCCATTTAAGCAATGTGGCTAATTGGCATAATATGCTAGACATAGCCTTTAGGGTACCAAGCTTTTTTCATCATAGCCAAAATAATCAGACACATATAAACTTCTCCTGACAGGTGGAATCCCAAGGCATTTCACTCAAATGGCTATTGGCAATGCACGCCAATAGGTCAGCCTCTTTCTTTCATTCTCTTTTCAAGATAGAAGCCATTTCGGTATAATTTTTCATTTTTGGATCCTGCTAAACTCAATAGTAAATACGGAAGCCTTCCCATTGGCCCAAATTGGCTATATACGGAGCTTTCTCTCACCATAGCTACGCTTGTTGGTAGGCATTTTTCAAACTACGTTCCCATGATTTCGAACCACAAGATCCTTAATAATAATCTAGATACCTATACATTACCATACATAGGCAGCTGCGACTCGAGTAATTGTAAGACTCCCATAATGTTAGCATGTTTTATGAATCCAAGCCGCCAGTATTAAATTTTAATATCTTTAGCATAAAGTTTCTTTGGGAAGGAATCCGTTCGTATAAAACAGGCTTTTTAACACCATACATATCTGGCCCTTCACTCTTTGAATCCCACTCATAAATGTCTCTCACGAACGCTGTAACTTAATCGATTTCGGCCTTGTCTGTTTGTATCAATTGTTTCATATGGCACCCAGCCAACTTCCACCCCTCTTCATTCGCTCAGCCCCGCCTATCGCAAGCTCTAACATCTTGTCTACCTTCTCTTGCTTTTTCATAATCGTACGTTATTACAGAAGGGCTTCTTCCAAAAGAGTATCGTAGCATCATCAACCACTGTTTGTATGAGGAAATGCCAAAATCCTTGACAACTTCGGTTTCGACTTATGACTTTAATAAGTAATACTTTTGCTCTAACCCATTTTGAGTAATAGTAATCCCTACATCTCCCCACTTTTTTCACCTGACCCTATATTTTTTAAATAGCAAGCGATTTGACCGTTTTTCGTACTACCTCAGGGCTCTTTAGTTCTATATTATCTATCTATATCACGGGATAGTGTTAAAAAAAGCTGGCCAATTTACACGTGGCAAAATGTAAAACAGGAATTGCCCGTGGCACCGACGTTCTTATTTAAACTAAAGTTTTGGAATACCTTTTTCCGTCCTGAGTACAATTTCAAAGCAAAGTCCTTAGATTCATTCGGGGAAACAACCAATGACCTGGCCTGTTCAGTTCATTCCTCCACTCCAGCTCGATATGCTTGGAATAGGCATCCATTCGTGAAATCTCAATCACACTTCTTGGGTGAGCTCATCCAACAAAGCTGTAGCTTCAAAGCCATATTCCTTTAGGCAATACAGAAGTGTAGACCATTTCCACTAAGTCGCTTTACTCCAAGTAGCCAGCATCTACCTATATAGGGGTCAAAAAAAACATTTTTTGCATGGGCCTTCCGTCTAAGGATCCCCTCTAAATTATATAATTTTAAACAAACCATCGGCACTCCTATGCACCAATTTCCTATAGATTGAACTTTGAGTATTCCGTTATTATAAACCGCATGACTAAATCTCCACATACCCAATCTCATAATAACGGCTGCACATTTACTGATATCCTTCGCAAATGTATTTAAGTCGCAGCCCGCTAGATTACCAGAAGTTTGTAAGGGTATAACTTTCATTCTTTTTGCATGGAGTAACCTTCACTTACCATTTTCCCCTTCCTAATTCTTAAATTAATACTCCAAGGTGTATAAGGCTGCTCCTAATCACGCTCCCATTCTATCCCAGGAGTTCAATCATAAGTCAGGATCTACCTTGGGTTCTTAAAGCGCTACAGTTTTGGGAGGCCTACCTTTTATTTAAAATCTTCGGTTCAAATGTTTGGAATACTTCAGAGATACCTAAGGTAGATTCTTAGTATTGATATTGGTACCCAATATTTCTGCCCTTTACAGAAGAGCTAATAAACTCAAACAAGCAGACAATACTAAATGATTTATTCTCATATTCTCACTTATCATATTTTTAACGATGTACAAGCCTTCAAAAGCATACTTTATTTTCAAGTCCCTTGTTTAAGTAGCTTCCTAAAATTTTATTCTTGGTTAACTAAATTTATATTCTAGGAATATTTGAAAAAAACGAACTGGAATCTAAGTGTTTACAAGAACAACGAAAAAAACAACTATTATTTTAAGGTAACATAAGATAAACCGAATGCGCCGTAAGGTTTCATAGAAGGGTTAAAATAAATCATTTATAATAAATACTAATTTATTCGGACTTACCTGAATGGATTTCCTAGATATGTGGCATCTAGCGTGTAATCTTACGCCACTCTTTAACGCGTTCAGATCCCTGTGCCGCCAAGAGAACGGTCCGTAAAATAGACTGACATATATTTGCTGATCCATCCCGGGTCTAGATGAAAATGAAATGGCATGCGAGCTCAATGTATCCTCCGTCTTTCCATTTTCCGACGCAAATGTCAAGTAGCTCCCGTTGGTACCTGTACATTTTTCCATTTTCCTTTATCATACATAAAACCCTTCCGTTTGCCATTGAAGGAACACGACATAATTCAAATTTTCCAGCTACCTTAATTTTAAAACGTGTTGTCCTCATTGAATGCAGTTTTTGCTCATCACCACATTCCCTTCTTCCATTTCAATGTGAGGAACAAGGTTACATACAACACTATATCCGCAACTTCTAAAGTAAATAGAATTCCTGAAAGTTTGGTAATGCCTTCTATGCGTGCATTACAACAGTAAAACCCTTCATGTCAGGAATTGCTAACGTTTTTACAAACCAGGCTCAAGGATACTAATAGTATTGGCAGGATCATCATCGCAACGGAGCAAGATGTGATTGTAAAGTCCCCGTCAATATAATCCATTAACTCACCTCTCTGATCGTACGGAAAAAGGCTCCTGTTAAGTTTTAACATATTATAATAAGTAGCAACAGTTTCTCTGTCTCCCAAGAGAATCCATCTTTTCCGTACACGTTGCAAGGCTCAACTGGTAAGCATTCTGCATTCGTAGGATTAACGTGCTCCAGCAACTCCGCCAAACAAACAAATAACATTTACTGCTTTTTTCCAAAATTATCGCACCTGATAGTATTCTGGTATTTTGGAATCGCGGTATGTTTCAAGGGACCTATGATTTTGAGGGTGTGCTGGTTCGCAGTAGACCTCTAAGGTTCTACATTTTTAGCAGCCATGGGAAATGTACTGAATCACCAAAAAAAAAACAATTTTGAATATTATCCGAACAACTTTTGCTGTTTCCAGATTAATGTGCATGTTGGTTAACCGAGAAAGTTGCCATAGACTCATTCATTCCACATATTCCTCCTGCTATAAGTATGTATTATCCACATGCCTAAAATGTTTCCGTGGCAATAGCTTTCATTCGGCGTGAACGCCAGCTCCCCATACCTTTTTGCAACATCTAGTGCTTTTGATTCCACTTAACTTCATAATATACCATTAACCCAGCCCAAATCTTATGCAAGGTATAATAGTCGCAGGCCCCATATTTGAGTTATTCTGTCCACCATAGGTTGCCTTCCGTTTTTCTAACAATGATAAATTGATCTGCGGATTAGGCACTAATGTACCTTACCTCAATTCCATAATCGTACGGATACCTTTTTTCGCTCAATCCGAATCAAAGACCTCCCCTATCAGACCCGAAGAAATACGTCTTTTATTTGGATCTGAAAATAAAGGCTCCTCTTTTACCTTAGCTTTCCAACATCACTGGATAATTTGTATAGTGGGTATTCACCATAACCTCCATTTTATCTGCGAATTAGCTGTAGCCGATTTATCGAAAATTGTTGCTGCGCGAAGCCTGACCTATTGCTGTCAAATAAGCCCTGTTGCATGCCCGCGCAACTTGTCCTGAGAACCCATGCGCCTAGTGGTTTTCTGCACCTCAGGTTGTTTCTTGACCATATCATTCCAAACATATACAGGACTGAATCCGGATTATCTTGGCAAAGTGTAGATATTAAAAACTTATCACGGTTCCATGAACTTTGTTCTTGCCCATAGAAGTCGGGATTCAACAAAACTATGCAGATTGAAAACATCCATTTACGATCGGTGTATTATACTCACTGTTCTCTTTTTACATTTACAATCGTCGAGGTTGTTATATCTGTACAGCAACAACGCCCAGTTATTATAAACTTACTATTTGAGACTTCGCTATTCT
>Ga0163217_1071384_pt1 | contig 18940 bp, 24 predicted proteins | sample SynspAceP_FD_185933 | JGI IMG/M metagenome (GOLD analysis project Ga0163217, IMG submission 185933) | Saline lake microbial communities from Ace Lake in Antarctica - Synechococcus sp. Ace-P (PacBio error correction) | ecosystem: Environmental > Aquatic > Non-marine Saline and Alkaline > Saline ...
GAAAGAGGAGATGAGGATCCGACGATCAAGGCCATTGCCAGCGATACACCAATGAACTGGGATCGCCCCGTGGTTCGATCTGAAATGAACACAGGCCCAACCATCGCCGATTTCCCCAATCTGTCCCCGAGGTCGGCCCTTGTGAGCGCATTTTGGGACACCATCGTCAAAATGGGTTCGAATTGGTTTCCCCGGCGGCAACGACACCCGGCCCGACCCCGCGCAAGGACGCGATCCTGGGCGGGTGTGGGTCGCGGGGGGGCGTAATCAGGATGTCCCCCGTCTATCCTGCGCAAACCGGTCAGAGGCAGAGGCTTGGATCGCCCACGGCTTGATTCGCCGCAGAGCTTGGCGCGGGCCAGCGTGTGATGGTTCGGGTTCGATTTTCCTTTTGCTACCCTGCAGCTTTGCCCGAAGCGCTTGACGGGCAAGTACCGAATCTCATTCGCGTGTGTGGGAATGGTTTCGAGGCGCGGTTGAAAGACGCCGCCAAAGCCAACAACCCGTTTTCGATCTTGGGCCGGAGAGATCAAATCTGGGTCTGGGCGAACGGTCCTGGGGCCGTTTTTGGGCCAATGGCCCCTGCCGAACCGTGACGTCACGAGGACTGCCCGTACCAGGCCGATTTATACAAATCCGCCTTTGGCCGAGAAACGTGCAAGCCTGAACGTGCAGGCCAAGGGCAGCTTTAACCTGCTGGCAACTTGCGGGGGCAGGGGGCCTGTCGCCTCGCAGGTGTATGGGTCTGCCTGTTCCTTTCGCGCCTGCGTGCCCGTTTTTTGCCGGGCGCGTCGCGGTCCTGGCCGTTCGAGAAGCTGATGCCCCGGGTTGCGTTTGTTGAAGTCTGGCCGTCACTGACCATCGGTCCTGCCCCGGACGAGATGATCAAGGAATGCGTGGGCAGGTGCAGGAAACTTGCGCGGCAGGTCCTTCGGCTTTGGCCACTGCTGAAACTGGCGCAGGTGCTTTTGACGTGCAAGGCACCGAAGAAGGGTGGATATCTTTGGGGCTGGGGGTTGAACACCTGCTCAAGGCAAACCACAACCCTGCGCATGATTGTTTTGGCCCTGCGCCCGGGCGTGATTGGACGCCCGTGACGGATGCGCTGAACAGCTACGCGCGCGTCTGCATCCGGTGCCTACCTGGCCGAAGAGGCTGCGCCTTGGCGATGCGTTGGGGCGGATTGGCAGCAGCCGACGTGCTGGCGGCAGCGTGCGAAACCGCCACTTGCCGAATACGCCAGTAGACGGGTTCACGGGTTTCGCGGCGGACGTCTACGGTTGCGCATCGCGCTGCCGCTTGGCCGAAGGCCGCGCAGCCGCGGGGTGATGCGCCGGGGAGATTGCCCGCGGTTATGCGATACGTGTGCTGACGGGGCCGCGCTGCCGCAGGTGTCGATACCGTGGGGTGCTTGCAAGAGGAACGTAGACGATTTGTTGGTGACACGCTGCGGTCAATGGACCGGTCAAGCAAGGCGCTAACACACGCAAGCAGGCGAGGACGTCACGGCAAGGCGCGGTGACGCTTGCCCGCAAGGGCGGCGGGATCACGGCGCGGAATATTGCCTGTTGGCGGCCCACTACCGGCACAGCATCTGTTGTTGGGTTCATAAACAGTTGCGGGTTGGCGTGCTGTCGACAGGCTACGAGATCGTCGAGGGGGGCAACCGCGGCCGGCGGGGGCAGATATTCGATGCAACCGCCCGAATGCTGTTGGGGTTTGCTGGCGGCAGTTCGGGCATCGGGCGTCGATTCTGGGCCATGTAGGCGACGAGCGCGAGGCGCTGCCGCACGGCTTGATGCGGCGCAGGGCGAGGTCGATGCGATCCTGACGCAGCGGTGGTGCGGTCGGCGGGCGACGAGGACTCACGTGTCCGCCTTGCTTTCAGAGCCGGGAGGCAACTGGATCTGTGGCGTATCGCGGTCCAAAACCGGGGCGGCCATTGCGCTTTGGCAATGTGGCAGGGCACGCCTGTTTTTGGGCTTGCCCGGTACCCCGTGGGCCGCAATGGGTCTGCACATTGATATTCGCGCGCCCTGCGGTTTGGCGCGGTTGGTCGGGCAGGACTGCCTGTGCCCCACAAGGCTTTTTGACGTGGTCGCAGATTTTCAGCAAAAACTCAAGAAACCGGGCCGACGCGAGTATCTGCGCCGAGCGGATGCGCGAGGTCGGGTACAAGGTGTTTGCCTCTGAAGGGTCCGGGGCGGATCAGCGGGCTGTCTTGGGCCGAGGGTCTGGTAGAAACTACCAGAATGGCCGCAGCCGACGTTCAGCCGGGCGATCTGGTGCGCTCTAAATCCCCTATGGACCCTTCGGGGTCACCTAGGCCCCTAGTCGAACGTCCCCTGCCCCACGCCCCAGCAACATAAAGGCGCCGCACTGGTGCGTGGGTGTCTGTCAGCGCAGAGATGTCGGCCGTCAACGATGCTCTGCTTCCAAAGGCGGCAAAAGGCGCGATCAAAGCGGCGCAGGAAGTGATGCGCAACATCGCGAAAGATCGGTACTTGTTCATACCGCGCACTTGTCAGCGCCAGCGAAGAAAACGGTCCACGGCATGCCACCGCATGCCGCAATTGACGGCCGCGTGCACCTTTGCGCAACCCCTGACGCCAGATTTCGGGGCGGGCGCGGTCGGGGGCGGAGGTCCCATCCATATAGATGGTCCCTGGGCTCAGCAGCGTCAAGCCGTCTTGGGAACGCCCTGAACCAGCTGGGAAACGCATTGCGGTCCTTCAACGCCTTGGCGCAATGGCAGAAAGCCTTCGGTATCGTCCTGCCCGTTTCGGGGAAGTTCAAGCGCGGATGAAATCCTCTGTGCGAGAAGCGGCTGCGTCCATTCCGCTGCCGACCGTGCCAAAGCGCCAAAACAGGCTGATGCGTCGAACGACGACGGGCTTAAGAGGCGGCAAGACGGGTGGTTGCGTTCGCGGCGGCTTTGGAAGGTGGCCAGCGTGCCTTTTTCGTCTTGCGCGCGGCCGGCGGCAATTTCATCGAGCTTGCGCGCGAACGGTCGGCATCGGCACAGGGCTCTGCCCCTGCTTGCTGCGAAATGTAGGCCTGTCGGATCGCATCAATTGCGTCCTGCAAACCGTTTTGCTTCTTCGCGCATGACGCGGCTGGAAGCGGGCAGCCGATGGCGCAACCCCGATCATGCCCACGGCATGACAACCGCAAGCATGTCATTCAATAACACGCAAACCGGCCCCGCACTGTCAGAAGCCTCGTCCGACGGCAGCAACCAATGAAAAAGATCAAGGAGCCCAGTAACCAGACCACTGTGAGCGCGGCTGCGATGATCTCGATGCTAAAGCGCGCCGTTCGCCTGGGGCGCGGAAATAAACCGCGAACGGGGTGACCGCGCGGATTGGCGCGGTGCGTTCGGGTTCAGCTGCAGTTTTTTCGGTCATCAGTTTTTGTCCCGGCTTATGCGTAAGACGATTTTTGAGAACCCATAGGATTTTGTCCCCCCCCGGCGGTCCGCACTTTCGGACGCTGTCGCCTTCATCCTTGCTCCGATCAGGGCGCGGCGCGATGGGGATCTAATAATTCAGCAGGCCTTTTTCATATTGGCCTCGTATTCAACCCCGACAATCTGATGGTCTTTTCTTCCGTCCGGTGTCTTCGTCACCAAAGTCACCCTCGCGCCGAACTTGATCGCGCCGGAACATACTTTTTAGGGTCCGATCAACGTCAGCAAGGGAAATCGCACCCTCAAGCTTCTTTGATGGCGGGCTTTCGATGAACGACTGCTTTTTTCCTTGGCAGAGTGGGTATTCTGCCGTTTTCGGACAGATTCGCCGTGCTCGCGGGCTTCGGCGATGGCCTTGATGATGGTAGGGCGTTCAAACCGACATTTTTTCAAAAGGTGCTTCAGTTCGGTTTCCAAAGCCGTGTACTCGGCGCGGGTCATGGGGATTTTTTCCATCGGGGGTTCCCACGCAATGAGGGTCACAAGCCCGCGAATTGGATGTCCGAGGGTGCAACCGATTTGAATTGAATCTTACCTGACCCAAACTGCCTGCGAATGCAAGGGGTGTCTGCCGGAGCGCGGCAATCCGCACGTCATATTTGGCAAGCCGTTTGGGATGGCGCTATTTTGCGTGGCGAAAACAATATTGCTGCACCTGCAATAATAATATGAATTGCAAACTGTCGTGGGTGCTGCTAATTTTACCGCTGTGTTTGCGATTGCAATACCTACTGTGCTGGTTTTTAGCGAAAAATCCAAACCGTTTTCTGCCGCGAAGAGGAGTGCCCCAAATGGCCGAAGTTGGAACGCGAAGCCAATGGAATATGACGTCGTTATCGTCCGGTGCGGGCCCTGCCGGGCTGTCCGCCGCGATCCGTCTGACAACTGGACCGCCGACCTGCAATGTGGTCGTGGCTGGAAAATAGCTCCGAGTGGGCCGCGCATATTCTGTCCGGCGCGGTTCTGGATCCGGTCGGTCGGACGCTTTGATACCGGATTGGAAAGAAAAGGCCGCGCCGATCAAGACCAAGGTCCGAAGCAGACAACTTCTATATGCTGGCGAGGCGGGGAAGATCCGCAGTGCCGAACTTTCCCCATGCCGCGCTGAATGCATAACCAAACGGCAACCTATATCGTTTTCCATGGGCACCGTACTGTCGTTGGATGGCCGAGCCAAGGCTGAAGCCCTGGGCGTAGAGATCTTCCCGGATGGCGTGCTCTGATGGTGGTATTGGTGCAACGCGGATCACCAGGCGTCGTGGCCCGTGAATTCGGGCATCAGCGCTGATGGCCCAGAGGGCGACGGCTTATGAACCGCGTATGGAGCTTCACGGTAGTACTGTGTTCCTCTGCCGAAGCGCCGTCGCGGAAGCTCTCGAAACAGGTGATCGCGAATACGATCTGGATGCCGGAAAAAGAGCCGCAGAAATACCGGCCTTGGCATGAAAGAAATCGGGAGATCGACCCGCCAAGCACAAAGAGGCAAACCGTCACGCAACACGATGGGCTGGCCCTTGGGCAACGAACGCGGGCGGCGGGTCGTTCATCTATCACATCGAAAACAATTCAGGTGTATGGTCGGTTTTCGTTGTTCACCTGGCTATCAAGAACCCGCCATGTCTTCCTTACAATGGAATTCAAGGGCGGTTTTCAAAGCATCACCCCATGGTAGCCGAGCTGCTGAAAAAGGCGGCAAAACGCATCGTCTTATGGCGCGCGTGCGAATCACCGAGGCGGCTATCAGTCCTGCCCAAAATGGTTGCACCGGGTGTGGCGTTGCTGGGCTGCTCTGTCGGCATGGTCCAACGTGCCGCGCATCAAGGAACCCAATGGCGATGCTGTCGGGAAAGCGCGGCCGAACGCCCCTATGTAAGCTATTTCAGGCAGGCCGCGCAAGCGGTACGAGGCTGACGCGCCTTACGGAGGACGATGTACGCAACGGTCGAAATCGGGCCAAGACCTGGAAAAAAAGGGTTCCGTAACGTCAAACCATTGTGGAGGGCCAAATACGGCCTCAATGACGTCGCTCGCCCGTGGGTGGGTTCGACATGTGGACCAACATTTTTGCTTCTCGCCTGTTGGGGACGTTGGGGCAATGGGAAAATCCTGATGCCCGAGGCCGACCGAAAAGGCGCGCCAAGCCAAAAAGATCGATATTACGCAAGCCCGGATGGCAAGCTGAGCTTTGACCGCTCCTGACCAACGTGGCGTTCTCGTTTCACCAACCACGATGAAAACCAGCCTGCGGCAAATTTTTTTGAGCTCAAGGACCCATCGTGCCGGTGAACATACCTTGCCCAGAATACGCGGGCCCTTCGGCGCGATATTGCCCTGCGGGGGTGTATGAAATTTCCGTCGAGGAAGACGGCAAGGACCCGCCGGCTTTTGTCATCAACTTCGCAAAGAATTTGCGGTGCATTGCAAACCTGCGACATCAAGGACCCGACACAGAATATCGTCTGGACCACGCCGCAGGGTGGGGGGATGGCCCGAACTACCCCAACAGTTAAGCGTCCTACGGGACAAATTCGATCAAAGGCGTGCTTCGGCGCGCCTTTTTTCCATGCGGACGGTCCGCCGATAGAAGGGTAGCGGTATGCCCCTTTGGATAGGCCGGCATTGCCGCTGGACGCGAACCTGTTTAGCCTTGCGCCTAAATATAAATGAGGCGGTGCCGTAATGATCCGTAACCTATTGTTGACCGCTAGCGTTTTGTTGGCGCTGACCGGTGCTGTTTCGAAGCCCGCACAAGGCGCAATCGGCAGCCGGTGCCCTATCTCGCGGGGAGACAATGCTGCGTACGTAGCGATTTTTCGGAATTCCGCGGATACCTATGGCGAGGCATTGGCGCTTGATCCCAAAAACCCTGAATTCCTTGAAAGGCACGGTACTGGCGCTTTTGTCGCTCGGAAATATCGAACGGCCGCTTGCCCTTGCGCGGGTCATGGCGGCGGTCGGATCAAACCCGGGCAAAATTGCCTATCTGGTAACCACCGCAGGCCATGGGCACAAGAAGAAGACTATGCCGGCCTGATCGCGCAATCGGCAGACGAAGGTGGGATTGCCCTTGGGTCGACCGGGCCTGGTCAAAGCCTGGGCACAAATGGGCGTCGCGATATGACCGCCGCCCTTGCCAATTCGACTGCCCTGAGTTACAGAGGCTGGGATGGCAGGGGTTTGGGATGTACCACAAGGCATTGGCGGTTTGGCGTCTGTCCGGCGATTATGAGGGGCAAGAGGCAATCTTTGCCGCGAGCCAAGCGGGGTCGTCCGGGCAGACCGGCGCGGGTGATGCGCGCGGGTCCGAAATTTTGGGCCAGTTGGGGCGGGGAACGAATCAAGCCGCTTCGCGCTTGCTGCCGACAGTTTTGGTGCCAACGAGTGACCCTGAACTTGATGATCTGGTCGCGGCCTTGCAAGGGGGACGGCAGGTTGCCTTTACCCAGATCCCCGATGCTAAAGGCCGGTATCGCCGAAGTTTCTTTACCTTCGCGGCTGTGCTGCGCACGAAAAGCGCCGGTGACTACTATGTGCTGCTGTATTCCGCGCATCGGGGCGCGCTTACCTGCGCCCTCGATCACATCGACGACCTGTTGCTGACGGCGGACCTGCTGGAAAACATCGGCCAGTACGAGCTGGCATTCAGGACTGCAAGACGTGCCCCGCCGACACCCCGCTTACCATGCGGCTGAACTGGGCCCGCGCGGCGCGTTTTGCGGCGGTCTAACAAGCCGAGCAAAAGGCGTCGAGGTGCTGCAAACAACTGACGCGTAGCCATGGGACGCTTCCCGTCCGGTCCATTCCGCTTTTGGGCCGAAATGCGCTGCGGGCACAGGACGATTTCAAGGCCCGCGATAAAATTCCTAAGACAAGGCGGATTGAACTGACACCTGACAGCAAACCGCAAGCTGGGTATTGTAATTATGGCCGCGTGGCTAATCGCCGAAGAACGCTTGGGCAATCGGCGAAGCCATCCGAAACGCGATTTCCGCACCGCGCTCGAGATTCAATCCGCGACCAAAGCCGCAGCGTACTGGAACCTATACCTAGGGTAATTTCGTTGGTTTGAACAAGGTTCGCAATCTGGATCGAGGCGCTGAACATGAAAATTTGAGCGCGCCGTTCGCAGCCACCCGGACTCGGCTATATCGTTCGATTCATCTGGTTGGGTGCTTTACCGGCTGGGACCGCTACGAAGAGGCCCGTTAGACCAAGATGGAACGCGGCGTAGAGCTCGTTTGGCGGTGGATCCGGTGCTGAAAAACGACCACTTGTTGGGTTGGATGTCCTATTGGTCCGTGGGTGCCAACGTGAGGCCGAATTCCAATGGAGCCGCGCCCTGGTCCTTCTCGTCGATTCCGCGAAGATCAGGACAGCGAGGCGGACGCCGAAACGCATGCGGACGCAAGCTCGAGGTCGGACTGGAATGCTGTATTGCCGAAGAAGGGAGGCCGAACCTCTTAGCAAAGCCTCCGCTGATAAAATGACCAGCCAAGGCCGCATCCCTCGGGTTGCCCAGCACCGGGAGTCGCTTGGGCCAAGGTGAACCTGAGCGCTGCACCGTCACAGGGCAGCCGCAGTGACGGTATCACTCTGCTCGACAGCCTTGTGGTACGGGCCGGCGTCGGTTGATCGGATCGCGGTCACGCCGTCCGACCAGCTTGAGCTGTTCATCGAACGGCCCCATATGGTGCCGCTGCCCCGCAAATGATGACCGCAAACCTCGTCGTGCGTGCTGCGCGCCTAGCCTCGACGCTGGCGCTGGCAGAGGGCGCGCTTGCCCTGACGAAAAAATCTGCCTGCGCGGCGGGGATCGGCGGTGGATCAGCCGACGCCGCCGCGACGCTCCATTTGCTATCCGGCCGCACTGGGGGCTTTGCCCGTACCCCGATGTATCGCCCGGCTTGGGGCCGAATGTGCCCGGTCTGCCTGTATGACAACGGCCCCAGCGGATGGAGGGGATCGGCGAGGTTTTGACACCCCTGCGCCCATAGTTGCCGCCCTGTTTGGCTGGTGTTGATCACCCGAATAAATCTTGGGCCGCCAACCCGAAGTATTCTCAGGCGACTGGAAGCCCGCGCCAATGCGCCCCATGCGAAAGAGCCTTGCCGCGAATTCGCCAGTGCCACCGCATTCGCCGCATGGCTGGCGACGCAAGCGCAATGAAACCTCGAGGCTCCAAGCAGTCCAACTGGTTGCCAGAGGTGGCGAAACGTGCCTACAACAGCTTCAAGGATGCCGTTGCTGGCCCGTATATCGGGATCCGGAGCGCCACCTGTTTTTTCGGCCTGTACGAGCCCAAGACGTTTGCATGCAAACGCCGCCCGCCGTCCCGTTGTCCGCGGGACAAGCAATCCCGGTTGGTGGTGGTCGCGCGCCGGTGCTTAGCCTAGTTGAATACGCCGCCACGACCGTAATAATGCCAGATCGCGCAAGCATCCGGGTTCAGGTCGTGATCGGGGCAGGGTGTCCGGAGCCGGCGGTCTTTGGCCTTCTCCGCCGCACGCCAGCGCCACGTCTGATTTGGTCACTCGCTAGCGTGCCATGTTTGTGCAGACAGCGAACCAGGGCGTGGTCAGATCGCCTTCCTCCTGCCGCCCCCTTTTTCGATGGTGCGGGCCAGAAGGCGCGCTCTTCGGCATCGCTTTTGGCAATCCGCTTTGATCACCGGCAGGGTCAGCTTGCGCTCGCGGAAATCGTCACACCGAATGTTTTTTGCCGGGTCGCATTCGGAATCGCCCTTGGTAGAATCCAGCAAATCGTCGAACAATCTGGAACGCGATCCCAAAGGCGTCACCGTAAAGTTGAACAGCGCTTGGACCTGCGCGTCGGGGGCTGAGGCGATGACCCCGCCCACCTGCGTCGCCGCCGAGAACAGCGCCGCGGTTTTCCGCGCGCACTGACCTGCAGGTAGATACCTTCGTTCCCGTCGCCAAAATTCTGGGCCGCCGTCAGTTTGCAGCACTTCGCCTTCGCAAATCGTGGCAGAGGCAATTCGTCAAGGATCGCCAAGCAACGCGCATATTGTCGGTTTCGGTCATCAGCTGGAAACTGCGCGCTAAACAAAGGTAGTCGCCCACCAGCACCGAAGATTTGTTATCCTCAAAAGCAGGTTTCGCCGTCGGTCGTCCGCGCCGCTGCGCGCTTTTTCATCGACCTACGTCATCGGTGCAGCAACGTTGGCCGTGTGAATAAACCTCTAACCGTGCTGCCAGATGCACATGGTAAGGCGCCGTCATAGCCACACAGCCAGCGCCGCCGCGAGCCGTGAGCATCGGGCGCAACCGTTTTGCCGCCTGTTCGACCCAGGTGGGCGGTGACCTCCGGAATGCGCGGTGCATGTTCAGACGCCGATGCCGGGGTCGCGATCCAGGTCATTCACGGGCAGTCATTCTGCCGCTCAGATAGGCCCGCCATTTTGATCATGCGGTTCCTGGGTGTTTTCGCTCGTCAATCTAACACGAAACGCTTAAATTGGAAGGCTCGACAATCAACGTTCGATTGCCCTTAGCATCTCTGTTTATGAAGGAACTTTACGCACAACCGATCCGACAATAATCGCCTTTGCCAAGCGCCTTCTTCAGGGAGGATATAGACTGGCTTTCCGCTCGACGTAAACATGAAGCGTAGCTGAGGGCGGGATGCGGTAATTCTTCCGCCCGTCGTTTGAATGGTGCATGACGATGATCACGGTGGCCGCGACACGGGTGCTGCGCGATAATGAACATCCCACCGACTGCCCGACTAAGCGACTGATGGACAGCTTCGGCCCAGACACGCTGACAAGCGGGATGCTTTCCCTTGGCGGGGAAATTGCGCTTGGTGGCAGCCACGCAAAGGATATCGCGCGGGTGTGGACCCTGTTTTAATTTGGCTCAAACCATCCCCTGCGCGGGCAGGTCCAGCGGCGGGTGCTGGAGCTTGGGTGCGGGGTGGGGGCCTGCGTCCGCTTTGGTTTGGGCGCGCGGCTGTATCGGGGTTGCAAGCTGAGCAGGAGTCGAGATCCAGCCGGCCCTATGGCCGCGCCCTCGCACGGCTTTGAACGCTCCTTGACATTCGAAGGTGGTCGGAAGCCGACATCGACGCTATGACCCTTCGGCGCTGCGGCAGGCGACAATTTGAACCTAGTGCTTTGCCAACCCGCCGTATTTCGATCGTCACGCTTCTATTGCTGCGGACGAAAATTTAGGTCGTGAGACCGGCAATTGGGCGGCTCGCCTGGCCCCCCCTGGAAACATGGGTCAAGATTGCGGCCAAACGCCTGGGCCCCCAGGGTGCAGGCAACATTTCATGCATGCGCGCCGACGGGCTTGCCCCGATCTTTATCCGCGCTTACCTCATGATATGGGCATATCGGAAGTGCTGCGATCGCGCGCGCATCGGACGGGCTGCCGAGCTGGTGATCTTACGGGCAGCGCAAAAGCGGGCGGGTGCATTTCGTTGAATGCGCGCTCGTGATGCACGAAGGTCCTCGGCATATGGCGGATGGCGAGCTATGTGGCCGCAAAATCCGGGCGGTCCTGCGCGAGGGCGCGGCGCTGCCGTTCTAAGCAAACCTCCCGCCGATATCTGCAACCCTTGTCGATAGTTTTGCTGCGGTGCCCGCGTGACAGGTGAAATATTTTCGTGATTCACTCCTCTACGCAACATAACCTAAAGGAGAGTTTACATGTCTTTTTGACGCACAATCTGGATGCCTCCTGAAAACGCAAAGCAATTTGGCAATGAAGTGACGCTGTAGAACAGGCCTCACGATCGCCGAGTATCACGGCCTGAAGGTTGGCGAATATGAAAAAAGAAAAGCTGCCGTTTTGAAAGAGGAAATTACCCGGCTTTCCAGCTGAATATAATTATACGTTTGACCGCGTGCCGATGGGCCGACGGCCAGAAAGGCCAGTGCTGAAAATGGCACTGGTGCTTTCGGCGTTTCCTACGAACGGGTACCTAGACCAGGTGCTGGGCACCAGATCGCGGTAATTGTGACCCGTTGATAAAGCCCCCCCGCGCATACGCTGACAAGGATACAAACAGCGCTGGCGCGGATCTCCTCCGGTTCGCCCAAGCGGCCTGTCGGAAATTTGCGCCAGCGATGGATCGCGCACTTTTTTCCGGCACGGCCCAATCACCGAATATCCGTTGGCGATATAGCCGGGGCAGATGCGTTCGCAGTGATATTGGCGCGGCGCAGCCTTCCTGAGCAAGGATTTCAACAAATGCGAGGTCACGCGCGCTTTTTGGTCGCCGCAATAGATTTTACCTGTGTCGAATTGGCCTTTTTGCCCCGTTGATCGAAGCTTATGACCACGATCCGAACCGAAACTTCCGGTCGCGCATACCCGGGCCCAAAACTTGGGTGAATGGTATTGAAAACGCCGGTCAAATTGTTGCAACGACTTCGTTCCATTGTCAGGTGTACATATTTGTGGAAAGGCGCGGTCGCGTGTGATGCCCGCGTTTCGCAACAACCACCTCAACGGGGCCTAGAATCTTCTTCCCGACTTTGGCGATTCCGGCTTTGGAATCCTCGTAGTCTGGCGACGTTCACTTATAGGTTTTGATCCGCGGTTGATTCTGTGAATTGCGCGGCAAGCATCGTCGTTGCCGGCAATAAAGTCGCCGCTACAGTAATATCCGGCGTCCTTTCAATTGCTGTTGGAAATAGCCGCCCCGAATCCGCGGCCTCCCTCCGGTTACAAGTGCAAACGTGACATAAAACTCTCCCTAGTGGCAATGGTTGTTTTTTTCGTTTGCCGTAGTAAATTAGTAATTAAATTACGTGAGGAATTTGTAGTCAGGCTTGGATTTCTTTGCAACAGTTTTACGCAAGGAAAGAGCATTTGTTTTTCTCGTGGCGGCGTGAAGTCCGCTAGCGCGCGCCACGAGAGCTTGATTATGGAGCGTTATGGGCGCTCAGGCACATCGCGACGCCCATGCGCCACCAATTGCACAAAGTGGGCGAGCCCCTTTCCTTCGCGCGCGACGCTGGCATTTCAAACAAAAGCGTTATTGAAATGCGCGCGCCGAATGCGCCGAATCGGGTGACCGATAGGCAATTTGACGCCGACCGTTGACGTTCACGATCGAAGGATCCCACCCTGTCTTTGTTAACTGCACAGGCCTGAGCGGCTAAAAGCTTCGTTGGCTTCGACGAGGTCCACGATCTTCTGCTTTTCCAGCCGGCTTCTTTCCCAATGCTTTGCGCGAACGGCGTAAATCGGACGCGGCCCCCATGATCGTTTTGGGTCTAGGCCGACGGGTGGCATAGGATGCGATGCGCGCCAAACGGGGGTGATACCCCGTTTTTTCAGGCATTATCTGCCGACATTAGCAACGCGCCTGCCGCCCCATCGTTTTAGACCCGACGGCGTTGGCCCGCTGTGACAGATTCCGTCTTTGGCGAAGCGGGGCGCAGCTTTTGCATGGCTTCCATGGTGGCAGCAATGGCGGATGTATTCGTCTTGATCGACGATAATCTCGCCCTTTTCCGAGTTTTGGACGGTGAAAGGCCACGATCTCGTCTTGGAACTTACCGGCTTTTTGCGCAGCCTCGGCCTTGTTTTGCGAGGCGACTGCAAACTCGTCTTGGGGCGTCCGCGGCTGATTTCCCATTTTGCTGCAAACCATTTTCTCGGTTTGGCCGCATATGGTAAGCCAGGAACGCATCCCACAGGCGTCGCGATCATGCGTATCAATGCAGCTGCATGTCGCCCATTTTTTGACACGCGGACGCAGGTTTTGCGCGTGGGGCTCATCGACCAACATGTTTTCCTGCCCCACCTGCGGCTACGATATCAGCATCGCCCAGTTTTGGATATGCTGGGCCGCCCAGCGCCACGCGCGCAAAGCCGAACCGCACACTTTGGGTTGACGACCCATGCCGCGCTCTCGAATGGGCAGGCCCGCGTTGATATGTGCTTGGCGTGCAGGTTTTTGCCTGGGCTGGCGGGTCAGACTTTTGCCCAAAATAAGTTTTCGTTTCAACACTCGCAGGGTCAATACCGCGCGTGTGACGATCTCTTTCAGGACTGCGGCACCTAGATCATGTGCAGGCGTGTTTGCAAAAGATCCGCTGAACTGCCTTACGGCCGTGCGGGCCTGCGGATCGATGACGACGTTTTGGTCTATGTGTTCTTCCCCTGACTGCTGACGAGGGTATTAACGCGGTGGTTGTCCGCTCCCCAGTCTTCTTATGCTTTGGGAACATATCCTAATAGCTACACATGCGGCAATCACCGCCTTGGTCGGCCTACGCGTTTTTAGCAATTCGGGGTCCGACTTATGCAAAAAGGTTTGGAGTGTTTGGTGGCACCGTATAGAACCCTGTTGGCAGTCGACGCCAAGAGAATGCAGAAGCGACGAAATCCTCTTGATTTTCGACGCTGTTCGGGCAAACGCATACGCTATCAAAGTTTACGCGCGAATTGGACCCAATGATCGATACAATCGCACGGTTGTCGGGGTGGAAGGGTGATACCACGCGAAATTGCCGTCAATCTTCAAAGATATCAAAAAACATATCTTTTAAGGTAGCGAAATATGCGATTGTAAGTCGGCCGAAGTTTATCGAGGGCAAGCAAACTGCCCCGTGTCTGCATTTGGTCCATAAAAACTGCTGCAAGCTCTGGCATTTTGCATCGCGGATTTTTCGCTGATTTTTCTAGAATCAGCCGTTCGCACAAATGGTGGCGGTCGCGCGAAGCCAACGATTATCAGCAACGTTTCGTCCATCCCGCAATAGCCGATAGAGCGGGGCTGACATGTTGACAGAAATAGCCGCAAGTTCTTGTTATCGCTCAGCGGCCGTTAGCCCCGCGGTGAAGCGACAGCACGTTATACTGCGGCAAAGCTGCTGGTCTTTTTCGAATGAGGTGGCATAAATTCAAACAAGTGGGAGGGCCCGCCCCGTTGGGTTCAAAATCCGGATAAAGCCTCGTAAAAGGCAACATTTTTTTTTCGATATTCTATACATCGCGCATGACGGGCTGGTAAGGCCATCAGGTCCTGATTGTGCGCGACTGCCGTCTTTTGACCATCGCGATTGTGCTGCTGTCACGCGTTGGTTAACCGGCATAATCCAAGCGGATTTCGCGTGCCTTCGGGCAGATTCAGCGAGCGGGTGTTGTGACAATCTCTTCCAAGGGGTGCTTCCTATCTATCGCGTTTTCTTTGTGTCACCTTGGCCCCAAAATAACTTATCAACGCGGGGTAAACGCGGCAAATTGCAGCGAACAAATTTTAAAACTATTCTGCCCAATGAGCGCGGAGAAGGGGAGCCGATGCAACTCGTGTTGGACTGGGCGGGACCAAGAGCAGATTTTATTTTGGATTAATCATGACAGCTGACTGGGGTGGTGCCCAGTATGGAGCAGCCCGTGCTCTTTGGAAAAAGAGCTATCCTTGCGGCTTTCAGGCGGGGCTCAGCTGGATCAACGATACTTAAAAAGCGAGAGAATTTTTCGCGAGGCATTTGCCGGTTTTTGAACCCTAACGTCCCATCGCTACGTGGGGGTGAGCCAGACGTTGAAAACGGCTCGCTGGCCAACCCCGGAATAATCCGCCACCGGCGGAAAAGGATCGCGGCGGCGATCACCAATGCCCGCGTGTGGCAGCAGATTGAGCAGAGGGAGGGGTTCGACAGATATTAATGGAAGTATGTGGATTTCGAACCGCAGCAGAACCGGTTCGAAGCGTCAGGCGGAACGTTCCGGCCTGGACGCCGCTTTCAAAGCAAATATCTCACGGCAATTTGAAAAACAGGGATTTAAGTTTTTGCGGCCGACAATTGTGTACGCGTTTAATGGAGGCGGTCCGGGATGGTGAATGATCATTTAACTGCTGCCACCGCCATAACCATCGTCGCGCAGATGCCCAAGCACGATTTTGGGACGCTGCGATAACCGGTCGGTGCCTAGTTGACCTGGGGTCGCCTTACGCGGTGACAGCGCCAAGGGAGCTTGCCAGTTATCCAGCAATCCGATCGTGTCGGCTGCTGGTCGAAAACGCTTTGGTTGCGGCAAAAGTCCAACTTTGACCTGATGCCCGATAACGAAAAGGTCCTCTGTAGCAGTTTGAACCGCTGCCGGTGGCTATGTCCGCGATGTTCAAGTTCGCTTGCGTCTTGGAGCGGCGGGAGACAGCGCGGCAAAAATGCCCCGTTTGGAACCGATAGGTCCGATCAAGGTTAAAGGCTGCTTGAGCGCATCGGTCAGCTTGCCCCGGGCGAGGCCTGACCAGAGAAATTGACCCGTTGGCCCCTCGGTATGCTAGACAGGACCTTCGCAAATCCTGCAGCAACGAATAACGGCAACTTTGCATGGCCAACCGCCACAATTCGAATTGGCATTCGCATAATGCAATTCTCGAACGCAAAATCTGGGGCACAAGCCCGCTTTCCAAAAGCTCGGATGGTGGCCATTGCTCGGTCGAAGCGCGAGTTCCTTTCCTAGACGTCGAAATTTTCTTGGTTCGGTGATTCATGGGGAACGTTCTGAGGTGGACGAACATATTCTGCTTGGCGCATCTCTGCGCCGTGGATTGCGCGCTTCGAGATCGAAAAAACTCGAACGGTTTGACGAAATATAAGTCCACGCGCCGCAACAAAAGCTTTCGCTATGCTTTCATTGTTCTTAACGCCGGTCAGCTAATGATCGTAACAATTCGTAGCCCTAATTTTGGCGGATATGAGAAGATCAGCTCTATGCCGGTCATTTCGGCTCTGGATGTCCTAGAAGCAAGCAGTCGAATATAATCGGTGCACTGTGAATGACTTCAAGGGCTTCTTTACCGGAGGCGGGTCGGACATACTCGTGATCCTGCGTCCGAAGATATTCCTTACGGCAACAAAGCTGCGCAAGATCTTGATTGTCCTCAACGGAAAGTATCCTCATACCAAATAAACTCGGCAGTTTTTAGTCCTCCGTTATCGGGAGCGATGCGGGCTGAATGCAGATTGATCTTGCGGCGATCGTGCAGGTTTTCCATCCCACTAAGCCCCACCTTGTTTACTCATCACATGCTGATGGTGAGCGACAACCTTTGCTGATTTCAACTTAAAATTAGCCGCGTTTAACCATTTGTTAATGAAATTGAGAAGATTTGAGGCGCTTGCGACGCTCAAAAGTGTGGATGCCAAGCGGGTGTAATAGATTTGATGCAGCGGGCCAATTGCACCGCATTGAGGGGGCTGCGGAAGTGTGCGTCCTTGATTTGTAGCAATTCATTCCGAGTTCCATCATTGACTCCGCGCCGCAGCGGCGTATAAAGCGCCGCTTGATTGGTGTTGGTGGAACCCCGCAAGGGGAACCCTGTCAGGCTTCGCCAAAGGACACGCCCCCTATTACCGCCCGCCGAATTTCTGCAGGGCTTCAAAAAAGGAGACAACCGTGGATAAAGCGTAGCAGCTGCCAAGCACAAAATTGGACCGCCGTATGGCGAAAACTCTGGGGCCGTCCCAAAGTCCCCAAGTGAACCGTCGTGAATACGGCCGCGGCCACAAGCGGTCCCAGCGCCAGAAGGGGCAAACTGTCCGACTTGGTATCCAGCTTTTGGCCCGCGCAAAGCAAGATAGCTGAAAGGCTAACTACGGGCGATCTGACCGAGAAGCAATTCCGCCGCATCTACGGTGAAGCTGAGCGTGTAAAAGGCGACCACAGTGAAAACCTGATTGGTCTGCTGGAGCGTCGGTCTGGACGCCGTTGTATACCCGCGCGAAGTTCGTGCGACCGTTTTTTGCTGCGCGCCAGTTCGGGTAAACCACGGCCACGTCAAAGTGAAACGGGCAAGAGGTTAACCATTCTTTCCTACCGGTCAAAGAAGGCGACGTGAATCGAAGTGCGTGATCCGTTCCAAGCAAAATGGTTTGCCCTGCTCGAAGCCACTCAAGCCTGGCAGAGCGTGACGTGGCCTGACTACATCGAGGCAGACCACTCCAAGATGAACAGCGACTTTCGTGGCGCACCCCCGCTTTGGGCGACGTGCCAATAACCCTGTCCATATGATGGAACCGAACCTCGTGGTCCGAATTCTACGCGAAGAACTAGGTTCCTCGCATTCAATGCCGAAGGGCCACGGCTGGAGACCGGCGTGCCCTTTTTTGTCGTTTTTGGTGTCAGCGACTTTAGCGTCGGCAAAGTGGACGCCGGGACAAAGAATCGTAGTGGCGTTTGGACCGGTGCGGCGTTTATGGTCCGTCCGACCAGGAGGATTATGACAGATGACAAACCGCTATTCGCCGCAACCCGGCATTATGGACATCGCGGCTGTATCAAGGCGGGGCATCCCATGTGGCGGGGCTTGAAAATGTGTCAAGCTAGCTCGAAAGAGAACTCCGCTTGGCCCGTCCGACGTCGCCATCAAAGCGTTTCCGGGATTGCGTCCCCCCAAAAAAAAAAAATATGACCTGCATCGTTACCCCGTCATCCGATCACACAGGCATTGCGTCAAGCCATTGCGCAGGTGCACGGGCTCGACGCCGATCGCATCATTTGTGGGGCCGGTTCAAGACGAAAGGTTATCTGCATTCCTATGCAAGAAGTTTTTCGGGCCGAGGGCAGCGGGTGCTGCACACGGTGCACGGCTTTGGCCATGTACCGGTATTTCCGCGCTGGCCATGGGGCGAACCCCGGTCGAGGTTGCCCGAAAATGAACGGGTGACGGATGGGACGCGTTTGCTTGCGGGCTGGCACCGAACAAGACACGGCTGGTGTTTTATGCGCGAACCCGAATAACCCCACAGGCACAATGATTCGGGCTAGTGAAATTGAACGGCTTGGCCGCAGGTATCCCGAAACGGCCATTCTGGTTCTGGACGGGGGCCTATGCTGAATAATGTCGAAGATATGACGGCGGCGTTGCTTTGGTCGAACAGTCACGATAATATCGTGATGACGCGGACCTGTTCTCAGCTCCTACTGGCCTGGGTGGCTTGCGCATCGGCTGGGGCTAATGCGCCGCCCATAATCATCGACGTCCCCCTGAACCGCGTGCGGGGGCCGTTTAACCTCTCGCAAGCCGGCATTGAACGGCGGCGACAGCGGCGATCAAGGACAACAGGGGTATGCTTGCTCATTTGCCGCAGCGAAATGCCGAAAATGGCGCACCTGGATGGCTGATGCCTTGGCCGAGATTGGCGTTCCAATCGGATGTGGTCCTGCGCGAATTTTTATTCTCGCGCGTTCAAAGTCACAGGCCCCGGAAAGGGGGCCCCCGAGGCTTGGTGATGAACACCTCAAGAACCGCAAGGCTTGATCGTGCGGCCGCGTTGGGCCATACCAGCTGGCCCAATTGCCTGCGCCATTACCCAGTGGGCGATGAAGCGCAATGCCGTCCGCGTGTTCATGCCGGTCCGACAGTTTAAAAGGCGACTAATAATGCCCGTATTTTATGAAAAAAGGTAGCGTTAATCGGGCCTGGGCTTGATCGCCTCTTCGATGTTCTGGGCGATGAAGCGCGGCGGCTTGCGGGTCATGTGTC
>Ga0163217_1033892_pt1 | contig 18938 bp, 18 predicted proteins | sample SynspAceP_FD_185933 | JGI IMG/M metagenome (GOLD analysis project Ga0163217, IMG submission 185933) | Saline lake microbial communities from Ace Lake in Antarctica - Synechococcus sp. Ace-P (PacBio error correction) | ecosystem: Environmental > Aquatic > Non-marine Saline and Alkaline > Saline ...
AGTTGAGGGAGGAGGGAGAATTGGGGCCCAAAGGGAATTTTCCCAAAGAAAAAAAAACAAGACCCCTTTTGTTCCAAAGTCACAAAATCATTGAACCCAAAACACACAAACAAGCCCCCGCCGCCCATCGCCGTAAAGCCCGCTTTTGTAAAGTCGGACCAACTTGCCAAAGGCGAAAAAATTTTCCCAGAAAACGCAAGGATCCCAGAATCGGAAGCCTGCCAGTCCCTTGCCTGGCAGGTGCCAGCCAAGGTCCGTAGGGCGTTTTTTGGTGTCATAGACAACCAAGAGCACTGCCGGTCTTCTGCGCCAATGGGAAAAATGGCGGTGGGGGCCAATCAAAGGGTCGTGCCTGGAGGGGAACCTAGCCAGAGCCATCCACCCCCTGTTCTCAGCTTCAGCCATCGCCAAAGCGGGGTCGTTTCCGGCCCAAACGATCTTTTACTTGAGGTCTGGTTTCCCGGTTTGTCGTGCGGCGGATTCAGGCTCCTCCCCAGGCGGATGTTCCAGCTCTGAGCGCCAACAGGACCTGGCTCCCTGGGTGGCAGCTGGGTTACGTGCTTGAAGGCGGGCAACCCTCAACTGGCGTGACAAACGATGGCGGAACAGACTCGCCAGGAATGATGGCCTCAACGCGCCCTGGGCCCCAGGCCCAGGCCATGGCCAGAAACCCGAGAGAACCCGTGACGACAACAGTGGCAGCAGCAAGTTCGAAAACAACTTTCGCGGGAGTTTGCCCAACGGGCCGACTATTCGCTGCTGGAGTCACTGCAAATGCGGATCCTTCAGGCGAAAGTAAGTGATGGTCCACGATCACCGGCCCCGCCAGGTGTTCTCAGCCATTACGTGCCGGTGACACCCAAACGCCGAGTTCCAGCGCCGGGAGGATCGTTGCCCACAGCCGAATCCACCCTGTTCCACAGCTGGGCCCTGAGCGATGCGCTGGCCCAGGACGACCAGTTCAAATTCCCGACTGTTTTAGTTCCCCGGCTGACATCAGCGTGGGGCGCAGGCCGATGCGAACCGTTGGGCTTGGGCGAGACCGGTTTATGCCCATGTCGATCTACGGCACGGAGTACAACCTAGCAGTGCCCGCTTTTGGAAACCGGCAACGGCTACGGCGAGTGGCGGCCCATTTCCGTGTTCGAAGCAGGCGTCTTTTCGAGGGCAGGCGCTGGAAGATGCGCCAACTCAAGGGCGGTGGCCCCACGCCCTATGGCCGCGGCGCTGAATCGGATCCGCGGCGTGCTGGCGCTCCAGCGTGCGCGAGTTTCTGGCTTCAGGAGTTCATGCACGCCCTTGGGTTCCCACCTCACGCTCGCTGATGCTGGTTGATTGTTCGCGAGCGAAACCGGTTTCCGGCGGCAAAGCCCTGGGTATTCCGCCGAATTTCCCGCGCCTCGTTCGATCCCGACATCCTGGTGGAACAACCCGGCGGCCGATCTGCACACCGTGGCCCCGTGTTTCTGCGGGTGGGCCAACTGGAAGCTGTTCGCCCGTCGCGCCCGCAAGCGAGGCCCATCCGGTGCGATGGAACGAACTTGAGATGATCACAGATCACCTGATTGAGCGCTAATTAACCGGCCAGGAAATTGATCCGGGCCTGGAGTTCAGCGATCAGCTAGTGGAGCTGGCGGGAATTTGTTTCGCGCACGGGCTTTCAACTTTTCGCTGGTGCCGAACTGGATGCGCGTGGGGTTTATGGCAACAGGAGGGCAATTTCAACAGCGGACAACTGCGACCGCAGGAGGCCTTCACCCCTCGACTACGGCCCCTTCGGCTTCTGCGGAACTGTCGAGCCCAGATTTCAGCCTGGACGGCGGCGGCGAGCCATTTTTTCATTCATTCAACCCAAACCCGGCTTGGCAGGCGAAGCCTACACTATCGATGTTCTGGGCCTCCATCCGACTGCTGCTCGATGGCAAACACCGAAGCTCCGGCCTAGGTCGGCTCTGATCAATCCATCGATGGCCTTCGCTGAAAGCCGATGAACCCTGGAGATCGAGGCCATGTTGGGCCAAAAAACTCGGACTGATCCACTACGAACCCCATTCGCTTGTTGAACGATTAACTGAGCTCCTGGTTCTCTCCCAAGGTTGACTACACGATCTTCTTTACCGCAGGCTCTCTGAAACATCCCGAGCAAACTTCAGCCGCTGAAAGAGAAGCTCTTCTACCTGCCCGTTCAAGAAGCAACTCGATGCGCAGTGGAACAACTGGCTGCAACGCTGGCGGGAGCGCAAATCACGAAAGCGGCGCTAGCCGCGTACATCCGAAGCGATGAAGCCGCGTCCAACAGTCCCAAGATCACCTGGCGCGAAGTGGCTGATCGGCGCCCGCGCATCAACAGGCCGAAGCGATAGGTGACACCGCAGCTGATCGAGGAAATTGCAAGGAGTGTTCAGCCCATCCCTATGACGAGGCCATCGCGGAACTGGCGGCCATCTACCGACCGGACCCTGAGCCCAAGAGAATTCTTCAACGCCGGTGGGCGTGTCCCACTAACAGCCTGTTTCGTCGTGAGCCGATCCCAACGTTGGCCGACCCGTCCTCGCCTCAAGCAGCACAGGGGCCCTCGCGGCCGCCAGCCGACCCCCTCATGAGCCGAGGCGGCGAATCGAAGCTCCACCAGGCCGGCACCGCGATGCATTCCACATGGCCTCTGGTAAAAGCAAGCCTGAAGCGAGTCTGGCCAGAACGGATGCTGCGGGTGGCCGGATCAGGCTCCCGCCACCATAAGAGGGGCCACACCGCGCGGCCCCGGGCTGTTGGGATAGCGCGGCTAGGCCGAGGATGCGCAAGGACAGTCTTTGTGAAACAGGCAGGTGGCCCTCCATTTGCCATCCTGCACATCGAGCAGAGCCGCACTCACGCCAGCTCGTCGCGCAGGTTGTTCACGAAGCTCCAGACCCACCGGTGCTCCTTCTCCATTCCCATGGCAAGTCAAGGGGCAGGCCGTTGCGATGGTCGGACCGTCTGTTATTCGAGCTGGAGCCTGACGCTGCTGCCACCAGGGTCCCGGCGAGGCCAGCGCACTGACACGGCTCCAGGCTGGAGCGCTTTTGCCCCGAGCCACACCCGGCTTGCCGCGCGCGGAGCTTCTGGGCCTCTCCAGTGCAACTGCTGCGGGAGATCGCGACCATTCAACCGGCCACTACGGCATGACTTGGCAAGGAGATCCAGGCACGCTCATGGATGCAGTCGGTCAATGTTTGCCGATCCCAGCGTTCTGAGGCCACAGCAAGAACACGTGCTTTCTCGGCCGGATCTGAATGAAGCGGCCCACTCATGGCTGTTGAGTATCAAGCAATCACTTCCATGGCTGCATGCCCGATACGCTTGTTACCATCCACAAAGAGATGGTTTTTGAATTAGGGAAAAGCCAAAGAACTGAGCCTTTCGATGAAGAGTAGGGATAGGAGATCAACACCTGAAAAAGTCTGGCGGAGCTGGGGAGATTGATCCTTCCAGCCAAGCCAAATGTCCCGAATCCCGGGTGAACCATCGACGTGGCGAATCAATGCGCGGTGCCAGCTCAAAAGTACCTCCCCGAGGCGGAGAATAGCGGATCACGCCAGACGACGGGTGAGGCTCCTCGTTTTTTTTGCCCGCAGGTTCGATGCGGCCTGCTTCGAAGTCCTGCGGAGGGTCGGCTAGGAGATCGCGGAACAGCGGCGGAGACCAGAACCTCCTTGGGTACTTTGAGCAGCCCCGGCAGCTTCGTCCAGGGCGCGGGACTGTTCTTCGTTGAGCTCAATGGCGAGAAGCCATGGAAGTCTCCGGAATCCCAAGGACAGGAGGTCCGAAAGGAGGCGGCCCCTCAAACCGGCACCGCCAGCTCCGGATAGAACGCCCCCCGGAATCGGCCCCGCTGCAGCCGCCAGCGATCGCCATCCGGCGTTTTTCGTTATCGTTGATGGTGACCCTTTTGGTTCGCCCTATATCGTTGATAGAAGCGGCTTGGATGGATCTACGGGGTGAAAGGAAGAAGCAACTCCTCTGATTACCTGCACGCCGATGGAAGCCGAAGCGGCAAAGCCCTGTATTGCCAAGGCACCCGTATCAGTGTTTCGGATGTGTTGGAGACCTGGCCAAGCGCATCGTCAGGAAGGATATTCTGGCCGATTTTCCTGACCTGCGGGTGAAGCATCTTCAGGCCTGTCTTGAGCTACGCGGCAAAGATCGTGAGAAGCGCCTGAGTGGACCCTCACGAACCCAGCGTGACTGCCTTCGATGGCTGGGCCCCTTCTGCTTGAAATGAAAATCTTTCAGTCTCGTCTGGCATCTGCAATGGCTTGGCTTCTTCAAAGCAGCATCCACAATTTCGCGATGCGGGCCTCAAGGGTGCCAGCGGATCTTTGAAATCTGGAGTTTTCGCTCAAACAGCGTGGGTTTCACCCATCGTCACGAAGGAATGATGACTTTCGTGGACTGAGCCTTTTACGGGGTGCACCACCCAAAGGTGCTGTGGCTAGTTGCGCAATACAGCACTCAAACTCATTTCAGATTCTGTTTGACCAGGCGGGATGTGATCGTGTCGTTCATTCAAGGAACCCAACAAACTTCACTGCTGACGTTTGCGGCTGAGGCCTGCGCGAGCGAGAGAGCGCGCGAGCGCCCCCCTCACAACCGCCAAACCATTTGCCAGCTCCGGATAAATCGCATCGGCCGTCTCGCCTTCGTGGCTATGGAATCCGGCAATGCGCAAGGCCATCAGAAACGGGCAGCGTGGTGTTAGACGACGCATCTCGAGTGAGGGGAGGACGAGGACGCATCCAGGCGTTTGGGATTGCGTTTCAATGTTCGCTGGCTAAGAGCATTGGGCGTCTTATGCTCATAACATCCCTGCAAAAGAGAGGTTTGAGGCCAGGGAGATCCATTCTGGATCGAATCCCAGAAATCAGCTGATTCACGTTTTCGTAGACGTGAATGATTCTGTTGCGGGTACCTCACGATGCGGCCGGAGATCGGGGAATGACATCAAGACGCTGGGATCGCCTCGATGGCTCTCAACAAGTGCGTCAAGCAGGGCGTTTCAGCGCCTCCATTCGTCAATGTTCAGCAGTTCCAGGAGAAGCGCGCCGTGACGCGTCCACGTCTTTGCGGAAAATGAGGGATTGTGGATCATGATTCCCCGTCAGGAGTCCACCGAACGGCGAAGAAGGGGCTTCCATTCATCGGCAAAGGAACAGAAGCGCCCCCCCCCCGGGGGGCCCGGGGGCCCCCCAAATTAAAAAGGCCCCCCCCCCCGGGGTTTTTCAAAAACCCGGGGTTTTGGGCGCCGTCATCTGCACGATGAGTGCCAAGATTTAAATGTTGGCAGGGGTCAAACAGGCCTTCGCCGCCGAGCCGAACACTTCAAGCCGATTCCAGCGCCGTAGCGATCGCACTTAAGGTGCCTGAAGCGGCTCAAGGCCGGTCGATCAGCAAGGGCCCAGCAGTGGGGCAGCCGTGTCCATGGAAAGTCAGGTTAGTGGGAGTGCGTTGGGTCCCTTTCAAACCGCCACCGCCAGCCTCGGGTAGAACGCCCGGAATCGGCCCCTGCAGCCGCCAGCGAATTTGCGCCATGCGGCCTGCCTCACTCTTCATGCTCACGTAAGTCCGGCAAGCCGAAGGCACTGGGCTCTGCAATGGTAACCGGGAGGGGCCGAGGGCCAGGCGCGGTGCGGCACCGTCCAAAACGTTTCGGTATTGCCGTCAAGAGGGGGAATGGCAATCCCGCCTTCCGACTGCAATGGGTCTGAGCTCCTGCCGGAGTGCTTGTTCTGTCACCAGATCGACAGGTTTCGCTGGAGCAGATTCTCCAGGAAACAGCTGAAGGCATGAAGCGTCTGGCGGTGGCAGGTGCCTGTCGAAGGGCCACCGAGCAGATTCCACATCGCTGCTCGAATGTTCTGTGTGCACGCGCCCAGGAGCCGAATAATCGCAGGCTGTGCACGCCGAAACCGCTCACTACAGACGCGGCGGCGTGCTGGCGTAAGCTGGCTGATTCAACGTTTCTGCACTGACGGTCCATGGCCGACTGGAAAGCGTCATGGAGTGGGTCTGGCACAAGGCTAAAACCGCCACGCCCCCCCCAAGCCTCCCCCCCCCCCCCTCGGATAGAAACCCCCGGAATGGCCGCTCAAGCTCCTCATCCCAAGGGCTTGATCTGCTCCCTAACCCATCTCGGTTCAATGCTGCCGAATCAAAGCGCTTCCGGAGGCAACGGCAAGACACGGCTTTCGGTGGATTCTGTTTGGAAGGCGGGTTAACACTCATAGCGTTAAGCATTCAAACATCAATCTTCATGGCTTGCCATGGGCCAAACACGCTTGTTGCCCCAATCCCAACAAAGGGATGATTCTTGATCAGGGAAAAGCCAAGATCGGCAGAAAGTTTTCGATGGAAGAGTGGATAGAGATCAAGCAAGCCTGAAAAGATCCCGCATCCGGGTGATACCGCCGAACGTGGCGATCAATGCGCGTGCAGCTCCAAGTACCTCGTCAACTGAGGCGGAAGTATAGCGGATCACGCCCAGACGACGGTAAATTCCCTCATTCTTTTGGCCAGCACGTTCGAAGCGGCTGGTTCGAAGTCTGCGGAAGGGCGGCTGAGGAGATCGCGGAGCGGCGGTCCCGAAGGCCAAGGACCTCTGGGGCACGTTGAAGCAGCCCGCCACCTCGCGCCAGGCCCGGGACTGTTCATCGTGAAGCTCATGGGCGAGAGCCATGCAAAAATCATGCCAGAACCCCAAGGAATAGGAGAGCTGAAGGGGGAGAAGCCCCCTAAACCACCGACCGCCAGCCCAGAAGGAGATGCCCACTGAGGCGGCGGCCATCAAATCGTGCGGATCAAAGAACTCTGAGGAACTCAGCTGACGGTCCGACCGAGCCTGGCGATGAAGACCTGCGAGGGGTGCCCACCTTGACGCGTCGGATGCAAAAGGAACCATAAACGGCAACCTCGCTACCGCAGCGCATCAGCCAACGTGGCTTCCGTTTCTGGGGCCTGGACAGCGCTGACCCCAGGCGGTCCAATGCCCGAAATGACCTCCCGACCAGAAAAGTGCGGAAGTTTCAGGAATGGGCAAGGAATGTCTGAACATCGTGAACGCAGTGGGTGACCCGCCAAAAACTGCGAAGTGGAAACTCCTCGAGAATACAAAGATGTCGGCCTCCGCCGCAGGTTTGCCAAGTGCTTCATCAATGGACTCGCCCTGGCTTTTGCGTGCCGGTTTTCGGGTTGATAGGCCACGATAGCCGCCTTTCTTCGGCTGGGCTGACACGGGCTGGGTCCAGTTCCATTGGACCTCTACGGCTTTCAAACTCCCATCCTGAACAGGGCTGGCCAACGGCCGGAAGAGTCCTGAAATTCTGAACCCTTCACCTGCCACCACGGCCACTGGCGGGAATAGAAGGCCCCCGAATCGCCCGCCTTGCAGCCGCGCAGCGAATCGCATCAAGGCGTTCGCCTTCGTGGCTCACGTAGTTCGGAAAAAGCGAGGCACAGAAAACGGCGCAGCGCTCACGCCACCGCGATCCTGTTCTCCTCCCGCACCAAAACAACAGCACACCGGCTTGCCGAAACCTCGCCGGTGGAGTATAACGCTGGCCGGTGGATTTGAGTGCTTCGCGGGTGAGAACCTGGCCTCTCCAGTGCGAGACTCGCGGGCGAGATGGCGTAGTCGTTGTAGCCGGGTGGTTGGGGGAGAACAATGCGCCTCGGTACTTCTTCAGGGTGATGAAGAAACACGGCGCAGCCGGCGACGCCTCAATCAAAAAAGACTCCCCGCGGCCCGGGAAGGGGCGGGCCTCGTTCAATAGACCCGAAACGCCGCGACACTTTCGGCGGCGGGAGTATGCGGGCCGTGGGAGCTTCAGGGCAGCGGCGGGGCTGGTTCGCACAGCGGCCAAGCCGGCCAAGGCGAGCCCGGCGCCACCAGGAGGTCGTGCGCTCCCAGCAGCAGCGGCGAAACAGCTTCCACCAAGCTCGGCGCGAATGGCGGCCGGCGGGCCAGAGCCGCACCTAACGCCTCTGCGAGGGGCACAATGGTTGCCGGCTCATTGCCCCCGAGCTGGCCAGCAGCATCCGCCACTTGGCGCTCGGCAACAGGATCGAAGCTCGCCCGGATCGCGCGGCCAGCGGCCGCTTGCAGCTGATCCACCAAGGCCCAGCGCAGGCGCTTGGGGTTCGTTTCGAGAATGAAGCAGGCCGGCCGGCGATACCCGCCCCAACTGCTCCTCATCCGCGTGGGCTCCTCCGGAGGCTGCCCCTGCCCCCCACTCCCAACTCTCCGCTGCAGGCCAACGCCCACAGCCCCGCCACCCGATAATAACTCCCCCAGCTCCTGCCGAAGCCCTCCAGAGCGCCCGCGCAGCGAGCAGGCCCCGAGGCCGACGGCATTCCGGGGGCCAGCAGCCTGGGCCGGCGGGCTGGGAAGCGAATGTCGCGCAATTTGAAAGCACGCCGCTCCAGTGGAGACGATCGAGCTGGAGGCTGCAGCGGCGGGGAGGAAGGGGAAGCCGGCTTTCGATCTGCTGGCGCAGGCTGGGTCGACGGGCTGCCCGCCCGAGCCAGGGCGCGGTAGCGGAGGTCGTGGCGGAAGCGGGCGATGGGCCTGGCCGAATGAAATCCGAGCAACCGTGAGGCAGCTTCTTGCCAGTGCAGAATGGCCGCAAGGCCGCGGCCCGAGCTGCTGCGCAAGGGAACAACGATCGCGCATCTCGGTGGGCCGCAAGGAACAGCACGGGTGCTCGATCTCGGGGATGTCGCGGACCCTTCGTTGAACAAATCCCACCGCGAAGAGGACCCTGCAGTGTCACCAGACTGAGGCTGCGGTGTCTGCTTCGGACGCGCTCGTCGCGGGAGCTGCGAGGCATCTTAAGTGAGGCGGCCGCGCAGGGCCGCATCGGCCGAACATTGGCGGGCCATCCAGCCGGCGTGCTCCACGCCCTCACGCAGAAGCCCAGGGCCCGCATACGTGTGCAGGGTTTGGTGATCTGCTCTCTGAGTTCGCGCAGGATGCAGGTCGCAGGGCGGCGTCCCGTCGGCGGTGTAGAGGTTTGGTGGAGCGCCTCGCTGGCTAAGCCGTTTGCGGCGCCATTCGATCTGCGAGAGGTCGGAGCCGGTCGTGGAGGGCGCGAGCCGTAGTTCGGCGGCGGTGTGGCCCCCGAAACCAATGGAGAATGTCCGAGCCCGGTATCTGACGTTCGGGAGTGGCCGGTGAGGCCGAGCAGCAGGGACGAGGCGCCAGGTGGGGCCAGCCAGCGCTCGTCGCTGGAGAGCGGCGGCGTGGTGGAACTCATCAACGATCACCACGTCGAACGTGCCCCGGCGCCAGGCCCGCCGGATCCATCCCGCCGCGAAGCGAACTGCAAAACCGAGGCCGAAACATGGCGCCACTGGCCTGACGCTGGCCAATCCACCAGCAGCTCACCCGAAGGAAGCCATCGCGCAGCACTGGCGGAAGGTGGCGGCCTGGGCGCCGGGAGGAAGCGCCGTGGAATCGGATCTCCGAGAGCAGCCGCGAGGGATCAGCAGGTTGCCCGTGAATGGCCCCCCGGGGTGCATGGCTCTGGAGCAGCCCACCAGTTTGGTTCACCAAGGCCAGCTGGTGCTCAGGGGTGGGCGCCACCGCTCAGGTGCTCAAGGGCAAATGCGGGAAAGACCCGCCAGTTGCCCCGGGCCAACAGGCCGCGGGCTCCTGGGATCCAAGGCCGATGGTTTCGAACCCAGGGCTTCCTGGAGTTGGCGCAGCTGCCTGCTCAGCACTCGGTGAGGAGTTGCTGGTAGAGGCTGGGGGTGGGGCCTAGTCGGGTAATGGGAAACCAGCCTCCTGAACTGCTGTAGTTGCTGTGGATCCCCAGCCAAGGAATGGGACTGGATTGTTGCGATTTTATCACGAATCCGGATAAAATGGAAAAGCCAAGCCAATGACCAACAAGGCCGGATGCTTGGCTCCAGCAACAGACAGATCGGCTAAGTGAAGGCAAGATTCCGATCTGTTTCTTATGCCCGGAAGCAAAAGCGCAGCTGGGATTTATGGCGGAATCTTCCCAAATTACAAGTTTGCCCTGAGGCCAGGCTGATCCTCTGTTTAACGGCGCGTTTGATAGTTTGGTAAGTTGTTCTCACTGAGAAATTTAGCAATGCAAGAAATGCCACTCAAAGCTAAATCAGTCCATCATGGAAGCCTTTCTCTGTTTGTTGATAATTCTACTTGGCTTGGCCTCCTCACGATTTGGGTAAACTGGAAGAACGGATACATCACAAAGCTTCTTTGACTCACAGACACAGAAAGAAAGCGGCGATCATTTGCTCTCTTTATACTATTAGCTCCGACCCTTCTGATCTTGGACTTTCCTTAAAAGAAGAAATGTTTCCTTCTTCTGGCCCCCTGCTTTCGCGGTGATTGCCCTAATGATTCGCGAAGTGTTTTCGCCCACAACACAAAGAGCAGCAGGAGATTAAGGAGAAAGGCTTGCAGAGCCTTCAAGCAACATTAGAAGTATCGAAGTCTTTGAGACAACTACAGTTTTTTTAAATCCGTATCCGAGGGAAATGTAACATTTGAATCCCCTCTTGGCCAAAGTCCCTCAAAGCGGTAAAAAAAGAGTGAAGGCCAATGAAGAAGAATTAATACAATAAGCAATTGGCAAGCGGAATCTTCCTCTAGAAATCACTTGGATGGTAAGAGTAACTTTACTGGCATAATGGAAAATTCTTATTCTAAAAGCTGATGAAGGAGTGGACGGTTAGCTGACTTCGAGCAGGCCACTACCCGCCTCCAGTTTCACAATGGTCAATGCGAAGATTTGTTAGGACGTTGCCCAAGACTTAGGTATAACCCGGTTATGGGTGATGTCGGATAAGGATATGCCCTGAATACTATTCAGCCAATTTTTAGGAAAAAAAAAAAACCCCTTTTTCCCGTGCTTGCCCTGGCTCACAACAAAGATTCAGCGGAACGGACGGCGGTTGTTCCTTGGTCAATATGTGTGGTTGTTCCGCCCGCTGATCTTGAAGCGCTTAGTGGAGCCGGGGTAATGCCAGAAGCAAACCTCATTTTCCGGATCAATCTTTCTTCCTCTTCTCTAATAGAGCAGAATATGGCTGAAAGGAAGAGTCAGCTTGCCAGCTGATTAGGCGCAGGCAACCGACTGAACTGCCGAGAGGAGAAGGCTACGCACACTCATTGCCAACTTTCCTTTTGAATAACTATTATCGGAAAGCCGCAAAGTTCAGCGTGAGCTTGTTCGTAACAAGCGTCCTTTCTTCGGCTGTGTCACCATTCCTATTTCGCTTGAAATCCTGATCCAGTATGGGGTGGGTGCCTGCAAACCAGTCTAAAGCAACTCTAATACATCGTATGTCCCGGGGATTTCCGAGCAATGGATATTCAGGATCAACAGGAAATAAAGGAACATGCCAGTGGGTATCTGCAAGCTGGGTCTTGTCTCGTCTTCTTCTCGGATCGATTAGGGCCAAATCCGCGAGAATTCCAGCTTGGTGAATAGAGAGATAGTCAAATATGTGATTTTCGGGTTTAAATGCATCCATGTGGTGCGCAAAATGAAGGCGAACGAAAAGCTGACCTCGCCTGGTGAGATTCCAATTCTTCTCCTGTAGCTGTCCGGCGATGGCTTCTCAACCTACTCTTTCGCGCTGTTCATCAAGCCTTGCCGATATAGACAAACCAAGCCGTTAATGCCTGCAAACCATAAGATCCCGGCCTCTCTTCTACTGAAGTCAGATTTAAAATCATGCAAGGGCCAAAGGAGCAAGTAAGAATTCGAAGTCCAGAAAGCTAACTGCTGAATAAAGAGGAGTCGCAATATCAACTCGGAATAACCACATCCAGCAATCTGAAAAAATCTATCTACGAGTGTCAACGATAAAATGCTCCTAGGCAAGAATCTACGGAATTACTAAGTCCCTTTTAGGTGCTGGAAGAGCCTTGTAGTGGATTCTGCCGCTTCAATTAGGATTTAGGAAAATATTTTGAGGTCCAGATTCTAAATTACTGTCCAGCCTCTTGCATAAGCCTTTGGTTTAACCCTGTCTATCTCGTTCGAGTATCCTAGAATTTTCTACAACCAAAACCCAGCGTTGGTTGGGAAGAAGATGCTTCGAGTTTTTTGAATAGTTTTCGGAACTTGTGCTCATTTCCATGCCAAGAGTCTCCATCCACAAAAAACTTGCAAAGTTTATATTTCATGATCGATATATCAGACCTGCCCGTAAACGTTCTAGTTATCGAATTGCTGTATCGCGAAGTGTCCATCCTTGTGTAGAGCTCTTCTAAATGGATAAGCTCTGGCGTTGTATCTCGACTCTTAATCTTCCCATGGATCCCGGGATGTCGGTGCAAGAGCAAGTCTCTTGTCATAAGAGGCGCACAGTTCCAGAGTGAAATATCAATATGAAGCCCAATTTCTTTAGGCGAGCTGGACGGAAACGGCAATTTTCAATATGTTCCTCATTGCGTGCCGAACGCGCATCCAAGAACTACATAGTCATGCTGGAAACGTCTGAATGCGTGCACTTTTCACGTACGCGTCATATATCTTAGTTTTCCATCATTAAAACGAATCATGGCTTCACCACGCAACAACGCCATTGGACTCCAGCTTTAATTGTTTTTAACCCGGGCGTCAATATCTGATCCCAGTGTGACCTGGATAAGAACGAGCTCCTGGTTATTTCCTATTATATTTTAAATAGTCTGGATGTGGCTTCCCATCGATATGGTTTCTTGGCAAAGTTCCCTCGATAAGCATCTCTAACTGTTTGCCAAGGCTCAAGTCTTTGGCCGAGAGGAAGAATTACTTGTTCGGATGAAGCTTTTTTGCCTTGCTTATGCTTCGAAACTTGTGGGAGCGATAAGGTTAGACGATCCGCAGTAAATCAACCAGAAACAAACTGAGAAAATATCCTCCCAGCGATGCCTCAGAATGAGTGGGAGTAATCGGTTGTGCAGTGGACAGTCGGAGATGTCCGAAGCGAACAGCCATCTAGAACAATCACGTTTGCGAATTTTGAAGGAACACCGAAGTCCCAAGCCGCATTCGACAAGTTGCCTGGTAAACGGTAATAATCAGGCTTAACAGTCTCGTGAAATGCGGACTCTGATTCGTTCAGATGCCTCAGCCCAGGTTTTCTAATTTTTTTCCTTGGGATGCACACTGGATCTTCGAAGCTGCAAATTCTACGTAATCAAAGTAAGGAGCAAACGAACTTTCTTATAGGCCGGCTATAACATTTTCAAACAAAAACCAATTTAGGCCCTTGCTAACGGCCTAACCCAAGGCAGAGGCAGCGGGAAACATATCCTGCTATCATTATTCCAGCTATGAAATGTCCAAGAGAAAATGGCTGCATCATGGTGGCCCACCAGCAAGTAAGGATCCAAATGAATCATTAGTTCTCAATAGCAATTCAAGCTCAAATATGACGAACATCCAATGGAGCATGACAGCAAATTATCTTTCCATGCTTGGATTTTTTGGCCTGCCGTGAAATTTGCCCAGCAGCGGCATTAATGTCTTAAGGTGTCACCGCTTTAGAGTCCACACTCAACTAAAGCCGAATGTAATTAAAGACCACTGCAGTGCAGCCCCAATGCCATCCCCACCCAACCGGCAAACAGCCTCAGTGAGCGGAGCTTGACTGGGAATCAGTGCCCACAAGAGGGCGTGGATGCTTGGAGGACCCATTGCGCATATGGTAAGTGCCTCCAACAAGCCTCCATGCAAGAGGGGAGAAGCTGTCCTTGCAAGTGGCCTTGAAGGATTTATCCTAGACAGACTCTAGAACCCACTGTTAAGCATCAAGAATCCCAACCGTGCGGGGCTAAAAACGCTGTTGGTGTAAATCTAGTGATTCGTCCAGCCACTGATCTGAAACGTTTAATGAACTCCAAGTCTCAAATATCCCTTCTTCCCCAATCACCCCAGGCACTACAAAACCCCGAAGCTCCTCACAATCAACCCTCCCCGCCTTGGAATCAGATGCCTATTGTGCATTGAAAAATCCGTCTATCCAGCCTCCTCGCCTGAGTTCAGCCCCACGTTCCAAGCCGCTTGATCGTGGCGTCCTTGGCGCTCAGCTGCTCTCCTTAGCTCAACAGCTCCCCACCACGGCGTTTCAACTCCCGGCTGGTGCAGCTTCCAGGGAGTTGGCCACATGCCGACGCGGGAACCACCAGGCTGTGCCCCTCGCTTCACCGGGATAGGCATCGAGGCCGATGCAGATGGCAAGCTCGTTCTCCAGCAGCACCCGGCCTGCTGCCTCCAGTTGCGCAGAACAACGCAATCCACCTCACGTCCTGGGTCGGCTTGGCCTGCACACCGCGGAAGCAGAGTCCCTGCAGGTTTGAGTATGGCGTCGGAACCCCCCAGGTTCCGACGCTCCCATAACAGGGTTAAGCTGGATGAATCAATGTGCCAGTGCGCAATCAATCCGGCGTAATAACAGAGCGGGAAAGATGGTATTTCCAAAGCGGTCTCGAGAAATGGCTACCGAACTGTCAAGAGGGAAGTTGCAGGAAACCGTGGCAGACTACTTCGCCATGCTTGGCTGCTGATCTCTCCGGGGTTCCTTACAGAATAAAGGCAGCTCACCGGCGCGCGGCTGATTAGAGCGTCTTTCAGGTCGTTCGGAGCAGTCCGTGAGTTCAAAAACATGCGAATATCAGTGCGGTGCTTGATTGGACCCCTGGGTTTCCCTTATATTACTGGTTACAAGCCTCGTCCAAACTATCAAGGCCTGCCTGCATGACATTGTTCACGAGAGACTTGTATCTGATAGCCCAGCTCCTGAAATGTTGCGGCCGTCAGACGCTGAACAGGTCGATCTGGTGCCGGAAGTTGAAGACATTCTTAGAGTGCTCACGCAAACCGCCAGCCATGCAACCACGAGACCAGGACCTAGTAGAGATAGCCTTCAGGCAAACGAGGACATGTATCTTAGTCAACTAAACTTGGAGGAGAAGCGCGTAATCGCTCGCTTGGTCTGCTGGTGGAGCTCTTGTCTTGAACTTTGAGCGTGCAAGCTGATCAACCTGGGCAAAGAGAGGCTTGCCGAGAAAGGTCGAGCACACATCGCAAACGCGGGGATGGGAACCGGGTTTTGATATTCTCTCCGTATGAGGAGACTGGCGCCGATAGGGCTCATAAGTAAAAAACAATCAAAATAATGGGCGAGAAACTCCGTTCTTCGTAATCCAGAAATGAACTTGCGGTGTCCTGAATCAGAAGCTATTCTCACTAATCATCTCTACGGTTTTTGTTTTTGGATTCAATGTGAAAGCCTCGTCCCCTTTTCACTCTTGCTCCTGGTGGCCTTCTCGAATCATGCCAAGCTTTCCTTCAGCTATCTTGCAAACCGTTAATCTGATCTCTTTGGATGCTGGTCTACAAGAGCACATCTCATAGCTCTGATGCTCGGCAAATCCACACATCCGAACCCACCCCGCAGCTGCTCACAATCCCCTTCTCGCCGCGGATCAGATGCCAATGGCATGGGAACACTGTCTGCCACGCCCGCCTCTCCGACTTCAAGCCCCACATTCCAGCCGCTGATCTCGCATCATCAGCCGCGAGCTCTCCGACGCGCTTGAAGCAGCTCCACCACCGGCAATTCCATTCCGGCTGTGCACCTCCAGCCCGTCGGCTCCACATTGGCGCCTGGGGATCACCAGGCTGGCCCCATCACTGCACCGGTAGGCCAATCGGCGAAATGCAAGAGCGCCAGTTCGTTCTCCAGCAAGCACCCGGCTTCTGGTCTCCTGCCTGTGCTGGTAGCTGCGAGGAAGTCCCGCGAAAGTCGGTGCCGATCCGTGTCGCGCTTGCCGGCAATTGCATGGGCCAATGTTCTGGGGATGATGTGATCCACCTCAAGGGCGCACTGGCCCGGGTGAGCACTGCCTCGTAACTTGATCGAGCCACTGATGGCGTGGCGGTGGCGGCTGCGCCGCCCAACAGGCGTTCGTCGGTCATGGGCGTAGCTGGTCAAGCCGTTGAGGGTGAAGTCGTCGTAAATCTGGGTCACGTTCTTCCCCGACGAATTCCTGGAGGTCGGCACGTGAAGACCGTGCTGGCCCAGGCCGGAGCTGCTGATACACGGTGTACTTGCGATTAACAGCAGCCCCAGCCCCTTGGCAACCCGCGCCGTCTTCTCTTTCACACCGGCTTTCCCCCGGCCGACCCTGAGCGCCACGTTTACCTCCATCACGACGGCTACCCCACCGGAAGCCGCCTGGCGCTTTGCAGTTAATGCCTGCGTGAAGCCGCTGACGCCTCCGGGTTCCTTTGTTGCCTCCTGAGAAAGCCAGCAGCAGCGGAACCCTGGCCAGCACCCGAGCAGGCGCCGATGCCGAATATCGCTACCGGGTGCGGGTTCACCCCGGCACGGATTCCCCACCTTGAGTGCAGGTTTGGCCGTCGGATTCCTGGTTCGGCAGCAAGCTGAGTCCCGCGCTGCGGTCCCCATGGCCGGCGGCCTGCCTTCATCAAGCGGTTCTGCCCTACGTGGATCAGCTTGACCCGGCAGAAGCGCCTGCGAACCCTGGAAGCAGCGGCGACCTGGAATTTTTTTCTTGATGCCGAGAGCGTGTCAACGGGCCCATGGATCGGAGACCCCCGATCGAAAGGAAGAGATATGGTGAAATCAGACATCGTCTGCCGTTGATTGCGCTAATCAGGCAACATCATCTCCATGCCGAAAGGCCAATGTAAAGAGAGCAAAATCGTTTCTCCCCCACCTCTACTAAAGGGGGCGAGATCCACTCTGATCCTTCAGCGTGTGGATGCCCATGTATCCACCCGAAGAAATACGAGAGATCCGGAAAATCACGGAGGAAGATCTTCATTAACGCCGTGATCAAACGCCCTGGCCACCAGATCAACCTTATAGGGCCAAACCACCCAAGCCTCTTGAACCCCATCCGGCCTCAGTGCCTCAGGGCATCTCCGATGGGCAATGCAAGAACGTCTCCTGCTCGCGGCTTGAACGGCCGGATCGGTTGGCACCAAATCGATCCCCCAGCAAGCGCAACGCATCGGCGGGCCGCCTCAATGCTCACAGAGCAGTGCAACCCCCGGATCGAAGCTGATCCAGTGCGGTGCAAACAGCTTGTCACAATGGGGGGAAAGCAGCAAGGCCGTTGGCACCGGCTGCAGCCGCTCGCGTTGTCGCAATCCGCCTGGGTTTGAAATGTGGCTCGCCACCAGAAACTGTTGTCGCGCAGCCGCGTGACCCGGCAGGCCGGCCTCCATTTCGACATCCCGAATTGCTGATACAACCCCTGCCCCAGCCGCGCCTTGGTGAGCGCATCGCGCTCGTGCTGTCAACTCAAACTGCTTCCGCAGAAAGCCTTCGGCTACGCCGCCACAGAACGAGTGGTCCGTTGGCGTAGCTGGTCCTGCGTTGAAGGGTGAGCAATCGATCTGGGTCACGTCTTTCGCCCAGGATCCGGCGGGCGATGTTCCTGCGCCGGGGCGGGGCTGGCGGCGGCCCACATGTTTCCAACGCTGCGGCGAAGCCTTCGCTAGAGCATGAGCGGTTGGTCGATGGGCTCATGCGCATCCCGCCGCGTCACGTCGTCGCGCAGGCGTTCGTAGGTGGGGAGGGGGCGGGGGCATGGAAGCGATGGTGGCGGTGGCCGGGGGCTCCGGCCAGTCCGGCTTTGGGCGGCCACGTCAGGCTGGCGCTTCCCCTGCTGGGATCCTCTCTGTCATGGGGCGCAGGTGGGCGGCTGCAGCCAACCAGCCCTCCGGGTGTGGTTATGCCGCCCAGTCCCCTTCATCTACAAGAACGCAATGGGCAAGGCCACGCCCCAACACTTGGGCCTCAATCCAGCGGGGGAACGGACAAGAGCATCCGCTTCCAACCCTTGCCCACTCGCGCTGCCATCAACGGTCCACCACGAACGGAGTCCCAGCGTGATGCCCCTTGTCGGCCCTTGCACCATGATCATGTGGATAGACAAACGTCTACCTGACAAAAAAAAAAAGGGCTAGGTTGCTTAAAACGCTGCTGTGATCCGTGCTGCCACTGCATCGACTCAGCTGGAAAAACTGCGGTCACGCACCCCGACGATCAGGCGCTGATCGAAGTCGCGCGATCCGTACTTCTGGCCTCACCCGACCGGTTTACTTCGTTCTGCGAGGGCGGCCCCGCAATGCCGCCGTGAGCCTGCTGTGCAGCTAGGCCTGGCCAGCCATTTCGCCCTGAACAGTTGCGACTTGTTTCTTCGCCAGCTCGACGCTCCCGCCCACCCCGATCGGATCGTCCTACCAACGCACCATACGCACCGAAGCCCTGGCAGCGGCTGATGGATGCTGCAGGCGCGCAGCCGCTGGCGCAGCAGCAACAGGCACTGTCGGCTTGACTGTGGCGATTCCAGCCTTGACCACTGGCTTCAGCAAAGCGTGCACTGACCAAACCAGAAGGGTCGGTGCGACGCCGCAGCTTCGTGGTCCTGCAATGGCGACGACATCGTCAAGGCCTATGTATGCCCTGGCCTCCGGCTCGGTGGGCCAGTGGCCTTCAGCCCCTCTGGGCGTTTCAGGCGCAAACATGCCCCGTCCCATTCCAGTGGGTGGTGTTGGCGCGGTTGGCGGTCTGCCCGCAGTGTCCCAGTGGACGAGGCATCGCTCGCGCAACTGCTCGCCGGATGCGTTTGAGGCGGGTGCTGCAGGCCCAGCACACCAGATCGGCGTGCGCGGCAATCGTGGTTCATGCCAGCGTCCACGGAAGCCCGCGAGCTTCTATCCCACAATGGGTTTTGATTCCCTCACCCATCGACCGGACACCCTGCTGAATCGTCTCTCGATGTGGCGGCCACCTTGCCGTCTGATTTCTGAGCGGCGCAAGGGTGTCCGCTGGCCCCTGCAGGTTGTGCTGAGCGTCGTCGGAGCCGCTCATTACGTCTGTGCACGAAATGTGGTTCCTGG
>Ga0163217_1044428_pt1 | contig 18936 bp, 10 predicted proteins | sample SynspAceP_FD_185933 | JGI IMG/M metagenome (GOLD analysis project Ga0163217, IMG submission 185933) | Saline lake microbial communities from Ace Lake in Antarctica - Synechococcus sp. Ace-P (PacBio error correction) | ecosystem: Environmental > Aquatic > Non-marine Saline and Alkaline > Saline ...
CACATCCCCAGGAAAAAAAAAAAGAGGAAAAGGGGACTCCCAAGGGGGGTCCCCTCCCCGTGAAATTCAAATTTTTACAACCGTCCCCCCAGAAAAAAAAAACACGGGTTTGTTGGCGAGCTTTTATTTGGTCCCATGGAGAAAGAATTGTTTCTTTTTTAAATCTTGCTACGTTATGGCGGGCCCAAGACTTGTGTGCAATTCTGAAAATCCTAGGTAAATATTGTGGGCGACCTAGATTTCATGGGTTCCGGCAGGATAAATGCGCTGTGGACTTATTGGTTTCGTCCTGATGAAATTTTGCAACGATGGATTGAAATAGTTGCATTCGCGGTGTAGGATTGTGTAGTAATGGGTTTCTGGGTCCCCGCATTTTTTTCTTTATATCGAGTAAAACTGGTCCTCCGGTAAAGTGGGTTTACTTGTTGCTTCTTCCCATCAAATAATCACGCTTTTTAAGGTGCAGAAAAATTTGGATTGGAGTTGGTTCAATTTAGATCGGACTTGGTGCTTTTTCCGCTTAGAACGTCTTGCGATTTTTATAGTACTTTCTAGGAATACTTTGTCCCCCTTTTGAAAGTGCAAGTTAATTTCTGTTGTTGTAACTTTCCTTAATAAATGGCAAATTGCATTCTAGAGTCTCCTATAATACAAAGCGTTTTTTTTTTAACTAATACTGGGTTGAAAACTTTGAGTTCTTATTCGACGTAAAGGGTCGGCTGATCGACGGTCTCTTCGAGCTGGGCCATCAATGATCTACAGCAATGAGGTTGGATACTCAGCGACGCCCATTAAATGCAATTAAACGCTCAGGGTGATCAAGGTTGTTTTGTCGAAACAGCACAATGGGAAACCCTTGGTATCGCCATTGATAAACCCCAATAATTAATTTGTGGACGGCTTGATTAGTCGTAGCCACCGATACTGTAATTTGAATAAGTCACCTTTGCTCATCGTCTTAACATTGCAATTGTCATTTTACGTGAAATGACGTAATCCTGCCGCCGTATTATCGCCTGTCTTTGGCGACTCTGAATGGATTGTCCGGCTTGGTAGTGGCTCGTTTTTGCAAGACATTCTTTGTTGTTCAAATTTCGACGCGCCGGCAATGGAGCGCGTAAAAAACGAAATCATTGAATAGCTTTGCAAGATGTTGTTGAACCATCTCTATTTTGATGAAAAACGACGGTAAAATGCGCCAAATCGAGGCCTGGAATAAGCTAACGTTTTGAAGAAGCGTTCCGGGACAGTTTCCCAGAACCGGTTTTCTACAAGAAAATGCGTTTTATTCGAGGCGCCAGTTTGGGATGGTCAAAAAACAGGTTGGTTTTTATGACCATCGCGAAAACGCAAAACCATGCAGAATTTTTGCGACGGTCACGCGTGTTAGAGTGTATTCTCATATGTGGGTGGATTGGGGGGTTTCAAGGCGGCTTCTGCTGGCGCCACAGAATGTGACCTTTATTGAGCTCTGAAAAAACGCTTAATTAATGTTTACAGGCAATTTTACAATTTTTGAATCAGATAATGAAGGGTGGCTCTAACTTGATGCATGCGAGCATTGAAGCATGCAGTCTTTGATTGACGGACAACAACGCTTCATGTGTTTTGTGTTATGGATCCACCAGCCTTTCATTGCACGTCGTAAACGACATTACATGGCAGGTGAAGGGCTTATCTCGAGCCAATCAATGGCGATGAGAATTGGTCGCAAAAGGTGGTGTTTTTTGGTCTCGGCGTCCTTGCCTCCTAGCAACTGAAACAGCGCGGTTTACATGACCTTGTTCGAAGTAATATCCCGTTCAGCTAGAACGCTTTTCCACTTATTTATCGCGGTACGCAAGCGCAGAATCATCCAGTGCATCCTGCGATTGAAGAAAACAGAATTACTTGAAAAGCCTTGTTTTATCGCAATTCACAACAATATGGGCTTGATAAACGTATAATTGAATTGAATTTGATCTATCAGATCATGGCCAAGGATACAAAGTAAAAAACGTGGTTAGCAAGCCTTTCTAACCGCGTTTTTTTTGTTTTAACGAACGCTTTACCAAATGGGTTGGTGTAGAGTTATTTCGTAAGGAAATATGTTCCAGCCTCGTCTTTGCAATTTTTGTCAGTGTTTCATGCGGCATAACGCGATAGGGTATCGACGCTAATTCAATAGCGGCAATCAATTTCCGTGAGTCCACTGTAAAGAAGCTGCTTCCTTGTGTGTCTGTTCGGCTAACATCTTCGTTTTTAAGCGTGTTACCTTGCTCTTGAAAGCTGGGGGAATGCCGATAATCTTTTCCTGGTGTAATGACCGTCCAATGATTTCTGGTATCGTGCGATATATGATCCATGCCTAAAGCATCAACTGATTGGGAACGGTAACAAATTGGTTGGTGGCGGTGATCATTAACTAAGAAATGGCCTTATTCTTATGGTCTTTTATCAAGTCCTTCTCGTCTTTCTTCAGCATCATTGGCTGCACTTTTTCTTGCAATGAATGTCTGTGTAAGTGGTTTAAGTTCAAGTGCTGGGAAAACTGCTTTAATGGCGCGAGGCTAAACGCCTAGGTATTACATGGATATCCAGTGTGCCTGATTGTATTGTTTTAAAAGAACGTATCGTTTCGCTTCTTGTATGCTTGGGTATCGACTAACACCTTTCTCAACGCAGAAATTGTCCCCAAGTGTAATCACTGTCACCGTTTAATAGGTGGCCATCTAAGTCAAATATGCGAGTTGGTCAAACAAGCGTGTCCCCATTCTTCTAAAGTGCCGATTATAGCCTTGGCGATAATAAATAACAAGTAGTCTTAATTGTGCGGATGGGGGAATTATGAACAATGATCTACATTTATTCTTATATAATGAAGGTGAAGGGCTCCGTGATGATGCAGACGGATACAGGACGAATGTGGGCATCATAATTGAATGAAACGATAGGTGGCCAGCTTCTTGTGGCTGAGACGTGTTTGGGCAAAATGCTTGGCAGTTTCCTCAGGCGGGCATTAAATCTGATCAAACACCGGAAGAAGCGTATTCGAGAACCTAAAAGAAGAAGTAGGGCTGGATCCTGATCAGGTTGAACTGTTGGAAAACCCGCGGTTGGCTGCGTTTCGTCTTCCTAGCCATTTAAAGACACAATAGTTAAGCCTTAAATGTTGGACAAAAGCAAGAAGTGGTTTTCTTCTGTTCTATTCGTTGTCCTGAATGCTTCGTGTCGTGGCAGGAACTGAAGTCCTGAGTTTGTGGGTGGCGTTGGGATTAAAGTTATTGTGAACACTGGGTCAACGTGGTACGTTCAAAAAAGACGTCTACCGAAGAGCCTTAAAGAGCTTATTCCTAGCGGCACATCGTCACTAGAAAAGTGATAAATCTACAGCTTATAATGGAGGTTATAGATTGAGGGAGCGCTATGCAGCTTTGTGTAAGACGTTAATTACACACAGAGGTGACTGCTGCGCAGTCTTACCGCTGCGTTGGATATTATTGTCCGACGGTTGGTAGAGCGATGCGAGCAGAATGTGTTCTATTTTACTAGTAACCCCAATACAAAGGATAATTCTTGATGGCAACCCGCGTTTAAATGCGGATGTTGCGGGCAGTGTTTAGCTTAAAGCAGATAAGGGTCTGGTCAGTTTTGGTTGGCCGATGAGCAGAACCTGTCACCTGAAGAACGCTCACATTCACCCTTCTTCATTATTTAAACGGTACAGTGAAGAAACGCTATCGTCCTTTCCTAGGCGTGCTATTATTCATCATCGGCAGTCTTGGGTGTGCTTGTTGTGCAGCATGAAGACAAGCGTCGCTTTGATGAGGCGAAGAAGCTTTCCCCTGATTAACCTTTTGCGCAATTAGCAGGCGTTTTGCTCACGCTGAAGCGACAGGGGCTATTACCAGTTTTAAACTCCTAATGCTATTCTAGTGGCTCTGATTTTCGCTACAAGGGCGTTTCCCTGTGTTCTCGGGTGTTGCGATTGGTCGGCGGCATTGTTTATTTTCCTCCAGCCGATTTGGATTTATTCCGGATCGTCGTACCTACCGATTCTTGATGAAGAAATTCCAAGATTTTTAATGCAAGCACTTTGATTGCGTTCGACACGAATATTCGCCGTGCTAGCAATGCGTATTAGCCAACACTTTCTGCGATGAAAAAGCGTCTTTTCTGATGTGACCTAAAATATTGGATGATAACTCCATGTGGAAATGCGTTCGTAAAATAAAAGAGGGTAACCTGGGCACAGGCGCATTAAGACAAGGTTATTTCAGGCCACAATTGCCTCAGTTTAAATCGCTGGATGACCCTTACTAGAGATACGCGCGTCTGACCTTACGTGATCTTGGTCGCCGTATACTGGTCTCAATTTACAAGAGAAAGCGCCGAATGTTGCTGAGCCGCTTTAGCGAGCCGTCATCATTTATCGGGAGGAGCTGAAACGGCTTCGATGTTGGGTGAAATCCATTGATAAGCCTCAAAGGTCTTGTTTCGCGTATGGGTCTGGTTAAACTCGCATGTGCATTTTAGCGCGTGCTAGGGTATACCAACCGTCATGGCGCGTTGGACTTACTTACTGCCAATTAGACAATCGACTATTGTCGATGTTATCTGGGAAAATCTTAATCCATCTGAAGCGCTGATAGAACACTACCAAGCAAATTGTTGGGATGAAACGTCACATAAAGAGAATATGAAGCCCTTCGAGATTTACCCTGTGAAACTCTGGAATGGTCAGCGTTTATCTCTTTTGTAACACGGGGTCAGCCGATTTGCACGAATCTTTGGATCCGTGGCGCGGAAGGAATGTCTTTACCGAACGGAAGTGCCTTTTATGGTGCGGAATCGTTTTCCGACGACGGCTGCGCAAGTTGTTATTATATCGCCAACAGTTAGAAGTTCGCGCCAGCGCCAACGTAACCTTCGTACGCTTGGATATTGTGTGATAAAGCGTTATCTAAATTTCCCTTATGAGGCAAACCTTTCTAGGTTGGCGTGGATACGAGTGACCCGATCATGCTGGAAATTTTCATGGCACAAAATTCGGCCATGATATAAAGCCATGCCCGATCTTCTACTTGAAGATCATGCTGCTATGATTTCAAATGTGCCGGAAGAGCAAGAGGCGTTGGCCTTGGAATTCGTCGAGTTATGCAGAAAGTAAAAGAGAGGTTACAACGTTAAAATGCCTCGCGTTCGTGTTCATGATAGAAATCCCCGCCGCGTTTATCAAGTCAAAGAATTGTCTGAACTGGTCGACTTTATCCGTCGTAACGAACGATTAACCAGGTATTACTGGCGGTAGATGAAATAACCTCGTGTTGCTGACTTATATAACTCGTTTCATCCATCCGTTTTCGCGCGTTGCTTAGCATCGCGATCAGGTGAGAGGAGAAGGTGTTGGATTAAGTGTGGTGGTGAATGGGGGTGATCCAGATGGGCGCTATTTTTGTTAATGGCGATGGGATACCGCAGTGTTATCCATGAGTTCGACCAGCTTGCCTAAAGTAAGGCGTAATTCGACATATCCATGAACAAGCTCAGGACATTTGCTGATGAGGTGAGACCTTTCCTCATGCAGAAGCGGTCACACAAACCATGACAAGACTCATGCGTAACCCAATATTGGAACGTTTGATACGGCATGCCAAACCACCAATGTGGATTAATATCTACCTGAGGTTATTACAAATTAATGATTTCAAATATCCGACATTGACCCTATGCTGTATCTTAGGCGATTTCCGTGCAATTGGTAACGGCATTATGTACGCTGACGCTTTGCCGGTGTCGTACTTTTCGGCATGTAATTCGAAGGCAAAGCGTTTCTAACGGGACTTTGGACGCCAGAGATTGTCAGTGATGCCTATATTTTATGTGCACTCTGGTGTATTTTAGGGGGCCGTGTTGTTATATTTTTATTTTACAATTTCTGCGGATTTTTTTTTTTTATTTCATCGAAACCCACTTATAATTACGTATTTGGGCAAGGCGGAATGTCTTTTCATGGGTGGTTATTGGGCGGATCGCTGCCATGGCTTCTTTTTTCTCGCCGCTAAAACACCTTGTTGATGTGACCGACTTCATTGCACCCTTATGTTTCCGATTGGTTGGCGCTGCGTTTTAGGTATTTCATTGGTGGTGACTGTGGCACGCCAACAGATGTGTTCTTGGCACCATGAACCTTTCCAAATGAACGCATTAACAACTTCTTCGTCATCCTCTCGCTGTAATCAATTCGCATTAAAGGTGTCGCGCTGTTTTGCATTTAAATGGTTCTTTCTCAAAAATCGAAACTCGTATGGTGTTTTCCGTAATGTTCCTACTTTGCTACGGTAATTTTTTAGAATCTTAGTTTTTGAATTTGTGCGCGACACCAGACAGTCAAATTGTGTACCTGCTTTTGGTTGGTTGACGCAAGGACAACTGTTGTCTTTTGCCTATGGTTATTGTCGTGCCGTTTGATTATCGCAGGCTTTAAGTTTGAAAACATTTCCGCAAAAGTTAAGCCTTAGAGTTGAAGCATAAAAAACAGCCGTGCGGCCTGTTTTTTTGTATCTAAGCACTTCTACACCGACGAATGGTAGCCCCCCCGACATGGGGGTCGTGAAATGGTAATCTTCCAACTTCAAATCGTCCCATCGGTAACCCATGTTTCTTGTCTTTTAGGTGTTTTTTAATCTCTGTTTGATTTTAGTGTTGGTAGTGGGTAAGGCTTCGCGTTTTTAACTGCACGTCAACGCATCAAATTCTAGCTGATCTTCGTAGATGTGTGCGTTCACTATCTTATGGAAACGCTTTGGCCTCTTTTTTGCCTGTAATTGCGCGACGATGGCGAGGAAGTACGTAAAACTTGAACCAATAATTGAAATTGAGCCCCAGCGAACATTCACAGCTCGTTGCGTACTGCTTTAGCGTAAAGTGTGGTCGCCGAGTAGCGGAAATGATGGCTGTACAGAACCACGGACGCAAGGCAAGCCAATGGAAAGCACCCGGATGATAAAAAGGTGAGGATTTCGCCTCGTTATCCCCACGCCAACGGGTTAGGTCATCGACGATTTGTTTTAATAGATCGATGTGCGCCGTCTGTTTTTGGGAAATGGACGGCAATGCGCCGTACAAAGTTCCCATGTCATCTTCGCCCTTTTCGGTTAAGAAGTTTTTAGCCAAGCCTCAATTTTATTGGCTTGCGTCCCCATTTTTAGAGGCCTATGCTCGAAGTCGGCGGCGTTGTCGTTGAACCTCTTAAATAACCAATGATTTCCGCAATCCGCAGACTTCCAGAAACTTTTACGCGTAGTGACGACCGCGAAATTCGCCTTTTCTTCACATCGTAGGTGAGGTCGCATTAATGACTGTTAAGCAGCGTTTTAACGCAATTGCGTTCAACTTGCTTACTCCATTCGCCTTCGTTTGACGTGCGCTGGCAAACGGTCTAGATATTGTTTCATTGAGGCTTACCTTGTTTTTAATTGAACGAACGATTGGTCTTAGCGTCCTCCTGAAGTGGTGTCTAGGAAATGCATTCTAAGCTGCATAGGTTATAATGATTATTATCGATTGTATATCAGAAGCTCTACTCTTTGATCCCAAGAGTCAGGCTGTCTTACAAGAAAAGGTTGCTTGCTATGTTGTCACTGTCTGTTGCTATTCTACCAACCGAACCATAGGTATTAATAATTGTGCCTTGGCAATTTTGCCGAATGATTTGAATATTTTAAGCAGGCGACCATGGGTAAAACCCATTGTGATGGACGCAAAACGTTTGAATCTATTGTAAAACCATTGCCGGGCCGTCGCACTATTGTTGATCAGTCGTGATGTGCTTTATCAAAGCAGAAGGATTGATGTTTGTGGCTTCTTGGAAGCGCTATATTCTCTTCGGTGAGTGATATTTGCTTGGTCAAGTCGTCCAAGGAATCATGGTGATTGGTGGTGCTCAGATTTTATCAGTTAGCATTGACCGTGCTGAATGTTTTAGTATATTCCCTGTGGACGCCGATTAAAAAGGCGAACGCGTTTTTCCCAGAAGTAGATTGGCCCGTTCTTTCTTACTTGATGGGAAGAGGTTGTTTGCGGCAGAAGGGCCTATCCATACATTATCGCTTTCTCGGTATATCAAAGAACCAGCGCAGAGTAATCCGTATGTGGCCAACAAAGTTTGAAGATCAATTACCGCGGCGATGCGTCGTGGTTTTCATTTGATCACCGATCAAATTGAGGCCGCTTACGAAAATATTGTCGCCTGTTTTTCTATTGGTTTTGTTAAATGTTCAATTGCCCCTTCATTACTTCCGCGTCTTAAAGCAGTTACGAAAGACGCAGATCTTCAGTAAGACGCCGACAGGATGCGTTCATTTTTTCTCATACTGGTGCCAGAAAATCCAGCCGTATTTATGACATGTTAAAATGAAGGAAGTGAATGATATGCCAGCACATATTAAAGGCCAAGTCCTGTTAGGGTCCATCTTTACTATCCCTATTCGAGATAAGAAAGATGTGTACTTAGGGGTTTTGGCAGGGCGCTATTTTGGAGGCGAACATCGGACCAATGGGGGTGTTAGATGTTTGTTTTGACCTTGCAGGGCGAACCTTGTAAATGAAGGTAAATACAATAGAAGAGTAACAATGCGACCTACTGATGAGCATGTCGCTTGTTTTTTTAGACTTTAATCTAACGCCGAATCTGCTTGCTCTTGCTTGTCCATCTTCAACCGCCGGTTAGCGCTTAGCCAATTCAAATCAATGGTTCACCATCTTCCTGGGAAGGTTCGATCCCGATACAAAAATGCCATAGAATCTGAATTGCCTTCTAACAAAGACAAATCTTTTTTCATCTTCGGTGGATTTGATAATGTGGTTAAGCAAATTTGTTTGGCGTCTTTGGACACTGTGTTGGGTAGACAGTAAATAGTTAATTTATCGCTTCAACGCGTGCTAGTAAAACTCGGCTTTCCTAATCTTTTTAATAGATATGTCGAGCCGAGGTTTGAATCGGCAATGTGTTACGAGCTTCCATAAGAAGCGTTGACGAGTCGGTCGTTTGGCATCAGTGTAATTTAGCCATGGTAGATGGCGATACTGAGCTTTGCCAACGCTAGTTTGCTTTTTAAAGTGTGTAAGCGCCGCGCCTCTTGTTAACAACACCAGTCGCTCATCGAAAGTACTTGGTTTCTGAGTCTCTCAAGTCTTTTTTGATGACTAATATCGACAACAATCCGTATGACTTTTTTTAATGCTACCCATCGACTCTTTTTGGTAAGTTTTTCGCGTTCTTTGACCCACCAAAATAGCTTTATCAATCTTCTGAAATTCGTATTCCGATCATAGTAGTCTGATGTGGCGACCATGTTCCATACGACGAAAATCCCAAATCTTTAACATAGTCGTCAGGATGCACAATGGCAAATGCCATCGCGGTTTGTATTGTAGGTGTTTTTTCTTGTGGAATTCCCCTAACGTGCGATAGATTTTGAAGCAAGAAACCAAATCTAGATTCCGTCCAAATCCACAAACCTGCAGATGGACTCGGGTTAGGGCGAATTTTAAGTAGCGTATTTTCCGCCGTGGAAAAAATCCATGTGATCGTATTGTAAACGCAAGCTAATACGATTCCGCCAAGATCTGCAGCTCAAGTTGCAGTTTAACTAACTTGTCACCACTCGGAGTCAAAACTTCACAGCGTTCGATAACTGCCGTTTTGGGATCTTGGGTTGGAGCTTGTCCAATCTTCTACACGGGCATCCGCACAAAGAGATTCCATGTATTCTCGAAGGTGTTGCGGTTGAAATTCTCAAACAATGACTTCAAAGTTGTGATTATTGACACTAATTTTCCGCTACTGCTCCCACTATAAAAGCGGGCGTAGCCATGTACTTAAAACGCTAATTCGAAAAGGGTACTCATAAACGCCTCGCTTTAAGAATGGATATGGATTATTCTGGCGGTGATCCCAAGTAACTGAATAATGTCCGCCTCGCTGTTCGCTACATCAGTTGGCTTAGAACTGGTAAAATTCCTGCTACTTTTCGAGAAGTCAAGGTGGATTAACAAGATCATACCCGCCTTCGGCCATGTCACGCGTTCTTCTTCTGTGTTTCTAATGCAAGTTCAAGTAAAGTAACATTTACGAATATTTCGTTGTTTTTTATTGAACTCAAAAGGCGTTTTGCTTGCTGGCGATTAACACTGATACCAATACAAAGGTACCTTGAGGAAAACGCTTGTCAGCCATGCTTCAATGCTGAACCACATACTTTGTAGTCTTTTTTTGAAACTTCATACGGCGGGTCATAAAACAAATCCACGTTTTTGTGGTGGTGGTAGCATGGCTTTTTACGGCGGCAAACCATCGCTTTGAGACATTGGCTTTACGTTTGTTTGGGAACAGCGCGGCCAGCGTTGGTAGTCGTTCGGATGTAGCTCGCGATAAGTGTAGTTTGTCTTTTTGACGTACGTAGTAGTCCAACAATCTTTGGGCGCCAGGGTAAAGACTTAGCGGTTGTTTTCAGGGTTATTTCCTCGAACCAAATTCTAAAGGTTTCTAAAGGCTCCAGGTAGGTTGTCCTTCGGTAAATAGACGAGCAATGCCGGAGTGAAGAACTCTTTTTCTTTTGCGCTTTGCTCAGAGTTTTAATGAGTATTGACCCAATGCATAGCGTGAGTAATCTAAATAGAAAAGGGCGAGTCTTTCTTTAAAAAATGACGCAAGATTTGACTTACCCGTCAAGCTTTAAAGAATATCAAGCGTGTTGCCTAGCCATGATAATAATCGCGATAGCTGAGATGCTGTGTCCTGTCGTGAGTTATCCTCGTTATGAATGAAAACGGCGCGAGCCTAATATGGCAAAGCGGCCTTTTGCGTATTATCCTTAAAAATTAGTCTATTTCTACTGAATGTCGCGTACCGGCACCTTTTGTCTGCACTGGTGACAAAGTGAGCATACACTTCTCATGCAGGAGAAGACGTTGCGATAGGACGCGTTTTCTGCGGGCCTTCCAAGCATCTGCGGCCTGTTGCATTCATCGCGTCACGGCAGTTTGTAAGTTCTTCGTGCTTAGTAAACGTTAATAGTACGGTTTGGGAATATCGATGCGGATAATTATCGTCCCATTTTTCATACTAATCCGATGCTTCCGCAGCACCGCGCTTCAAGGAGAACGTGACCGATAGACAAGCGGAAGTGCCGCCAAGAAAGTCCTCCGTTAAAAGTGCACAGGCTTGACTAGGCCTTTAGATTTATATGTAGAGGTCGGGTAAAGGCATTTCCTTGCATTGCCCGGGCCGCTTTGGGTCCTGTCGTATCGCACGATAACCATTCGCCTGCCTTTGACTTTGTCATCCCCCAGAATGTCTTAAACGCTTTCTCTGCGAGTTCAGTAATGTGGGCTGGGCCTTCAAAGACTAAGCAAGATTCCGTCTACGCCACGCGCTTTTTTACAACACAGCCACTAGCGCAATGTTTCGTATAAATTACCGCTAAGCCGCTTCTAAAGAGAAAGCGTTTTCAATAGAAACGGAAAAGCAGCCGTCTTTACGGTCTCGTTAAAGATTGGCCAGCTGTCGATTGGGCGAACGCGGTTTGCGTTGGAATACCGCGGGGCCGCTTTGTAGAACTCAATCCCTGTTGGCGTTGTGAGGCGCATGACTGTCCCATTGTCTCAGCGCTTCTTCATTGTGTTTCGGAGTGAACAGTATGACATTGGTTGTCAATAGACCGGGCACGACTAAGCTCGCCTAAGCAGCCAAAAATACGCCTGCCCGATGAACGTCTTCCAACATGGATTAGGGCGAAGTTGGGGTGCGACCTTACACAACTGAGGAAATCGCGAACGCCGACAATTGTGATGTCCTTCATCGTAAAGTCTAACGCCTGCTTTCAAGAGCATCGCTTAATATGAGAAATGGTATTTGTTGACCCCACCCATTGCAACTGGTCCAGCCGTCATCGGCGTATTTCAATGCGTTAGAATTCGCAATAGCGCGTGCGCCCAGTGGCTTCTATCATTTTCGTAGAAACGTTTTTGTGTATCGACAATGCGACCGGCCCGCTTCTAAGAATAACCGCGACGGTCGGAATGTTCGCCAGCGTCGTGCCGTTTGCCAGGCAGACCTTAGGCCTAGCCGCTTCAGTTAGACAGTTCATTGAATTGGCGTAAACATGCCAGAACAAGAACACAGGTGGGCAGCCGCAGAGCGCTCGTACTCGGCACTTTCTTCATCTGATGCCGTTGACTCCGCTGCGATTACATGCATCGACTAGGTCGTAGTTGTTTTCGGATAATTTTGTTCCTTGCCGGCTCCATTGGTCGCAGAAACAAAAATAACAGGAATATTAAGACGCATTGCCGCCATCAGCATTCCCGGTGGTGATTTTTGGGTCACAGTTAGAATACATACGAGGGCATCGCGCAATGCGCATCTAGCCAAATGCGTATTCCACTGAGTCTGCATCAAATCGCGTGAAGGAAGACTGTCAACATGCCGTCATGACCCAGTTGCAATACCATCGTCTACCGCAATAGTGTTGAAACTCTTTTGCTACGCCACGCAGCTTACATTCACGAGCAACTAGTTGAGCCATTAATCTTTTAGATGAACCGTGGCCGGGTACAAATTGTGTAAAAGAAGTTGACCACTGCGATGATGGGTTTTTGAAAATTCAATCGTCCCCTGTCATTCGTGGCGCGCATAGCGCAACAGCTCCTGCCATATTGCGGCCCGGAGGTAGTTTTGTCTTGAGCGTATACTCGCATTATTTTTCCCCACATTTTTTGCTTATAATTCACGCATGTTAACCAAGATATTGTCTATGCCAATGGCATATTTTTAAGGCAATATTGAGACACTATTAAAATACGTCTTACCTGTTGCTTTATTGGTCTCGTTTGTTAAGCGGAACTGATATGGACGAAAATGTGTGTATTAGCTTCACTCTAATATTTCCTTTGGCACGACCAGCCTATTGTAGGTAGTCCGTTCTTTTGGTTGGGATATGAACTTTTCATACCGTAAGAATGCTATGTATGCAGGCGATGTAATTGATGGGCGTGGGAGCCGACCGCTCAGTATTTTCTGCTAGTCCTTTTTGAGTTTGGTGTGGAAAATTTTAGTGGGCTCCAACAAGGCGTTTGTTAACTTCGCCTAGGGCATATTTATTTTTAAGTCTAACGGGATGCCTATTTCATAAAGAAAAACCTCATTCAATTGAAGTGATGGAAACGCAGGCTTGATGCCATTCTACTGTCGTCTTTACGACATTGGGTAAGGCCGGGTTGGCTCTAATTGCCATTGATGATTTCGTTTTTCACAGTAATAACGGCCTTTTATTGAATTTCTGGCCGAATACGTTAAATTGGATATGCTAACGTTAGCAATGAAAAATTTCTCAACAGTTGAAGCGCTAGAGGCTTCACGTCAAAATCATCGCTCAGAAAGTAGAGACATGGGAAAGATTAATAAATTTGGCCGATTGGGTTGGGCTGTGGAATACTTTCAAAGGTTACTTTTTGAAAGGCCAGAATCATAACCAGCAAAACCTCCATAAGAAATCAGCATGACGCTCCTGCAATTAAATCGTCGTCATTATTGAATAGCTTCCTCATCTTAGTGGTTGGATGAGCTGGAGAGAATTGTTAGTCAAAGATGCTTGCTTGGTGGCATAACTACTGCGGTTTATCGTGAATTCTCCTTAAGACGGTCCCTGGTTTGCATTCAGTAGATCCGTTCGTTTAGCCACTTATGTTGAATTGGCGTTTGAGCAAGCTTAAATCACTGACTAATTTAATTGCTAATGTTCGAAATGGTTGGTGGATAGGCACGTGCATGCTGCGAGCAAAATTAAATGGTGCGGCTAAGCATGCAAGAAATTGTTTGCCAAAAAACCGAGGGTACGACAAATCATAGACAAAATATTTTTTTTAGCTGGAATGTTGTCTATTAATTGATGTGTGTTACAGGAATGAAGCTGGACTAAGTACACTTGGAATGAGCTGCCTCTGCGCCCGAATTGAGTTTACTAATGCCATTATGTAATCGCTCTGGTCGAGTGGGGAATGCTCTTGATTTGGGTGGAATATTATAATAATCGGTCGACATCATTAAAAAACGCAGCAAGATTTTGAGATGTGAAAATAACCTATTTGAGTGCTGTTTAAATGGGTAGACTGAGTTTTCTTGTTGCGATATGAGGCGTTAAACATCGGTCTGAATCTTGAGTGCTTGTAGTCTATATCTTACACCCTGTAGGCTTTCTCCGTTTTGTTATGTGATTAATATAACCTTACTGTTTGTAATTAAGTTTATCTATTTGGATAAATAAAGAAAAAATATATCTCTCCTTTCTTTTGTCAAATTTTGAAAGCAGACTAAAACTGGTAAATTAAGCTTAATCCAAACGGAATTTCTGGATGAAAGCGCATGATGTGCTGAATAAGATACCAGTGAAGGTTATTTAGGATCGAACTTGGATGTTCGAGAACAAAGGTTGTTCAAGGGATACCGTGGTCGTGGAAGGCAGGCGCGGACCATGTAATGGATTGTTTTGGAGCTGTATGATGAAGCAAACAGTGATGTTTTACTCATCGGAAGAGTTGCTTTTAACAGGAATGGTGAAGCAAATGTTAGGGTGGCCAAAAAGCCACCCTTTTTTTTTGTTTTTGTCTAACTGCAAATCTACAGATACAAAAAAGCGAACACCATTGGTCGCTTCCTTATAACAGTTAAGTACATCAAGATTAACGTTCTAAATGCTTTCTAGCTTGTCTTCCACCCATCCCATTGTGATGCATCAGGCAGTGCGTCTTTTTTCTCTGCAATGTTTGGGTCCATTATCAAAGATAGGTCTCTGTTAACTCTACAAATACTTCTGATCTTCCCGGCATATTCGTCTCCCCAAGAGAAGATGGCTTTGCTGGGCATTCTGGTTCGCAATAGTGCACAGTCCAATTGCATTCATCTGGATGATGACTAAAAAATTAGGGGCTCGTAGAAGCAGTCAACAGGACAATCTTCAACACAGTCGGTGTAAATTGGCAGCGAATGCAGTTATCGGTAACGTATGAAGCCATTCGACTTCTCTACAAGCTATAAAATGATTGCGCAACTATTTTAGAGGTATAGGCCATTTCGCAGCAAGCAACAATCGCGAATAACTACATTATAATCTGCTATTTAGCTATATCGACAGCAGCTATATCACTACAACTGAGATTTTTAGTTTGTAATGAGCATTAATCGCTTCTTAGTGGGTTTTTTTTTTTTTTTTTTTGGTTCATGTTATCCAAATCGAAGTTGCTTCACCGTCATTTTTTTTAATGCATTTTTGTTCTGCTTGGTGCAAACTTCGAACTTGTTTGTGGCTTGATAGCTCGTTTTGTTTTCTTGTACTTTGTTCGAGCGCGACGCCTGTATTGGCATAAAGGGTGTCTTGATATTTATGCCAGTAATCCACTTCCAGTCTTTAGTTTTTTTTGTTGGCGTGGCTTATGACACCGGCGTGGTAACGCCGCAGTTGAGCAGACTTGTAGCCCATTATGAATTGGCTTGCAGGGCCTTCATGTACTTTATGAAGGAAGATGATTTCATCCTCGTACTCTGTGGCGGTTTGTAGGATGAACGTTGGCCCGCATTGTCGGTTGTCCGCTAAGGCTGTCAGTTCAAATAATTGCGTTGCATACAGAACGTAGCATTTTTAGTTCTTTAGCGAGATAATCCAACCGCTGCCCAAGGCCAGAGATAAGCCCATCGAATGTACTGGTGCCTCGTTCCGACCCTCAATCATTAATAGCTAAGCTGTCCTTTTCTGGCGTATTCAAAATGTTGGCGGTTTCTGTTCATTTCAACCATAAAGGTCGAGGGTCCAACGCGGAAGTGGTCTGATGACCCAATGCGGAGTTAATATACGATCCACCACGAGACTTCGAAGCGGGATTCAGCGGGAACAAAACACCCTGTTATGCGCTAATATGTGATGAGGGCAATCTGGCGCATGTGAGGTCGATTTACCGCCCAATGTTCGGCGCCGGTAATCCATCAAAAAGATAGCGTTTCTCTCATTGAGTTCAAGATCATTGGGGAACGAAAGGTTTTCGGAGATGATACGATGGCTTTCCACTACAAGGGTGACGGCCCACCAATGATTTGAATGCCTGCCCAACGGTTTGTGTATTCTGGGCAGACGATTCAAAATTATCGGCAACGTTCTGCAAAATTAATTTCCATCCTCAAGCTGAGCGAGCGCTTTGGCTGGTGGTTCCTGTAATTCCTAATGTTTTCATTGAGTCGATCTAGATAGTCCTTCGTAAAGCTCTTTTTCTCTTGCGAGTGATTTGGACTTGTGCTGAGTGCGGTTTGTCTTCCAACCAATATTTTCAAAGTTCCAGTGTGTAGATGAAACGCTCAGCCAATTTTTAAGGCTGACGACGAATGTATTTCCACCGAGGTGCCTGGTCTGAGTGTAGAGCCGACTGATTTTCAATTGTAATACCATGAACAAGTTATCGGTTAAATCCACTTTAAGTGAGCTAATACAGGTGCGAGCTTTTTCGCTGCGCTCCCATTTCCGCTAAAAATCCGTCAATTGGTGGAATAAGGATAGGAGTTCGTCCAGTTCGTCATCGTAACCTTTTGGCGAAACATACCGACCATCGTGCGAACAACAGAAGGAGGATTTTCAACAGTGGCCTTGAGTCAAATGTTTTGGTGATGTCTGGCTGAGCGAGAATGCGCTTGGTTCATGCTTCTATAGAGTCGTTCGTTGTGGCGCCTTCTATAAAATCATTGATCTCAAGGTATGGCTTCGAGAGCAATTTAGACGCCAGTAAATCTCTAGGTCGTGCTGAGCGTAAGGCGACGCGAGAAGTTACGTTCTAAATCGCCAATTGTTTTTCTAAATGGCGTTTTAAGCGTATCGTAAGCCTTTGTGTTTATTTGTAATTCTGCAACCACTTGTTGTGCGTGATTGAATTTTTCGTTTAAAGTCACGATCGAGTATGCCAGGCCGAACGTTTTAGTAAAATACGACTGCCCATCGTGTGGCGCAAGTTCACCACACTTCAACCAAGTGTCGTCGTCCCGGTTAAGTTTATGTCGATTCCAAATTACGTTCGGTGGCGTCCATCTAATTTAATACTGAGTTCATCTTTATGCTCAACCAGGGGAATGAATGGCATTGAAATATTGGGGTAAACGCCGGAACGCTGAGTGTCCTGTTGCGTCTTGAAGTAATGCCGCCAGCTGACGCACATGGCCCTGCGCTGAGGGCTTTCACACCAAAACCAGATAAAGTTTTGTATTAAAATTGCTGAATCCAATTGGCGGGGTAGCTGGATTCGATAATCAAAGATGCGCAAGGACCAGCTCTTGAACACCCTTTCTCAAGTTTTTAACCTATCTCGTGCGGAAGTTCTTCAGAGACTAAAATCTCCATTAGGCGATAAAACGCTGTAAATTCGCTGGCAAGTGCTTCTATGACCCATCCGACTTCATAACGAGGCAAAAACGATCCGCTGCCCTATTCGAGGTAAGAGCAGCCAAAAACATCGAGTCCTTTGCGAGATTGATGAGCAAGAGACAATAATAAGTTTTCGCGTTTTTTGCCTGTCCAGAAAAGGCTTCCGTCACTAATAGTACTGGGCGTGACGATGCGCGGCAATTTTTCTCTCAACAAGGTCCTTTGCTGGTGGCTGGGTCGCCGAGCTTTTGTTCTGCAATCACAACTCGATTCACTCATACGAACGAACGGCGAGCAATCGTGAGTTCTCGGCAGCGTGATAGAGGAAATGCCCGCCATTGGAATAGGTTTACCGCCAGAATGACCCACGTGAGATGTGAGTGTAATATCAAGCAATTGGAGAGGCAACGTTTGGCTCGTCATAGAAAATCTCGTAGAAAGCTCGCCATTTCTTGTAAAATAGCAATGGTTTGGATGCTCAGATTTTAAGGCGTAGTATGTGGCGCATCATCGGTGTTATGGTTTATCTTCTTGTTACTTTGCTCTTTGCGATGCTCGATTGTGATCCCAAAAAATAAGAGCGTTATTCTATCGGGATATTGCTGCAGTGATTTAAGGGATAAACATAATGAATCAGATGCAAAAAATGACACAGTCAGTGCCGACAATGTTGTGGCGAGATGTTAAAGGGCAAAAGAACCTTTTTGTTAGTGACCGCAGAATCGTGTACCGTGGTCTTATCCGGTGCCGTATGTTACCGACGTAGAGGGCAGTTCGATCATGGTTTTTTGGTGGCGTAATTAGCTACGCGAATGAAGCAAAAATGCAGGGTTTATCTGTAAAAGCGGTAGAACTCATCGGTCTTGTGTGCCGTTTCAGAAGCAAACGGTGAAGGAATGTGTCTGGCGCTTTGCAACTATGGTGGTTGACCTATAGTCGGTTGGCGGGTTAGTGTGTTGCTGGGTCCGTCGGTGCGGCTCGCCTCCCGAAAGCCGGTTGGCCTGTTGTTTATAATTGGTTGGCAGGTTAACTGGTGCGACCGTCAAAGTAGACGCGTTTAGTCAATTTTCCGGGATAATCGACAAGCATCAGAGAAGCCAAACTGTTTTTTATAGCGGTCTTCAGGAATAGAAGAGATGCTTATTAATAATCTTTAAAAATAATATCTGTTTTTTCTATATCAGTTTTCGTCTTGAGCTTCTCAAAAAAAACGCTAGAGTTAGCCCCCAACGAAAAATTAGCCACAAGGGATTCCATTATGTCATCTATCGCAGATCAACAAGGAAAAAAGGCGCTGGACGCATGCGCTGTCTGCAAATCGAGCGTCAATTTTGGTAATAGGCGCCATGCCATGAAGATGGGCCGAAGGCGCTAAGCTCGGGATATTGATACTGTGTTCTACTGGATTCGTTAGTTCTGGATATTCGGCGCTCGGCGTGTGGTGGAGCTTCCTTTATGGTCGTAATCTGTGAAATTTATGACGCAGAATTTCGGTAAA
>Ga0163217_1112808_pt1 | contig 18930 bp, 21 predicted proteins | sample SynspAceP_FD_185933 | JGI IMG/M metagenome (GOLD analysis project Ga0163217, IMG submission 185933) | Saline lake microbial communities from Ace Lake in Antarctica - Synechococcus sp. Ace-P (PacBio error correction) | ecosystem: Environmental > Aquatic > Non-marine Saline and Alkaline > Saline ...
ACGCAGAGAGATTTCATGCGGCCCTGATTGCCATCGCTCAGTAGCCTGAAGACTTTGGCTTCATCTAAGCCAGGTTTCTCATGACTGGCGCCTTGGCGGAAATCACTTTGGGTTTTTCTGGTGCGTCCAGGTTCGTCATGCGCTGTTTCCCCAGACGGGTCAGATGGGGTCCTTTTGGCGCATTTTTGCTTCCCGGGCGGCCCTGGGTTAAAATTCTGACGCCTCCCCGGAAGAGTAATTTTGAAACCATAATTGTGCATGCCAAAACGGGGGCCCCGCAAGTCCAATGAAGTGTTACGCAAAATGCCTGCCAATAGCGCGGCCAACCAGTTCCAAATGGCCCAAGAGGAAAACTGAATGGCGCGAAGCTGAATTGAAGTTTCCCCAACACCAATTCCTAACAGTTTTGCCCTGTTTGCATCAGCTTTGGATCCACAGTCCGGCTCCAATGAATTTTTGGGTATCAAATAACAACAAGTAATGACTTTTATCTTGATTTATATTTTCGAACCAACGAGTCACGAAGTTGTCAAATCGTTAAAGGTGGGATCATCGAAAACCACGTGCCGTTGCCCTTCAAAAAATCCGAGACGGACCATGGTCGCCCCGGACAATGTGCCATTTGGGTCGCGCTAATCCGATTACCAGCTCGCATGCGATATGAAACAAGTCACATCGGTTCGAGAAGGCGCTGCGGCAGCTGTCTGGCGAGGGCTTAATCGCACTGAACTCCAACGTGGGCGCGCGGGGTCAGGAGCGATCAATGAAGTTCATCACTGAAGTTGATGGATCTCGCGCTCGGCATAGTAAGCACAGCCTGGCCAAGGCGGCGCAGCCGATTACGCGCTTACGTGAGCTTCAAATTCCGTCAACTCGGAAGCAATTGGAAACAGATTTGAAAACGCGACTTGCGCAAGAAATTACGGAGTTCCGCCCATCGTCGTAATAAGGAATTTCCACAACTTTATCAAGTTCAATTTGGGGCGAGCTCCTATCCAATCGACTATCATTAAAGGCCAATTGGTTGCTGCTTAGCGGCCCTTTGGATCGTTTACGGTTATGCCCGGAAGATTTTGCCCGGCGCGGTGGAGAGATGATCGACGCGTCACTTGACATGGCTGCTCGAGGCCACGACACGTCATGCTGCACTGAATTGATTACAGGCGCGCATTTATGAAAATCAAAGCGCAATTGTTGCCCGCAAATTCGCAAAAACGGAAACAACTTGGAGTAAGAGCGCAAAAAACGAACAGCCCTGTACACGTCCACGAGCCAACCTGGCAAGAAACCTGCACGATATTCTCAATTGAAGTATCAATGCCTTCCAGAACTTTCCCAAGACCATCATTGGATATTTTGTTGTCCTGAGAACGCTAAGGAGAGATTATACGGGTATCGGCGAAGCGACGCTCAAGGCCAGGACGCTAGTTGTAGCAGCCGGGGAAAAGCATCAAGGATTGGTGTTGGGTGCCTGATGCAAATTGCCCCTGTATACACTTTTCCAAACCATTTGCCTATTTTCCTAACACTCCCGAAGCGGCTTTTTCGTCTGCGTCATGCATAGCAATCTGGGACATTGCAGGTCGGAAAACGGGCAAGCCAACAAGGCCGGCTTTTGGCGATCCTCTCGAAAAATTCTTGTCTATGCCCATGATCAACCGGGCGTGCACATTGGATGCGTGACGCCGAAGGATTTGCGAAAGGGCTTCAGATGCATCAGTGTCTGATTATGCAATCAAGATCGCCCCTTTGACGGTCTGGATGTCTGAAAATCGAAGATAGCAACCACACTCTTGATGAGGGTGTCGCTCCGAGTTGATTCGCCTTCGACGGCGGATCGGGTGCTGGATGCAGAGGCTGCTGGTGGATTTGTCACTGCGCCTTAACGAAAATGAAGCGCGACACATGCCACGGTGAACTGGCGGCAATTTGCCCCTTATGGGATTGAATGTCCGATCGAGGAAACAGTCGAAACAGTCCAACCTTCTAAAACTCAGAATTCAGCCTCAAACAGTCAACGGCATTCCGGCTGGCTGGTGCGAACAATGGATCAAGTTGGAAGGCTCCAAGCCATATTTGGCTAGCTGAGCTTAATGCCCGTAATGCATTGCCGGCTATCCAATTGCTTGGCGCCCATGCGAGATGTCGCGGTTGCTGAATTGTTCGACTCTTTCAGTAGAGTTTTTCTCCGCAAATCCTACTGGCCCGATAGCAACATGCGGCGGTACTCCAATATGCGCCAATGGTTTCAAAAGAGTTTTTTCTCGAAGACCCCGTTGATGAAAGGCCCCCTCTTTTGTATGATGTTTGGATCAGCAAGCTAATAGAGCCCAATTTCAAAATGGCTGGGCTCTTGTTCCACAGAGCAGCCGGAATGGCGTTGAGCTCAATCAGACCCATTGGGCAAATGAACTCGACCCAAAACCGAATATTGGGTCTCCATTCCGAAAAATCAGATCGGGAAAGCACTGATCATACGCAACGTGCCATGGCCGACCCAAACAATTGTCGGTCTACATCTCGGCGCATCCAATGGCCCGCAATCGCGAAAGGAGGAAATCAATGCTTCGCACATACACTCGCAGCCATGGCGGCTGCCAGCAAGCTTTTCTCAGCTCCCAATGGAGCAACGGCAAGAAAGCTATTCCGGACAAACCAATCAACTAGTCATTGGTCCAAAATGGCGCTGGGGGATCGCAAGACATTAGCTTCTCGTCTGGTGCAAAGGAATTCTCCGGCAAAACTGGTCAAAATTTGGCGATCGTGCATATGGGGGTGGCGGCAACCCCTGTCCACGGCGCAATGGAAGCTCGCAAAGTCAGCTCGTGATGGATACACACTATTGGTCCACGTAATGAGAGTTGACGTCTTCTGCACTGGTGTGTACACTTTGGGTCGAAAGAGTCGAAAGCCATGCCCCAAGTGGCCAAAGAGGTCATATGTTTCTGACCGGGTCCTAAGGCTCGGCGATAACATCTTTGCGGATTTTCTATGAACGGCAATGAAGGCCACAGTCACGCACATCTCAATCTGGCGTGGAAGCCCGGTGCAAGCCAATCAAGTGTTCTTCTTGCCCTGAGCGCTATGTCGCCTATCGATTTTCCCAGAACGGGGGGGGAAAAATTTGTGGACGTTCAAATTCCCAACAGGCCGGCGGCGCGAAAAACGCTCAATAGCTCTCTGGGCGGGCACAATTGAAATCGCCGGAAGTATTTGCGGTATCTGCAGTGCAACGTTCAGGCTAATTCGCAGTGGCGGATAGGTGCCAATTGCGCGTTTTTGACCAACCAACCGCACAGCTGATTTGCCTGATACACGAGAACAGCCAGCTGGAAAAAAAGGCCATGGATGTAAGCGTCGGGCTGCATTATGTTTGGTTATCGCCAGCAGAAACATCCGGACGAAAGGTCGCCAACTGTGCCTCGTTCTCTCGGATGTTAATAATCGATGAAGCGTTCAGAACACCCTCGTTGTGAAGAGATCGGATCACGGGCCTGGAATTATCATCTGGGGTCCGATCTTACGGCGGGCTTCGGACGCTCGTGTGACAGCAACGAAAGCTCTGGCAGAGAAATTATGTAGGTCGGGAACTGATTGCACTCGCTGAAATTGGAGGGCGGGCTATGAACAACCGGGACAAAAGAGCTAATGCCTCGTCGTTGCGTGGTTTAGCTAATTGCAACGTTAGTTTATTGGTCTGCCTAACCAAATCCCATCTTCACTTCTGGCAGATTAACGCCGTCTTGTACGCCTCAAGATCGGTTGCTGTGCTTCTCATTTTATTGGCAATCTTACCGTCTGAATCTTTGTGTTTTCTGCAAATCGGACATCCAATCTCTCAGACGCGCCAACTCTGAGACTCCCAAGTGCCTATCGATGATCGACCTGAGCGTGACCGACGGACGCATGTAAGATTGCAGTGCTGGTGTCATTCATGATCGTTTTCGGCTCCTCTGCCTGGAAAATTCAGATGACGAAATTCTGGTTGCTCGGCTTGGGGTTTTGTCTTCCTGTCAGTACTTTGCCATGTGCGGAATTTCCAACAGCTTCCATTTTGAATCGCGGCATCGATTGCGGCAGTCAGTGTCGGTGCAACCTCCGTATTTCTGTCACTAAGATTTTCACAGTGATTACTGCCATGATCGTATGATCTGTTGTCCTCCTTTTGGCCACATTCTGTCCCCACTGCCGTTCCCTCTTCATACTGCTCGCTACGCTCTCTGGAATAGGTTGATGCGGATGCTATTCCCTGGCCGTTAACGTGCGCCATGCTTGTTACCCTCCTCTTCGCTGACTTATGGCTGGGACCAATTAATGCCATCGGCCTTGCTTTGTAGGCCATATGTGGGGTCGATAGTCTCGGGAAGGCCTGGGTTCCGCTACTTTGCTAAACATATACCGGGTAGCCCGTCAGGAGTTGATGACACCGCTCGATGCGGCTCCAATGGCCAGAGAAAGGCAATGTCCCGAGCCGTTGCTTTGCAATTGGGAATCATGCATATTCGTAGGCGGCACATCTGTTTTTTCTGGCTGCATGGGTTTCTTTGTCACCGCATGGCTCAAATTGCACTCAGTTTTGGTCCGCATGAATATTTGCTCCTCGTCTTGTCGCGCTGATGTTAATTCGTCATTGAGCGAAGCGATCAATGGCTAAACGCTCATTTCTGCCATGTCCCTGGAATGCCGTTGTCCTTTCCAGGCCTGGATACATCAGCGGCCCAACCGTCCGTCCTTACATTCGTTCTTCTCAAATGCTTTGCAGGATTGAAACTGCTTGCGTGTTTGCTGGCATTTTTGCGGTACATACAACTTCTTAACAGATGCTGGAAACAGCATGGCTTTTCAGCCGTAAAGGAATAGACTTTCGGAATAATTGTATTGTGCGCTGTCCGATCTGTCGAACAGGCATTTAACATGCTGGATCGCACTGATCGGCACAGTGGATCCGGGCATCCTGCCAGGCATCGGCGGCTCTCTGTTGGTTCAAATCGTTTCCTTATGGAACCGCCAAGAACATGTCAAGGACACCCGAAATAATTTTGGAACCTGGAATGCGATGAGGTGTTGTGGCGGTCAGAGGCTTGCCAAGCAGCCACAGGTCGGTGAGCATGTGATCGCATGATTACGATGGGCATAGCCGAGGAATCAATTCATTTGATGTAGATTTTGGATCGCTGCCATTGACGCTTACAGTAATATTCGGGGTCCGGTCTCACTGCTTTTTCAAAATGAAGTGCCGCATATCGTCCTACGCTTTTCTGAGCCACAATGATGAGTAGCCAACATATTGATGCTGTTCATTATGCATTTTTTGGCATCTCGATTATTGGCTCAATTATGATCGTTACCCACGCAAGGTTTCTTGTGCTAAATTCTGTTGCGCTTTGTGGCCGTGGGCGCCTTTGCCCGTGAGACAATCGGGTCGTTTTCGATATTTGGGTCATGTTAGGCTTTGGACGGTTGGTATTGCTGTTTCGGTCCATGGAGCATGTCGACGGCTCCGTTCGGATCGTTTTATCTTGCCCCATTGCAGAAACGAACTTTCGCACGCTGCTCCCTTATTTTGAGTATCAATAATTTTGTGGACTCTTATTGCAGGCCTATCACGGCAACGTTTCTGTTTTTATCCGCGATAAAATGCTCTTGAATACGCTGTTCAAGACGAACGCCGACCAGCCATGTGCAACGGGAAATGAGCCATTAGTCTCCCGTTTCTCGATTTTGACGGTCGGTTGTCAACCGCAACTTCACTGATGCGCCTGTCAATGAACACCATGGACTATGCTGGGGTCTTGTTGAGATTTGTCCGGACAGCACGTTTAACGTTTGATCACCATCGCAGACCAAGTGCCGAAGCTCATATCAGGCGCAGAGGAATGAAATGTAGTTTCTCTGGCTGGTTTTTTTCAATTGAATTGTACTACATAAATAATTCCTAACGGAGTTGTTATTGCCAGGCAAGCTTTCTATTCTAGACAGGCAATCGTCGCCTAAAAATCCGGTGCCCACATCACAATCCGGGCAATGTCAGAAAAGCAGTATTATGGGTCATTGTGGTCCCCTCAGTCGCAGACTAAAGAAGCCAGAAGCAGCGAGAAGTCACTGACTCCGCTTTGACAAGACAGGCATGGTCCAGGTCAATGATCTGAATTCTGAAAATGGGCTGGTCGCAATGTTGGGATTGATCTGCCCGGAGATTTGCAGATTACTGATTCTTTGGCGCAAGCGGCTGCGACCTGATGCTTAAGATTCTGGCTGCGGCAGATATGGTGCGGCTAAGAATGGGACGATGGGCCGAATGGTAAGAGTTGCTGCCTGCGTTGAATTCATGCACACCGGCCACCCTGCTTGCACGGACGATGGTGTGATGAACGAGCGATATGCGGCGCGGCAGGAAATCAGCCCGCATGGTGGTATTGGGGGCAATCAGCACGCGTGCTTGGTTTGTGACGTATGCTGCTGGTTCAATCGTTTCGCATGGATCGTGGAAGTTGGTTTTCTCTGAAGCTCTTGATGATTCTCGTCGCACAGCGTCCCTCTGTGAATTGCAGAAGCGAAGTGAGGCAGTCGTGGCGGCCAAACAACGGCCACGTACGGAAATGAATACCCTGGAAGTTCATCGCGGCCAAACAGCGGCCTTGTTTTCAGCGGCAGCAAAGTGGGTCGCCGGTGCTTGGCCAATGGCACCCAAAGCAGCCAAATCCGCTTTCCGGCTGTCCTACGGACCAAATCTGGGCCTTTGCCTTTCAGCTCATTGATGATTGCTCGCTGGACTACGTGGCTGCTGCGGCGGATCTTGCAAGGATAGGTTGGCCGACGATCTGGCGCGAGGAGGAAAATCACCCTGTCCCGTGGTCCTCATCCTACCGCCGGTGGCAGCGATGCCAGATCGGAGCCTTCTTGTGACCGGCGTGCTGATGGAAGGAGATGTTGGCAAGGAATGGCGCCTTGAAGACCGCCACTTGCCAACGATGAAGCAAGTGGGATGGCACTCAAGGACCCGTGTCGAGCGCGCCAGCCATTATGGTGCAGTGCAAACAGAGTAGCGTTGGCCGCGTTCCCGGACAGCAACATGGAAGATAAAGTGTTATTTGGAGACTGTCGACTTGCGGCATCTATCGTGGACATGAAGCCCCGGATTGGGATTCGCCGCGAAATTTGTCCGGAATTAAACGTCATCAAGACAGAACTACATAACGACCACCCTGCGAGATGCATACGACTGATGGTTGGGGGTAAGATAGCATACAGCACGTCTAAAGCGTGGCTCATGTTGAAACTGATGGACCAAAGCGAAAAGCAAACCACACCGTAACAACATTTTCAAAGTCCAGGCAGCCTTGTCTGAGCGCACTCTAAAGCACATCAAAATTCTGGCGCTGCCTTACTGGTCGTGGGTTTTCAAAAGTTGCCGTCTTTTCAAGCGCCGTCTTTTTGCAGATGAAGAAACTGAAACATTTTGCGCTTGTGCCCGCGATTTTTCCGGTAACTTTTCTGGAGCTCAAATTGCTGCGGTGACAATGACACCTTCGCAGTTTCAATTCTTTTGAAACGGGCCGCTTTAGTTCGGGATCCGGCCACCTGTCATCGATTCAGCAGGCATTTTTTCCTGCATCTCCAATAAATGTCCATGAAGAAGCCCAGCCTTTTGCCAGGGATATTCGGCAATTCTACAGCCTCAATGATCCTGGCACGGACAGTTCTTGGCGTGAACAGCGCTTAAAAACTGCGCAATTTGGGCAGGCTGCCGCACAATTTTGACAAGGGCTTCTGACAAGCCCCCCTGGAACTGTTACCGAATCAAATTGCTGGCCGCAGGTCTGAAGCGGGAAGGAAAAGACCTTGCCGCGAGGTAATTGCAGACGCATGGATAAGTTGGAAGTTCGCGGATTGGTTATGAGAGTTTTCCGCTCTTTCCGACGGCGGTTGATCGCGGCGCATCTTGTTGGTGATTGAACGAAGCAGGCCCGTTTGAGCGTGTGGCCCGCCTATGAATATGAATCAGTCGCTCTGGCGCATTGTTGAAGGCTTTGCGCGCTGCAGGCACTGAAAGGCCCCCTGAAAAAGGCTCCGCCGCATCCGCGCTTTCAAGCAGTTCAGGTCCTCGGCATCCGTATATGGATCGCGTTGCAGGCGAGTATAAATGATGGCAAGCAGGTTGAGCTTGCAGGCTGCCAGCCCTAAAGGGTGCCGCTGGTCTGGTTTGGCTGGCCGGCTCTTGGCGCGACGGCGCTCGAACTCCCGAAAATTTATTCCACTCATTGCCCTTAATCCCAAATCACGATTTGGCGCTTATATGGCTCTGTGGGACGTCTACAATTGATTCGATCTGAAGTGCAATACGTGGCTGGCTGGCGGTGAATCTGGTCGATAGTTTTGCCGGAAGAAGTCGGTGTTTGCAGGATGCTGCCACATTGAAGCGGTCACGGTAAATTGTGCTCGACTGGAGAAAGTCGATGAGGCGATTAAGGCCCTGACAACTATACGGCGGCGCGAGAGCGGAACGATCCGTTCCGCAAATCCTGGGCGCTGGCAAAAGTGGCTGGCGGTTTGAAAAACCGTTTCGAACATGAGCCAATGCAATCTACCAACAGTCATCATTGGATGGCGATTCGAAGCGCCTGAACTTCGGCACTGGTCGGCTGTTTGCTATTTCCCCGCGCCATACCTAGGAGCGACAGACAAAAGTGGGACGCAGCAGAGGCCGATTCGCAAAGGCACTTGCGAATTGGTTCCCGTCACCAAACCGTTGGTGCTGAAGCTATCTCGGCTATTCGTGTTGGTTGACAAGGGCATCAATCTGATGAAGCGCTTGGAGATGATTGAGAAAGTCTGTCGAGGCTTCGGCCGAAGAAGGTTTCATTCTGGACAGTCTCGGATGGGCTTACAACAAGCTTCGTCGTTAGGAGAAGCCGTCGTTCAGTTGGAAAAGCAATCCGAGAACCAATGGGCCGCTGACCCTGCTGGTTTTCAAGAATCACCTTGGCGATGCCTATTGGCGCCGTGGGCCGCACTTTTGGTAGGCACATTTCAAGTGGCTCATGCCGCGGCGATCTGGACGCCGGAATCCTGATGATCTGGTGAAGATTGAAACCTAAGCTGAAAACGGTCTGCCGCCGGAAGCCGGCGAGAAAAGTTTGCTGCCGAAGCAAATCTGGCAAACCTGGTGATTGACGCAGGCCAGTGGGACGTCAAGGCAAGGCAAGACGCACACATATCGTGGCCGACGGTGAAAGCCTCTGGGGACTTTCGCTCATAATCTTCTTTTGGGAGATGGCGATGCTTACCTTGATATCCGGTAATTGATCCTGTGATCGTTCTGCCGGAAAGCGGCCGCTTGTATTGGTAACCGGAGTTGCATATTCCTGCCGCGAAGTAAGATCGGACATTGAGCCGCCTCAAAGCAAGTGATGAACCGCAGTCCGGCATTTGTTGCAGAGACCGCTCGCGCCAAAGTCAATTTGGCTTTGCAGTGGTGATTGGCAAGCGCGCAACGGCTTACAGAGTTGGGATGCCGTCTTTTGTCCCTTTGCAAGGAGCCGGAGATCGGATTTCAGCAACTGCGGCCGGCAAGCTTTCACCTGGACCATTTTCAGGGTGTCAGCGCAAAACGCTGCCGTTCGTGAGCAAACAATAAGCGTTTGGCTGCCGCCCATGCGCTGTTGACATACGCCCTACACAAATGGACTGGACCTAAGCTTGCGGCGTGATTGGTGTTGGAGAAAACCCTGCCTGTGTCACTGGCTTGGCGTGTGGCTCAGTGATGCGGCAGCAACATTACCGAGCCCTGAAAACCATCCTTTGGGGCCTGACTGCGCATAAAGTGCTTTGAAGCTATGCGGTATAGGTCTCCGGTGGCTGATGTCGCGCGTGTTGCATTGCTCAACGGCAAGTAGCGCGGATGAAGTGGAATTGGCTGAGACGTTAATGCCGCCTGACATGAGGAGGCTTATCCCTAGCTGTTGATGTTGTTTGGGTCAAGTCCCTGGATTGCCGGTCTCGGACCGCCGCAGGTGTTCAGACCCTCTGTCAAAACACACTCAAAGGCACTGCCTCGTCCGTCCGGCTCAAAATTATCAATCGAGCTTGGCTCACCTGCTGGGAGGGAACACGCAATGTATCTGTTTGTGAGCCAGCCTGCAAGCCTTGCCCGCGACATAGAAAATGTGTGATTTCACAATTGGTTCGTATGAGGGTGGCTGCAATGGGCGCGCATGTCTGGTCCGGGGCCGAACCTGCTTTCGGGAATTTTTAAGCACTTCGCAAAGCGCCGCTAATCTGCGCACAGGCATTGCATCAGAATCAGCATCCACCGGTGGGTTTTGCGCAACTCGCGCACTGTTGACGTCTGTCGCCCAGAGGTAATTAGCCGCGGATTAAGAACGGCTACGAAATTGTACCTGCTTCGACAATCAGGCGAAAGTCTTTACTGCATCGGCAACAGCATCCGTGCCCCCGTTGGCCAGCACAGTGGCAACCACTAGGCCCTTGGTCCGGTCACACTTCAATGCATTTTGTGGCGTCGCTGTTCTTGTCCAGCTATGGGACGACCAGAATGCCCTTTGCCCATCAATTGGTCCACGTCCTGCCAAAACTGATGGAGCGGCGCATCAGGGCCAGTTAAGTGGTCACCGAATGCGGTTTCATCAATGTCATGCAACGGGCGTTTGTCCAGAATGCCTCGGATCATGCGGTGTAGGCAGGTGCGATCAATGGCAATGCCAGGAAGTCCACCCAGCGTAAAGCGTGTCAGAAATTTCGGTGCCGCGCAGGCCCAACTCCCGATGATCAACGGTGTGGCAAGGCAAAGAGTTGTGACAGTGACCAGTCGCCCCGGCTCAGCAGGACAGCAAATGATGGGCATGGCCATCGCCGCGCGACAATTCGATCTGTATCGGTTCTTTGGTTTTTCAGCATTCCGGGACTGCTCTCATCAGGGTTACAGATGGCTGACGGACGCGACGCCATCACATCGGACAGCGCCGCATAAAGGAGCTTTCCATTGATGCGTTGATAAAAGGGCCCAATGTTTTGTGCGCGATCTTGCAATCAGCATCGACGATAAGGTCCCGGGACGCCATACACGCCCCATTCGAATAGAAGAGCGCCCATCTCATCCAACACCCACTATGTCCCAGAGGGATTGGCAAGTGACCCAAGGAAACCGGCAGGCGTTTGGAGGGCTTAATCCTTAAGTTTTGATGCCAATAAACCTGAAACGCGCTCATCTTTAGACATTCCACCAGAATTGGATGCTCGGCCGCAGGGCCGCCACCCAGCTCGCGCCAGATATTGACGATGCTGACCCTGTCCCTCAACATTGGTCCGGCGACAAGCAGGCAACCTGCACGCATGGATCTCAGCCATCTCAGTGAGGCCATTCCACTTGTGAACCGCTTGCGCCCGATCAGGGCGGAGGGCACTCACATTGCTTGCCTGCCACCCCGAGACAATTGAATGAAGATACAAGGCTGCCAAACGCCAAAGATCAGCAGCGGCACATGCAAGCATAACGGCCGTGGAGGTCACTTTGGTCCCTGTTGCTGGTAATGGGTCGGATTTAAGGCCCGATCGTCAGTTGGCGGATTGTGAGCCTGCGCCGCACACTCACGCGCTTCAAAGCCTGCACAAGCGCCCTTCTGCTTTTTGTGGGTCAAGTAATATAGCCACAACGCAACACGGCCAATGAATGAGACCGGTGGACAATAACTCGCAAGGAAAATCCGAAATGGCTCCATGTCAAGACCTCCACCAGCCCCGGAAAGCTTCAGCAGCGAAGTGTTCTGACACGTTCGGCGCAGAGATTTCTGTGCGCATTGCGACCATATGAAAGCGCCAGGAACAAACAGTCCACCGGCAGCCGTCAGCAGAATCGGAGTGAGCATGGAAACAGAATGTAGGCCGTCCAAACCGAAACACACACTGCAGCGCTGAATGCAAGAGTATTCACCAGTCCACTGAAAACATTGATGACTGGCAGATTGAGGAGCCAACCCCGTTGTCAGAACGGCTGCGCTTTGCCAGCACGGATTGGATCCTCAACCGCCGTTCAGCGCTAAAAGCCCCAGATACATGAGGAAACAGCACAACAGGAGGTCCCAGGCGCCCCATCCAGACCTCACCAGCTCCCACAACATGCTTGCCCAGAACGAAACCGGTCACAGGCAAGATCAAAACGCAAAGCAGCGCCCAGCGGGGCAAGCGCCTTTGCGATACATCGGCCAATGGATGCTTCCACACCAGCGTGGCCTAATGCTTGAAATTGCATCAACGCGTAGGTGCGCAATTGCCATAGCCAGGCAAATGGCACGATGGTATAAACAGATGATGCGAATGGTCTGACCTGCTGGTAGTCTTCTGGCGCAACCGAAGAACGCCATATTAAAAACCCGACTGTCAGGATTATCAGGGCAGCACTCCACAGGCCATGGGCAGCCAGCTTTTGCTGACAGGTTTCAGAAAAACGTGTTGGATTTGCTAAATCTTAAACCAGTCAATGCCATCTTTTAGGGCTGCGCAGAAAAATTTGCAATTTGAACTTCCCCTAACCAACAGGGTTCGTTATCCATCTCTAAGGGCACTACTTCACTTAAAATGAGTGGGAAAGTATTTACTTTCACACGCCTCATATTGCCCCCCCCGCATTGAAAGCCAGCGACGCGCAGCCTATAACCCCCTTAAGCAAATTTTTTTTCCTTGTAAGGACAACTCATGCCTTGGACAACCAAACGCGGTGGCGGATCGAACGGCAGTGGCGGGCGTGGGAAAAACCGGCAAAAAGAATGACGGACCAGAAAGTCCAGGGCGCGGGGGGCGGCCGGCCAGAAGTGCGGCGGCGGCGGGACATACACGCCCGATCTGGGGAAGCCCTTATCGCACAGCCAGGACGCGCTTTAAACAGGTTCTGCCCGGCGGCTCCTGGTGGCGGCCTCGGTGGCACAACCGCAGTTTTCATTGGTTTTGCCGCTTGGCAATTCCTTGGTCATTCTCTACAACTTCTCACATTTCGCGTTGACCCAGAACAACAGGGTGTTGTGCTGCGATTTTTGGTGAAATGCACAGGACAACCCCAGCCGGGCTTGAATTTCCGACCGCCCTCCCGCTGGAAATGTCTCAACACCAATCAGTTACACGCGTGAAGTCGGTTGAGTCGGCATGCGTGACAAGGGCCGCATCCACGCAATCCGCGATGTGGGAAGAAAGCCTGATGCTGTACAGGCGATGAAAACATCGTGATGGTGATTTTGCCGTTTTCTGGGTGATCAAGCAATGCTTCCGATTATCTGTTTAACGTCAAGGATGCAGACGCGACAGTAAAAAGCGGTTGCGAAAGCGCCATGCGTGAAGTGGTTGGCAGTTTCCGATATCACCATCCTGACACAAGGCGCGGTCAAGATTACGGAGACCAGGCCGTTCAGGAAGCAATGCAGGCAACCATGGGACAGTTACGCGTCGGCATCTCATTACACAGTTCAGCTTTTGAAAGTTGGAATCCGCCCAGCCAGGTGCAATCGACGCCTTCCGTGATGTCAGCAGTCGTAGCGTGCTGAACTTCGCAGAACGAGGCGCAGGCCTTATGAATGGTATCTGCCACGTCTCGCGGTGAAGCGGCTCGTATTTCGAGAAGCGCGGCAGCCTATCGTGGGAAAAAACAAGCAAAAAAAAACGGATTGCCGAGCCGAAGGTCAGGTTCTGATAGATTGTAGGCTAATTTACGAACAATATGCATACTCGCAAACGAAGTGACACGCAAACGTATGTTCCTTGAAACCTGGAAAGTGTTTGCGGGAACCAATAAGGGTCATTCTGGAAGAAGGGGCTGTTCAGGGCGTAGGCCTTACCTGCCACTCAAACGAATTGAAGTAAAAGGACTAACAATGAGAGATAGAGTCTTTTCGGAGGCCAAGGCCCTTGTATCATAGGTGTTGGCTGGTACTGGCTGGCCTATGGAGTCTTCGTTCATTGTCAATGTCACGACAGCAAGCTCTGGTGGGTTGCGCTTGGGAGCCGGTAAATGTTATTACCTCAACTGGTCCGTCAGCTTCAAAATTGGCCGTGAATCGACAATATGTCGTATATATCGATAAACGTATCCTCAGTCTTCGCGCCTGCTCAGGAATTATCGCTTCGGATCAGAAGCGGTATCGGCCGGGATGCTTTGCACGTTACAAAATTGTTGATCCATTGGCGCTCTTCCAGGGCAGCTGGCTCGATAGTGGAATGCCAATCAGCGGCTTGAAAAACGGTCTTGAACTTCGCAACACGGCGGGTTCTTGGTGAGTGCATCATTTGAGGAGTTGGTTCGGGATGACGCCGAAACCCTGAATGGACAGCATCACAGCATCGGTTGACTTACCGCGAAGCCAGTGACTTGCGTTCAGAGTTGTAACGTTCGTATCGCCCGTGGCAGACTTGCCGGAAGCCAAACAGTCAGGCGTTATCAGCGGATGCAGACAGAACGTGAGGCGTGAAGGCAACAGACAATTCGTCGCAAACAGTGGTGAAGAAGCGCGCGGTCGACGCATTCGTTCAAGAGCCGCGACTCGTGAGGCATGTGACCGTGCTGAAGCTGAGCGTTGGACACGCCAACGTGTCCGTGGTGAAGGCGGAGTGCGAAGCGAAACGAGATTTTTGCGAAACGCTTTTGGTCGGGATCCGGGAAGTTTTTTCTCCTCATAGCCCGTTTCCATGCAGGCCATGAGCGTGGTTTTGGACAGTGGCAAGCACTCAGCTTGTGATCTTCTCCAACAGCGAGTTTCTCCAGTTCTTCGCGTCCCTGGCGAAGCGGCAGGCGCACAGCGGCTTTCCGTGAAAGTTCCAGAACAGAATACAGAAGCTGTTTGAGATGGAAACTGCTGCCACCATCTGAAGCGGCACTGCGAACCGGGCAACCACGAATTGACGGTATCCTGAATGACGATCCACTTACCGCCTCGGGTCTTCGTGCTTGTGATCGAGGGGGTTTTGTATGCAGTACCCCTAGCGCCATGGAAACGCGCCCATACAGCAAATGTTGCCCATTCCTGAAAAACAGGCGTTCGAACAGGTGGACTGAATCGCCGATGGCCTTGGGATTGTGATTGTCTGGCTGCTGCGCATCGGGTTCGGCCCGGTATCATGGCTCCTTGCAAATTTTATGAAACGAACGTTTAATTCGCAAAATCGTGTAGGGCTGCAATTCCCCGTCGCTTTTGCCAATGTCTCACCGTCCACAGATTAACTTCAGCCAGAAAAGGAACACATTCATGGTCCATAACGCTATTAGACCAATCAGCGCCCAGCTTTGTTGCAGACGGAAGCCTGATTGTAAAACCATGACATCTTGCCGGCAGCTTTCGGCCCAGGGCAGATGGCCGGATTCGTTGCAGATCTGGCAGAGAAGCTTTGCCCGCAGTGGTCAATATTCAACATCGCAGCGTTGTGCAAGGCCAACAGACCAGCGCCGTGTGCCTGTTCCAAGACCCTGAAGGCTCACCGTTTCAGGAGTTTTTTTGACGACCGTTTTTGGTGAAAGAGATGGCCGAAGACGGAGAAGAAGCACCAACAACCACCGTGGCCCACGAGGAACGTCAGGTACCAGTCTCTTGTTCCGGGTTTGTGGTTGACCTTCCGGGTAATCATCATTACCAACAATCATGTATTGAAGTGCCGAGAAATTAATGCTCAACTTCTCTGAGTGGTTCGGCATTGAACTGCAACGTTGATCGGTACAGATCCGAAAACCGACGTGGCCGGTTTGAAAGTGAGCGAAGAGCCTCTGTTGCCGTTGACTTTGTGATTCAAAGTCAATTTGCGCGGTGGCGAATTGGGTCATGGCTATCGGAAACCGTTGGGCTTGGTGGCGAAACTGTCACAGTTTGGGTATCCAGTCTGCCCAGAACCGCGACATAACTCCGGGCCTTTATGAACAGTCTTCATTCAAACAATGCTGCAATCCACAACAGGGGCAATTCTGTGGGCCGCGCGTTTAACGCCGATGGCGGCAGGTGATTGGTATCAAACACAGCGATCATCTTCACCGACGCGGGATCATCGCATTGGTTGCGGTCCCTCAATCTTGGCCCGCAGTGGTTGTCTCATGCAGAATTTTGTGAGACGCGTCGCGCTGGCTGGGTGTCCGTATTCAACAGGTTACTGATGACAAATCGGCCGAGAACCCTGGATATGGAAGCAAGCAACCGGTTGGCGCTGGTACAGCGTAACCGCAGACGGACCCGCTGAAAAACTGGTGTCCAGCCGGTAGGTCAAGTTTTGACCTTCATGGCAAAGAAGTGCCCAGCATCGCCGCGAATGCCCCCGCATCGTGGCCGATACGGCTGTTGGCAAAGCGGTTTCCGTAATCGTGCCTTCGCGGATGGCTGAAGAAGTCGAGATTGCCGTCACGCTTGGGCCGCTTGGAAGAAAAGGCCGAAAAAGCTGATAGCACTCAAGCAGATGCTGACGAGAAATGAGGCGTCAAAACGGTTTGAAGTTGGCATGAGCTTGGCGAGATCGACGTGAATCCCGCGCCAAGTTTCGAACTTGCTGATGAAGCCTGACAGGTGTTCTGTTTGTCGATGTTGTTTTGCAAAAACTCGAAATGCCAGCGGAAAAGCAGGTTCGTGTGGTGCAGGTCATGTCAAGAAGTCTCCTCAGCTAAAAGTCAGCATGTTAGAGTGGTAAAGCGGCATTGCAAAACTGAAGGAAGAAGGCGTCGCCGACAGCTCTGCTGTTGCTGGTGAACAAGGATAATGAGCTGCGCTTTGTCGCTTTCGCTTGAAGAAGATGAAGCCGAGTAAGCGCTAGCCTTTTTCACTAACTGAATTCAAAAGGACCGCGATTCCGATTGAAAATTTGCGTCTTTTTTTATCCCGTTCTGTGACCCATCTTCCCGTGCATAACGCCTGAAGATACAGAACCAGCGCAGACAATCAATTATGCTCGATGCGCACTGCCTCGCCGCGACTGCGGGTTTTGGCGTGGATTGCGACCAAAAGACGGCAAGACGAATCATGCGATCATCTGCGGCCGTCCGCCAACGGCAATAGCCTTTGCGGTGTGGTGCCCAAAGGCGCGCAGTGAATTTGTTCAGCGCTTCATTTGTTTGCCTGTCGCCCCAAAAAATAGGTTCTGAACCGTGCCGGTCAGCCATCCGTGTTCGACATTCAGATATTGGCGCGGTTTTCTCAAAACCGATGCGACCGGCAACCGGCTTGTGAACGCTGGTAAAGCACCTGATCCAAGCGCCGTGTAAGCGCGGTGCTGTTTCAATGTAGCAACCAGCGCTGTGCCCCGGCGCCGGGTGAATGCGGTTTCGGATCACTTCATCGACAACCGATTCCGGCAGACCTGACAAAGCGACGCGTTCTCGAAATGCGGTTCAAATCGACTTTCGCCGCGCATGGCTGCTGCGGTTAGGCGGACACTTTTTCTTTCAGACGCCATCTGCCCATTCATCAATGCACTCCTGCCAATCATTGTGCCTTGTACCATGTCTGCATCAGCAATTTACGACGCGCGATCCTGATGGTTGAACAGGCGAATCGATTTGCCTGCCCCTGAAGAGCTCTTCAGCTACCGGCAAAATCACTTTCAGCCACTGACAGATCAACAGCCTGACCGGGATGTAGCCAGACAGTCCTGCGTGTTAGCCAGTCGTTGCTGATTGTTGTGACGAAGCCGGGGAAAAAATCACAAAAGTCGGGCGGCAATTAACGTCAGAACAAATGGCATGGAAACTCCAGGGTTTTAAAAGAATTAAGGTGGAACAAGGGTGACAAACGCGGCCGGTGTTGATTAGCCGGACCAAACGGCAGCGGCAAGTCCGGCTTTGCCATGGCCTGGCAAAGCACCCTTGACGGTGTCATTGTCAACTGCAGATTCCTGCAGGTCTATGATGGGCTGCAAATTTGACATGCGCGCCCTTCAGTGGAAGATGAGCAGGTCTGCCCCATCCGGCTTTATGGTCATGTTGCTCGGACACGCGCTATTCCGTCGGCGCTTGGCTGCAGGATTATCCTCGCCAACACTGAAGAACATTGGACCAAAAAATTGCCATTCTGGTTGTGCACGGGCTCTATTTCCAAAGGCCCTGACAGAAGCATGCAGAAACACCGCCCCACCAATTCCGAGCAAGAACAAAGGCAGCGTTTTGTGGCCAGATCATCGATAGTCGGACATTCAGGAATTTGCAGGACCGCCTTGCGCTTGATCCGGTGTCCCGCCAACAAGATCGAACCGCATGACCGACAGCGAACCCTGCGTGCCCTGAAATGGTCTGGACGCAACCGGACACGAGCTTGTCGGACTGGCAACGCAGTGCTGAAGCCAGCGGCGCCTTCTGCCATTGGCTCAGACAGTTCACCGGTTCTCATGCCGCCGACCGCGCCTGGCTTATGCCGCGTATTGAGAAGCGGTTTTTGTGGCCATGCTGGATGAAGGCGGGGAAGCTGAGGCTTTGAACTGTTTGCAAACGAACCTGGCAGACGTCTGGCCAGTTCATGAATGCCATCAGCCACCGCACTAACGCGCTCATGTGAAAACCCTGAGACGATTGAACCGCAACAGGCGTGGTTGAAAGTCGGTCGTGATAGTGGGGGGCAGCCGCTACGCCCCCAAGCGGCAAAAAATGACGGGTTTGCAACCAGATAAAGACTGGCCCGGCGATCGATGGAATGGGCTGATGCCCAACAAGCGATAAGATGCTGAAAGATTTACAGCAAAATCGCGGCAAGATGGAAAAACAGGCTTGACCCGATTTCACGTCGCAATCTTAACTGCCAAAACTCTGAAACCGGAGCATTTGTGTTGAAATCTGTAATTCTTGTGTGATGAGGCGCGTTGCGGGGCGATTTTGACAATCCGCACCGAATGGTAAAGCGCGCAGCTAAGGTCCCAAAACGGGGCCTTTTTGTTGCCCGATCGGAAATCAGAAATGCATGAATTGGGTTT
>Ga0163217_1042723_pt1 | contig 18928 bp, 10 predicted proteins | sample SynspAceP_FD_185933 | JGI IMG/M metagenome (GOLD analysis project Ga0163217, IMG submission 185933) | Saline lake microbial communities from Ace Lake in Antarctica - Synechococcus sp. Ace-P (PacBio error correction) | ecosystem: Environmental > Aquatic > Non-marine Saline and Alkaline > Saline ...
CAGGTCAAGGGATCAACGTGTTGAATTTCATTTTTATCAAACACATCGCGGCTGATAACTTGAATTTGATTCGCCGAAGATTTTGATAACTGATTCACAAGGCCAGACACCAATAATCGAATCGCGTCCCCATTTTTCCGCCAACCCGTGAACCGAGTCAAACAAATAGGCAATAGGGGGGCATCTGCCAATTTAAGGTAGGTAAAACTTAAAGGGCGTATCCAAAATCAGCGAGTACTTCGCGATAAAGGAAGGGATGCCGGTTAAGAGCAAACTCACTGGCCAGTTTGGTCGAATTGTGCCTGTTTCATGTCCGGCTCCTTAAAAAAGAGTGTTTAAGCGTCAGCAAAAAACTATCAATAACCGCGTCAGGGTTAGTCAAGCGGGATATCATCCCGTGGGTTATAACGTAGCTCATAACAAATGATTTGAAAACCGGCACGCGCGTGATGCTTTGAACATCACGACAGAATCGCCAATCATCAAAGCTGTTGTGGCTCGATATTAAAATAATTGGCGCCTGCATAGAAGGCAGCGGTGCTGGATCCGGTTTTTTTTCTGCGGATACAGGTTATCACCGCTGACCCCAGTTCAAAATAATCGCGATCCCCAGATTATTCAGAATCGCAAAGTAAATTGTTCACTTATTGGTGCACAACAACCCAGATATATGCCTTGTGGTTTTAAACCACATTGCAGAACCCTGCTCTAGCAGCAGAAAATATAAACCTGACTGCGTTTTGCTGTGTTGTTGGCATACCAACTCCATAAATAAATGGGGGCCGCGTTAAGCATAAAGTGCTTCAGCGGGTTCACGCATCCAACTGATTTAACCAGAGCACGCTTTAAATCAGGTCTTTCAAAGACACCATTACCACACAACAGTTTTCTGAACTTTGGCTTCGCCAACGTTTCGGCCCATACCCAGTGCCAAGCATGGTCCGATCAGTACACCAGGCCAGATCCGGCACACTGTCAACCAGTGTGCGTCCAGATCAATAAGTGCCAGCCTCTGGCCTTTGATTAAAAAGCCCATTTTATTAGATTTCTTAGCTTGAGCCAATTCTGCCACACGCAGCCGCGGCAAGGACGGTTTTCGCATTTATTTGGATCACTGTTCCTGAGCTGCACCAAATACTGCGAACCTCAACGAAAGTACGGGCCCAGCCCTTGCTGCTACTTATCACGAATATTCTGTAATTCCACCCACCATCATTTCCAGATCGATATTGTCCACTCCTCCATCAATCAATTTTGCGTGCCTGACTGCATTTTTTTCCAAAAGTCGTGTGGGATAAACTTCTGTCCGCCAAAACCGGGTTAACGGCACTCAAGCAGAATCGAATCTCACTTAATACTCCAGCACATGTTCAACCAAAGTCACGTGTGTGGGCAGGTTAAATACCAGACCGGTTTTACAGCTTCGCTTTAACCAGTTGCAGTGCTGCGATCTATGTGATCGATGCTTCAAGTGGAAGTGGATGTAACTGGCGCCGGCCTTAGCAAATGCAGGATAATGCAAACTCAACGGGTTTGAACCCATTAAATGCACATCGATTTCAGCGGTAACTCCATGCTTGCGCAAATGCTTCCAGACCCAAGGTCCGACTCGTCAGGTCGGTACATAATGGTTATCCATTACATCAAAAGAACAATGTCCAAGCACCTGAGGCCAGTACATTTACCACTTCTTCGCCAAGACGGGCAAAGTCAGCGGAGAGATAGATGGGTGCAATTTTTGAATTCGGCCATGACCGGATCTCCTCCTCTGAGTTAGTTAAAAATTTACTGTCAAAACCCGTACTCTACTCTGCAATAAACATGGGTTTTTTTCAGCTTTGAAATTTCACTGAACGCTGATTATACTGATGCGAAGTTGCTACTGGACACAATAGGAAAACCGTGCAAAATCCCCAAAACCAAAATTTTTTTTTTCATTTCTGAACCATTTAATGGATGCTTGTATTAAAAAACCCCCACGATCGCGTGGTCGCCGCGAAGCTTCAACGAATAGTTCAGTGACCAATTCCACCCAATGCTACGTCAAGGAGCAAGTGACCAAAGGCTATGAACCATTGCCAGTTGGAGAACAACTACATTGCCGCAAGCTTATTTATCGCAAAAACATTAGCCATACCTCGCGGAGCCCGTAATTAATTGCTACATGATTATAAATGGTCATATGATGTGCCGATATGTTTATTAAAGACGTCAGTTCCAGGTTATGGTTGGAATCTCTGCAATCAAAGATTATTCGCTTTGTGAAGATAATGAAAACCGCTTTGCAGACAATCAGCAAACCGAGGATCGCAACAACCACAAGGATGGACCAGACCCAGCCTGAAGCGGCTGAACCTTCGGCAACAGAAGCAGAAACATGTAACTCGGGTGAAGACGCAGAAACACCTCGATGCAACAGAAGCTGTGGAAAAAACGTTTCAAGGTGAATAACTCCTCTCAGCGTATCGATGCCGCTACTCAAATAAAGTTACAAGCAGGAGGTCATGAACATATCGTGCTGATTGGCCAGGGCGCAGGTGGGACTGGCAATTAAAAAAACGCTTAGGGAGACGGCAGTGCCCCAGATTGCGGCTTTGATTTATGATCAAATACCGACGAGTTGGGCAAGTGAAAACCAGTAATGACCGGAATACCGACATTCCAAACTGGGAAATTATGGGAAGCCGCAGAAAGATGCGGTTAACAAGCCCATCTGAAACGTCAGACACAGATGAAAACCGAGCAGAGGAACAATTATCTTTACGACAGATTACGGAGGCCGACACAATTTCAGTAGTGTGCCACTACAGTTAACCAAACAGTCCCATGGTTGGTTATTAACAGCGCAATTGCTGATGAAGAAGGCTTCAACGTTAATGTGCACATTTGTAAACTATGGCGGTTTTGTTGTCTATCAGCGGCATCGAATGAAGGGCATTATTGAGTCGTTGGGAAATATCGAACCATAAACGGAATCTTTGCACTTTGGAACTTACCGCGAAAAGCAGCATGTCATTAGATGCACCTCATTCACTTGAACTGAGTATACCAAATGATGGCGGGTCCCTGCTGTTTCAGCCAAAACATGTAAAATATCTGTTCATCGGGTTTGGGGCGGAAAGGGTCGGCTGGTCAAGTTTTTGATTACAGTCATTTTTCGAAGATTGTAAGATTGAGTCCGTCGAATACAGGCAGATGTGGAATTGACGTTCACATACGTATTTTCAATGTAACAGGCATATGATCCCAGAATTACGAATTCATCATGGGCGATGGTTAATCAGTTTGTCAGTGAGCACTTCCTTCAGATGCGCTTTTTAATGATCTGCTTTTGGTTAATGCCTATGATCATCATGGGATGTCCTGCCAGCGTTGAGGGTCAAGGCTTTTTTGATGCCTGCGCTGGTGTTTTGAAGCTGAGGATGATGAGCATTAAATTATGGGAACCGATCGACCAGGATTTGCCCCAATCCATGCCAACGTATTAACCAAAAGTTCTCTGATCAGACTTTGTTTTGCCCGGTGGCTGATAAGGGGAATGTGATTGGTCCTTGCATTGAAACAAAAATTTAACGTAAGCCAGTTAAAGAAAACATCGCGATTTTGGCTGAAACGCTTATCGAAATTTGATGTGGGCTTACCAACAAATGTACATGATCTGATACGACAGAATATTCTTTTGAATCGATTATTTCTTAAAATATTTATTTACAGGTGAAATTAAAGGGTTTTGTGATAAACAAATAATTTCAACTAACTTCCGCGGATGAATGCCCATTATGAGTCAGGCTTGTTATCTTAGCTCATTATCCATTGGCCAGCAAACTGTATGGCTAGGCAAATGATGCGAAATAGAACTGGGTGATTGTGGCGCTCAGAAATACATTACTTATCCGGAAAACGAATAACACCTTGCGCATTTTAAAGTGGCTTTGGGGAGTGGCGGTCGACAGCCAAAAATGCTGGAAGGTGATCGCAGAACGCCACAAGGTCACTGATCCGATAAAGGATATTCGTAGCAGCGATCGTTTTTTATCTGTTATGCACCTTGATTACCCAATATGGATGAGCCCTCAAACAAGCTCTCAAAGAATGGCAAGAATTACCCGCACTCAGTATCGCAAATCCTTGCACGCCTATTTACAATGAAACACCGCAGCAAAACACGACCATTGCGGACAAATTGGGCCATCCATGTATCGGCGAAGAAACAACGGACAAATGGATATTCATAAAGTCCGCTAACGGACTGCAGGGCTGTATTTGCGATGCGCAATTCGGAAGTTGCGTGGAAAGTTGGCATGTGGGGTTGATAAAGGTACCGCAGTCATTATTGGTCCGGATTCCAACTAGTCATTTTAAGCGGTGCCCTAATCTAGCGTCTGCTATTTATAACGACGGCCTCCATTGGTGATGGCGATGAAAGACAAGCAAGCCCATGGCTAGATTGCTGACGTTCATCTAGAACCTGAGTTCACCTTTAAAATTTCAAAATCAAACATGAAAATTGGGATTTGAGCTGTAACTGAAAACCAAGCGAAACAAACACAGCTTGTGTTTGTTACAATAAAGCTGTTGATTTTCCATCGCTTTTGATCTGAGGTTTTATAGCAAGCCGCTCCCTGATATCTTTCCTATCGCAAATTCTGGGCGCATCGCTTTGGTGTAGCACCAAGTTGCCAATGTCACGTCAGTGAAATGGATGCGTTTGGTTGTGGATAGGCGATGTGATTATCATCACCGGGAATGCCTATGTGGATGCATCCCGAGTTTTGGTATGGCTTTTACAAATCGGACGTTTGCTGGAAGCCCCAAGGTTTTCGAGTAGGCATTATTTTCGCCGCGATGGAACAGTACCAAAGATTTCCAACAGCTTGGTCAACCTAATCTGTTTTTGCGTTACGGCGGCAATATGGATTCGAGATGGTGAATCGTTACACATCGGATAAAAAGTTCGTCCGTAACGATGCCTAAATACGGCAAGATGGAGAGGGTGCAAACGACCGATCACAGTGTTGTGGTTTACATCAGCGTTGCCGAGAAGCCTAATAAAGGGTGTGCCCAATTTGTATTGGGTGGGCATCGAAAGCCAGTTTTTACGCCGTATCGCACACTTAGATTCACTGTCAGAAAAAGTGCGTCGTAGCGTATATGGATGCCAAAAGCGATTTTGTTGGGTTTTAGGTAATGGGAGCGTCAGGTGTGAAATAGCAACATCGGCCTGGCTCAGGGTGAAGCGGTGAGTGAAACTGACCGATGTTCCGGGTAAACGGTTATACAAGCGTCATGGGGCCGGACGCGCAGACTGGTGGAAAAAGATTTCAACCAGTTTGATAAGCCCGCCGCCTCAATCCGCCCATTGATCCTTATCAGATGCAGGACGGAAGAAAGTTGCGAAAAATCCAAGGCTGAAACAGCCGAAACAAACACCGGCTCCGCCGAGCCCTGCCACCAATGGAAATCAAAATTCACCGGGTGTCAACCACGCATGCCGATAAAAACGGTGACCTCCTGCCACGCTAATGAACGGTTAAAGATGGACTCGATTTCTAATGCGCATACCTTCACGAATTCTGCCCATCTGAGACCAATCCGGCCAATGGGGGCAACTGGCGCTCGGTTCAGCAACATTGTGGACCAATGGGAGGGGCGCGATGTTGGCCTAAATCTCGCCACCAATCCCATTGACCACCAAAGAAAAATGGGATGGGGTATTTGATCTCCCTATAGCCGTTACCACATAAAAGATATGGTAAAGCCAACATCCCGGGCTTACGGAGATGATCGGTTTGTCGGTGAATATCAATGGCGCTGGTTGGTTTTGGTGGCTGTACTTTCTTCTTGTTTCGATTACCGGAGCTATGAGGTCGTAAAATATCCAAGCAGCAGTGAAGACTCGATTAATTCGTGAGGTTGAAAGCTAATTTTTCGTGATCACCCTGGGGTTTACCGTATTATTTCGAGAATCTGGGTGTCCAAAACGGCCAATATGTACCGGCTGGCTTGTAACGAGTGAAAGACCACAGCCAGCTCGCGTCGTTATCCTGTGTTTTCCCGGGGGTCTGTAAAAAACCCTTGATACGAAATCATACGCCAATTAATTAATTTCTGTACGTCGTGGCCGCAGTCTGCCCCGGTATCAAGAATGAATCCTGAATGCCTCCTGGCTGCGTTATGAACACTGGCCGTATTGTCACCGGAAATGTCAAAGAGCTGGTGACCCCATCATGTTTCGGCGGTATCTGAAAATTGCCCCAGAGCAATACTTGAAGAAGGTCCGCTATCCGCAAGATGATGAAACCGGTATTGGCACCTACGACAAGTTCAAGGCCATGTTTGTATAAAAATATCCAAACAGGCCTGGCAAAGAACAGTATCTGATTTCCCGTATTTTATTGCCGCCCATCCTGGGTTACCACAGCATGAAGAATATGCTTAAAATCAGGGGGGGGGGGGGGTGGCCCTTGTGGCTGAAGAATAAATGGCTTAAGCAGATCAGTACAGGCTATCCTTCACCGATGTCAGCCGCAGCGCGATGTATCACTCTGGTAAAGCACATTACATAAGGTGCGTGCGTCAAGGTGGTGACATTACCGTACCTAAGGCTTGAAAAGTACGACGTTTGCACAAAGCCTTTACGTTATCACGATCAGAAAACTGGCCTTTGTTGCGTGTGCTTTAAAAGAAGATGGGCAAGAGCTGATTTGATTGGTAAATGGGCAAAAACCATCTGATTACCTAGTTTGCAGCCTAAGGCACGGGTGAAAATGGGGGAAGGTAAGCGTATTCCCAAAAGGCAAAAACAGCCCGACGCAACCGGCCTTTTCGCACTCAGCATGTGCCCGAATTTCCCTAAAAAAAAGGGTTTTTTTTTTTTTGGGGAAAGTGGAACGCAACGTCCCAGTAAACGATAGCCTTAGAAAGGAACCCCGGCGTAATAAACTCGGTCAGACCTTACCAGCGAGCGCGCGACGAGAGGAATGAAATGCGGTTTAATTCCCAATACCCTAAGAACGTTTACGGTTTAATCAGCAAATTATGGCCTGGTCTGTGGCATGCATGAACTATCGTTTTGTTATTCTTGCAAATATGGACTGGTCGAGCTTCGCTATACGATGACGGTATTATCAAGCACCTTGGTGGCATAAAGGACTAGGGCAAGCATCGTTTTTTTTTACTCGTGTTGTTTCCGCTTGGTTATGGAAGGGGTTTGCTGGCAAACCCGCAGTCCATATTCAATCTAGGTAGACCGGTCTGGCAACAATTTGGCCAGCCAAAGCGGCTCCCAATTTGAATGAACATTGCTATCGTAGTATGGCGATTACCGTTACCCTTAATTGTCACTTGCAAAAGGCGAATCACTGGGTATTTTCGATTGGTCACCATCCCCGGCATTCCCAGTTTAACGGTAGAGACCAGTGACTAGTCAGCAAAACTGCATTATGGCCAAGCGTATTTCATTATTGCATTGCCTCCCTCACGCTCTGGCAGCGTTAAAACATCATTTCATCACTAAAGATGCAAACGTTGCGTCGCATGCTTATCTTAAAACCAACAGGATTTATTATGAAAAAAACCATCTTTCCTTGGCTATGAGTACGGATGTTGCGCTGCCAGCTCAAATGCGGCCTGACTATGTAACGATACCTGAGAAAGCCCATGCTTAAATTGATTTCGGATTCAAGCAATGTTGGATATAGCTTGATGAGCCGCCGATTTAATGATTTGTGAAAGGACGTTCAGCATGACGCTGAAAAATGCCGCAGGCCCAAAAAAATTGATGTGAAAATTTGATGTAGCCAGCGTGGATACCACTTTGCGGAACGGGATTAAACATTTGCGTGAACAATTTAACAAACTGCTGAATAACCCGATGCGCGTTTTAACTTCAAACGAGTTCGAAAGCAGCAGGAAATGGCAGCTTGCTAATGAAAGGAGATCACCTTACATGGGCGTAACCAAACCGATGACATCCGGTAGAAAAAGTGGGTGAAGGTTGATGATCCCTGTGGGCGGTATCGTGTAGGTTTAGGTGAAACAGCTTATCATCGAAGATTAATGGTAATTGAATGTCAGCAAAGCTCGACCGAAGCTCTCAGGAAGTCTATCTACGTTGTACCTATCGAGGCATCAGACGAGTAACAGCTTAAATTAACCTGGACGGGGCGAGATTGATACAAGCGTTGTAACTCGTCCTCTAAACGGTTTGCCTGTAACAACTTCGGGGGACCTCGGTTGTACCAGTAAGCAGCGTTAGACAGATCGCCTCAATCGCATGCAGATAGCCATGGATCAGACAGGCTAATGGATCCACTCGTATTGGCTGGATAGGGGGGAGAATTGTGGGCGGCTCCCCCAGTCCTTACCCGCACTTTATCCAGCGCTGCCAGATGTAGACGCTCATATCTCCTCAAATATTATGACTGCCAAGTAACGCTACCAGCATCAGCCAACTGCCAACAACTGCGAAAGGTGATGTTTACCACCCAACAATAGCTTCCATACAGTTTCGCGGAAAATATAGAGGTAATCAAACGATATAACCCATAGCAAAACTCCTTTGTTAAAGTCGATGGTTGAATTAATAATGAGTGGCCTGTGACGTACAAAATACAAGATATGACCAACTCTATGAATTTGCTGCCCTGGATACCAGTACTGAAAAGTTTGTTCTGCAGCAATCACTAATTAATAGGTGGTGTTTGTAGTCAGCAAAACACAAATGACTCAGCCGGGGTCATCCACCCTTACTTGGGGATGCTCGATCACTGTTTCAAGCAAGCGAGCATCACAATCCGCCGATATTGATGCATTGGCCTTTGGCCGTATCCAGGCTCTTCAACCGAGGGTGCGCATTGCGTTGGGGTTGCCCTCAAGGGGAATTGCGTTTTGCCCCGTGCACTTCCGGTATTCTGTATCAACACTTGCGGCAGTTGCGCAGGCCGCTTATAAGCTAAGAATGGCAAAACCAACAAAATGCAGTGGCCTATGGAGCTGCGAGATGGAGGAACATCTATTCCGCCCCTTTCAGTAAAAGAGGGGATTGTCCTCTCCTCTGGAGAAGAAAAAAGTGTGTGCTGCTAAACATTTTTTCCGAAAATTCAGAAGGTTGGTTTGTAAAGCTTCAGCATAAACGTGCCAGCCACTGCCTGCACCAAACCAAGCCTTCTGAATTTCCGGAAAAAATGTTTAGCAGCACCACTTTTTCTTCTCCAGCAAGGACAATCCCTCTTTTAAAACTGAAGCTGGCGGAAACTAGATTTTCCTCCATCCTCGCATCCAATAGCCACTGCAATATTTGAGTGCCATTTAGTTCATAACGCCTGCGCAACTGCCGGCCAAAAGTGTTGATAATGGAATAAACCGAAGTGCACGGGCAAACGGCATCCCCTGAGCAACCCCAACCGCAATCCGCACAACCCGGTGATGAGCCCCTGGACCACGGCCAAGGCCATGCATCAATACGCGAGTTGAATCATTCCGCTCGCTTTGAAAGCTTGATCGAGCATCCCCAAGATAAGGGGTGGAAGAACCCCGCTGAGTCATTTGTTGTTGCTGATACCAACAACCACCATTAATAGTGGGGGATATCTGGCAGAACAACTTTTCAGTACTGGTATCCAGGGCAAGCAATTCATAGGTTGGTCATCATCTTGTCATTTGTTACGTCACAGCCACTCATTATAAATTCCACCATCGACTACAAAGGATTTTGCTAATGGGTTATATTCGGGATACCAACTATATTTTCCGCGAACTGCATGAAGCATATGTTTGTGGGTGGTAACATCACCTTTCGCAGTTGTGGCATTGCGATGGCTGGGACGTTCTTTGCAGTCCTGAATTTTATTGAGAGAATAAATGAGCGTCAATACATCTGCAAGCGCTGGTAAAGTGCGGAAAAGGACTGGGAACGCCGCCCACAATCTTATCAGCATACAGTGATCCATTAGCCGTCCTGATCCATGGCCTATCTGCTCGAAATTGAAGGCGATCTGTCTAACGCTGCTAACTGGTAGCAACCGAGTCACGAAAGTTTGTACCAGCAAACAGTTTAGAGACGATTACAACGCTTGATCAACCTCGCCGTCACGGTTAATTAATGCCTTTACTGTCTGATCCTTCGATAGACAACCGTCCAGATAGACTTCCTGAGAGCTTGGTCCCAGCTTGCTGACATCCAATACCAATAAGATCTCGATGATTAAAGCTGGGTTTCACCAATAAAAACCTACACGATAACCGCCCAGGATCATCACCTTCACCCACTTTTTCTACCGGAATTGGTCATCGGTTTGGTTACGCCATGTAAGGTGAAATCTCCTTCATTAGCAAAGCTGCATCTTTCCCTGCTGCCTGACTCAAGTTTGAAGTAAAAACGCGCATCGGGATATTCACAGTTTGTAAAATTGTTCACGCAAAATGTTTACACGTTCCGCAAAGTTGGTAATACACGCTGCTACATCATTTTCAACCATCAATTTTTGAGGCTCTGCGGATTTCAGCGCATAGCTGAACGTACTTCCAAAATCATTAAAATCGCCGCTCATGCCAGCAATCCCAAATGCGAAATCCGAAAATCCAATAAGGCCATGGGCTTTTCTCGGTACCGATTAATAGTGCAGCCGCATGAGCTGCAGCGCAAACATCGTACTCATAGCCAAGGCAAAGATGGTTTTTTCATAATAACCCCTGTGGTTTAACGATTAAGCATGCGAACGCAACGTTGCATCTTTTTATGATGAAATGATGTTAACGCTGCAGAGCGTGAAGGGAGGCCATGCAATAATGAAAACGCGACCATAAATGCAAGTTTGCTGACTAGCTCACTGGTCTCTACCGTTAAACCTGGGAATTGCCGGGATGGTGAACCAATCTGAAAAATACCCAGTGATCGCCTTTTGCAGGACAATAAGTAACCGGTAATCGCCAAATACTAAGATAAGCAATATGTCATTCAATTGGATGGAGCCGCTTTGGCTGCAATGTTGCCAGACCGGCGTAGAGAAAGGGCTGCGGTTTGCCAGCAAAACCCATTCCATAACCAAGAAAACAACCGACGTAAAAAAACGATTGCCCCAAGTCGCCGAGCGCACGTAAGGTGCTTGATACTACAGTCATCGTAATACCGAGCTCGACCATAGCGCCATATGGGCGGAGAGGAACGGACACCGATCGTCAGGCAATGCCCAGACCAGTGCATCACTTGCTGATTAAACCGGAACGTTCTGGGTATTGATTAAACGCATTCATCCTCTCCGTAGGAAAAAATATCAAAGAATGGTAAGTCTGACCGAGTTATAACGCCGGGGTTCCTTCTAGGACATCGTTACGCCGGAACGCGCGGATGTCCCAACGTTTTCACCTTTTAGATCGCACATCCGCTAGAGTGCGAAAAGCGTTTGCGTTGAGGGGTGTTTTGCCTTTTCGGGTAATACGCTACCTTCCCCCCAATTTCACTCTGGTGCCTTTAGGCTGAAAACTAGGTATCAGATGTTTTTGCCATTACCATCAAATCAGCTCTGCCCTATATTCTTTAAAGCATCCAACGCAACAAAGGCCCAGTTTTTCTGCATCGTGATAAACGAAGAGAGAGCTTGTGCAAACGTCGTAACTTCAAAGCCTTTTAGGTAGCGGTAAAATGTCAATCACCTTGACGACGCACCTTATGAATGTGTCTTTACCAGAGTGATACCATCGCTGCCGTGCGGCGGACATCGGTGAAGGCAGATAACGCCTGTACTTGCTTGTCTGCTCTAAAGGCCATTTTCTCAAGCAAGGCCAGATAAGCATATCTTACATCTGTGGTACCGAATGGGCGGCAATAAAATAACGAATCCAGATACTGTTTCTTTGCCAGTCCTGTTTTGGAATATTTTATTCAAACTATGGCCCTGAACTTGTCGTAGGTGGCCAATACCCGGTCAATCATGCGATAGCGGACCCTTCTTCGTATCTCTGGGGCAATTTTCAGATAACCGCCCCAAGAGCATGATAATGGGTCACCAGCCTCTTTTGAACAATCTTCCGGTGAACAATGACGGCAGGTCAATAACGAGCCCAGAGCAAGTCAGGATCGTTCTTGATACCGGCAGATCTGCGGCACGACGATAACAAGATTTAAATTAAAGGCGTATGATCCGTATCTAGGTTTTACAGACCCGCCGGGAAAAACCACAGGATAAACGACGGCAAGCTGGCTTCAATTTACTTCAACTGTTAACAAGCCAGCCCCGGATCATATTGGCCCCCCCCCGTTGACCACCCAGATCCGAAATAATCCGGTAAACCCGGGCGGTGGATCAGCGAATAGCTTCACCTCACGAAATAACTCCAGAAGTCCTCACGCGGCCTCTGGGATAATACACTTCATGCTCGGTGAATCGAAACCTATATATAGTAGCCCACCAAAAACAACCGCGCAATGATATTCACCCCGAAAACCGAATCATCTCGTAAGCCGGGTGTTGGCTTTACCATATTCTTTATGTGTAAATCGGCTTATAGGGCGAAAGAGTCAAATACCCCATCCATTTCTTATTGGTGGTCAATGGGATTGGGTGGCGATTTAGCCAGACATCCTGGTCAATCGTATGGTTGCTGAACAGAGCCAGTGCATTTGCAGATTGGTCTCAGATGCAGAATCGTGAAGTATGCGCCATAGAAAAATCGGATACAATCTTTAACCGTTCATAGCGTGGCAGACGGATCACCGTTTTATCGCCATTGCGTGGTTGACACCCGGTGAATTTTTATCACATTGGTGCAGGCTCGGCTGGAGCCGTTTGTTTGTTCGGCTGTTTTTTCAGCCTTGATTTTCGCAACTTTCTTCCGTCTGCATCTGATAGGATCAATGGCGGATGAGCGGCGGGCTTATCAATACTGGTTGAATCTTTTCGCCACAGTCTTCGCGTCGCCATGCACGCTTGTTATAAACCGTAACCACGAACATCGGTCAAGTTCACTCCGCTTCACCCTGACACGCCGAGTGCTCTTCCACCACCTGACGCCTCCGCCATTACCGAAAACCAAACAAATCCGCTTTGGCATCCATAATAACCGCTAGCGAAACCAACTTTTTCTGACCATCAATCATAGTGTGCGATACGGCGTAAACTGGCTTCGATGCCACCTATAACAATTGCAACACCTTTATAAGGCTTCTCGGCAACGCGACTGTAAACCACAACACGGTGATCGGTCGTTGCACCCTTCTCCATCTGCCCGTATAGGCATCGTACGACGAACTTTTTATCCGATGTGTAACGATTCACCATCGAAACCATATTGCCGCCAGTAAACGCCAAAAAACAGATTAGGTTGACCAAGCCTGTGGAAAATCTTTGTACTCGTTCCATCGGCTGCGAAATAATCCTACTCGAAAACCTGGCTTCCAGCAAACGTCCCGATAAAGCCAACCCAAAACTGGGATGACCACATAGGCATCCCCGGTTGATGAATAACACATCGCAACTATCGCCAACCCAACGCATCCATTTCACTGCGTGACATGGCAACGTGGTGCTACACCAAAAGTCGATGGGGCCCAGAATTTTGCGATAGGAAAAAAATATCAGAGCGGCCTTGCATAAAACCTCAGATCAACACGATGGAAATTCAACAGCTATTTGTAACCAACACAAGCTTTTGGTTCGCTTGGTTTCAGTACAGCTCAAATGCCCAAATCATGTTGATTGAAAATTTAAAGTGAAACAGTTCTTAAGATGAACGTCAGCAATAGCCTGGGCTGCTTGTCCTTCATCGCCTCACCAATGGAGGCCGTCGTTATAAATAAGCAGACGCTAAGGATTAGGCACCCCTTAAATGCTCAAAGTGAATCGACAATAAATGACTGGGGTACCTTTATCAACCACATGGCCAACTCACGCACTCCGAATTGGCGCATCGCAATTACAGCCCTGAGTCATTAGCGACTTTATGAAATATCCAATTTGTCCGTTTGTTTCTTCGCCGATACATGGATGCCAATTGTCCGCCTAATGGCTGTTTTGCGCGGGTTTCATTGTAAATAAAGGCTGCAAGACTCTGCGATAACTAGTGCGGGTAATTCTGCCATCTTTGAGATCTTTGTTTACATCATCCATAATTGGGTATCAAGGTGCATAACAAAAAGATAAGAAACGATCGCGTGCTACGATATACCTTTATCCGATAGTGACCTTGTGGGCGTTCTGCGAATCACCTCCAGCATTTTGGCTGTCGACCGCCACTCCCGGCAAAGCCACTTTAAAAACTGCGCAAGGCATTTTATCGATTTTTCCGGAATGAAGTAATGGTATTTCTGAGCCGCACAACTCACCAAGTTCTACGCAAGTCATTTGCCTCAGCCGTAACAGTTGCTGGCCAATGAATGAAATAGAGCTAAGATAGAACAGCCTGATCATATGGGCATCATCCGCGAAGTTAGTTGAAATTAGTTTATCACAAAACAACGCCTTAATTATCAACACTGTAAAATAAATATTTTTTAAAGACACACTATCGATTCAAAATGCAAATATCCTGTCGTAATCAAAGATTCATGTAACGATTGTGTAAGCCACATCAATTTCTGATAAGCGTTTCAGCAAATTCGCGATGTTTCTTAACTGGCTTACGTTAAATTTTGTTTCAATGCCAAGACCACATCAGAGCGAGTTCCCCTTATCAGCCACCGGCAACAACCAAAGGTCTGATCAGAGAAAGCTTTTGGTTCTAATACGTTGCACTGGATTGGCTAAATCCCTGGTCCGATAGGTCCCCATAAATTAAATAGCCTCATCAATCCATCATCAGCCGTCAAACACCCAGCGCAGGCATCAAAAAAAAAGCTGACCCTACAATAACAGACCACCCCGCAGAGTCAGCTAGGCATGCACAAGAAGACAGGAGCTCAGATAAAAGCGCCATGCTGGAAGAAGTTGCCTCGACTGACTAAACTGGATAACCATCGCCATGATGATTCGTAATCTGGGACTCATTATCGCGTGACCGAAGTCATTATGAACAAATAAGTTGTCGCTAACGTCCGAAGATCAACGTATCCCTGCCTGTCATCTGCGACGACCATCAATCTTACAAGTCTCGAAATTGATGGTAATACAAATAACTTGAGACCAGCGGACCCTCGCCCAAGCCCGATGAACACATTAGTTTACTGGTTTGGCCTGAAACAAGCTAGGCCCCCATCATGGCACCGCGGTATTAACTCGTGGCCTCAACGTTCGAATGAGGGGATGGCATCGTAATCGACCATGCTGCTCTGTGTCGAGGATAAGGCTTCCAACCAGTGGCAAAGATCGTTTATCCTTCCGATATGCAAGAGCACTTCAATCAGTTGCTCCTTCATCGGCGACTGCCGCCTGATTAGGACAAGACAAAACCGCCTATAGGTCAATTGGCATTAACGTGAAAGCCTCTCATCCAGCAGTTGGCTAGTATAACCAAACCATGGAGAGTCTTGAATTGAGGTTAACTGTAGTGGCACCCTACTGAAATAGTGATACGGGCTCTCGACTGGATACGGGCGAGAGTGAGTACATTGGTTTTCGTCTGGCTCGGTTTCATTCTGTGTCCTTGACGTATTTCAAGAATCGGCTTGTGTTACCGCATCTTTCCTGCCGGCTTCCAGCAAGAGGAGCAAGTGCGATCCGTCATACTGTGTTCAACCTCCAACTGCGTCGCGTATTGGTAAATCAATAATTCAAAAGCCGGCAACTGGCACTGCGATCTCCTAAGCGTTTTTTATGCCAGTTCAAACCACCTGCGCCCTGGCAATCAGCACGATATTTTCATGACCTTCCTGTTGTACTTTAATAGAGCGGCATCGAATCCGCCTGAGAGGTAGCTTATCACCTGTATAATCTTTTTTCCCACAGCTTCTGTTGCATGCGAAGTGGTTCCTGCGTCTCAACCCGGTACAATATTAGTCTGTGCTTCATGTTGCCGAAGGTCAGCCGCTTCAGGCGGGTCTGTCCATCCATTGTGGTGGTTGCATCCTGCGGGTTTCTGTGCTGGCAAAGCGGTTTTCATTACTTCCAAAAGCGAAAGTCTGATTTGCCAGAGTATCCCAACCCCTGGGGTATAGACCTAATAAACAATAGCGGCACTATCAGTATGCTCATGACTTATATCATGTTAGCAATAATACGGCTCGCGAGGTATGCCTTAATGTTTGCGGTAAATAAGGCTGCGGCCAATGGTTTGTTCTCCACTGGCAATGTTCATAGCCTTTTGGTCAGCTGCTGCGCCTGAAAGAGTGTGTATTGGTCACTGACTATCGTCCTGAAGCTCGGCGAAACAACGCCGAACCGGTCAAAATGCATCCATCATGTCAAGAGAGAGATGGGTTTTTGGATTGCACCGCGAGTGTTGTTCTCTATTTGAGTCATATAAGCATACTCGCAATCCAGTATATCGGGGTCGTCGTAGTGATTCAAGAAGCATGAAAAGACGCCATGTGATTGGCGAGTGGTCACGGGTTCTGACAGTAAATTTTTAACTAACTCAGAGAGAATCCGTCATGGCCGAAATTCAAAATTAACCCATCGATCCTCTCCGCTGACTTTGCCCGTCTGGCGAAACGTGGTAATGTACTGGCCTCAGGTGCGATCATTGTTCATTTTGATGTAATTGGATAACAATTATGTACCGAACCTGACGATCGGAAACCTTTGAGGTCTGTGAAGCATTGCGCAAGATGAGTTTACTCGCGAAATCGATGTGCCTTAATGGTCAAAACCCGTTGATCGCATTATTCCTGATATTTGCGTAAAGGCCGGCGCCAAGTTACATCACCTTCCCAACCCTGAAGCATCCGATCACATAGATCGCAGCCTGCAACTGGTTTAAAGAAAGGAAGGCTGAAAAACCGGTCTGTATTTAACCTGCCACACCACTGACTTGCTGAAACATGTGGCTGGATAAAGTGATCGTATCTGCTGGATGTCCGTAAACCCGGGTTTTGCGGACAGAAGTTTATCCCACACACTTTGGAAATTGCGTCAGCACGCAAAATTGATTGTATGAGAGTGGCTACAATATCGGACTGGAAATTGATGGTGGCGTGAATATACAGAAATTCGTGAAATAGCAGAAGCCTGGTGCCGTACTTCGTTGCAGGTTCGGCAGTATTGGTGCAGCCTCAGGACAGTGATTCCAAATAAATACGAAACCGTCCTGCCGCGCTGCGTGCGAGAATTGGCTCAAGCTAAAATCTAATAAGATGCTTTTAATCAGCAGTGGCTGGGCGAGCGTGATTGATCTGGGATCGCCGGCACACTGGTTGACGTTGTGCCGGATCTGGCTGGTAGTAGCTGGATCAGACCAATGCTGGCACTGGGTATTGGCCGAAACGATGGCCGAAGCAAGAAGTCAGAAACTGGGTGGGTAATGGTGTGAGAAAGACTGATAAGCGTGCGTCTGGTGAAATCTTGTTGACTGGTGAACCCGCTGAAGCAATCTATCGCGCTAGAATGGCCAGGCCCCATCATTATGGAGTTGATAGCCAACAACACAACGCAGTCAGTTAGATCCTGCTGTAGAGCAGCGGTTTGCAATGGCTAAAACACGCATAGCTACTGGGGTGGATCCCCAATAAAGGTGAACAATTACTTTGGCCGATCTGAATAATCTGGGGGATCCGCGGATATTTATGCAACTGGTTGTCCAGCGATTGTCTCCCGAAAACACCGGGATCCAGCAACCGTGCTCTATGCAGCCAATTATTTAATATCGAGCCACACGGCTTTGGTATTGGCGTTCTGTCCATGATGTCAAAGCATCCACGCGCCGCCGCGGTTTTTCAATCATTTTGTATGAGCACGGTATAACCACGGAAGATATCCGCTCTGCTATACCACACCGCGTTATTGATAGTTTTGCTGAAGTGTTAAACCACTCCTTTTAATAAGCCGGACATGGAAAACAAGGCCACATTCCGAAACAAACTCGGCCAAGTGAAGGCTATAAACCGCACCCTCTTTATCGCGAGTACGTTCGCTGATTTGGATACGCGCATTAAGATACCATACCTTAAATTGGGCAGTGCCCCTATTCCTATTGTTTGAAATCGGTTCACGGTGGACGAAAAAATGGGGACCGCTATTCGATTAGGTCTGCTTGTGCTCAGGTTATCAAATCTTCGGCGATCAAATTCCCAAGTCTAATCCAGCGCGATGTTTTTGATAAATGAATTCAACACGATCGGAATCCCTTGACCTGGATTGCCAGCAAATCAAGCCAAATTCCATGATGCCCGAGCCTGGAACATTTTGCCTAAAATTCATGGTGGACTGGTTGGCTATTTCGGTATCGGAACAGTGCGCTATGTCTGATAACCCGTATTAGTAGTCCGGACTGACTCCATTTAGGCTGTCCTGATGTGCTGTTGATGGTTCTGACAAACTGGTGTGTTTGACATAATCTCAGTGGCCGCACTCGATCATTGATCGTACACCCGATCCAACGCTGCAGATGCCTATGAACAAAGCCCAGAACCGTTTGGATCAACTGTTCGTCCTGGCTGTATAATCCGCTTGTTCAGTGATAAACGCCCGCAACGCATCGAACATGGATTTTGTTTCAGGCTTTAGCCCATGATGGTTTAATTGATGGCCGGTGCAGATAAGCAAAAGCATATTCAATGATGGCGAGTGGAATCGCATGCGATTGTCTTGTTCACGCCACCACCTTCTGCTTCACGTTCCATGCAGCAGAGATCGATTTCTACCGTGCCTGCGTACATTAAATCCATCACCCCTAATTATATCTGAACCTGGATGACTTGATATCATAATTGTCGGATCTTCCTCCGGAAATTCCTGGTACGCATGGATAAGACAACGAGGGTAACGGTCAGCACCGATTGCCGGTGAACAACAGCTTCGTCGTGGCACTTCCTGCGGCAGGACAAAGATCCTTGGAACAG
>Ga0163217_1079143_pt1 | contig 18924 bp, 24 predicted proteins | sample SynspAceP_FD_185933 | JGI IMG/M metagenome (GOLD analysis project Ga0163217, IMG submission 185933) | Saline lake microbial communities from Ace Lake in Antarctica - Synechococcus sp. Ace-P (PacBio error correction) | ecosystem: Environmental > Aquatic > Non-marine Saline and Alkaline > Saline ...
GTCAAACCAAAAAAAAATGGGAAAAGAAAAAAGAAAAAATTGTAATATTAATAATTCCAAATACACACGAGGCTCAGAGTGACCCGATGTCCTTTGCGGATTAAAGACCATAGGTTTTGTTAAAAATTTTCAAACAGCGGGGCAAAAACATCCCCCCCCCTAAATAAAGATAGGTGAGAGCCCCTTTTCGGCCTTGTTTTGGGGGCGTTCGAAACAAGAAAGCGGTCCACGACATCAATCACGCAGAAATATCAAAAGCAGAAACAGTTTTTTTCTTTCCGTTCGACCCTTTTTTTGTAGCGCGATAAAAAAGCGTTTCGAAACGTCGTTTCCGCAAATTGCAGCTTGGTCCAAACCGAGAATCCGTCGGCCAGTTTGTGACGTCCAGTCGCCCGCATATTCACCTGTATCAACGCCTACGCTCGACGCTGTTCGGAATAGGCTGAAGCATCAAATCTTCGCACGAATCCAGAGGGTTTCGTCTGACGCGTCAAAAATTTTCAGTCCGCAACCAGCGGTACGCTCACGCAAACCACCGCAAAACACTGGAAGAGCCCAACCACGGCAGCCTGAAGGTTTGGGGAAGTTTTGCGTCGGGAAAATTTCCAATGGCCTGATCCTATCAAATCTAAAAAGGCCCATAGATTGCGATGGATCGATGCCAAGTAGCATGGCTAAGGCTTGCAAGGAGAAGTTCTAGAGTCAGCTCCTTCTCACCAAAAACTTCGCCCCGACCGAATTCCCTTCTATAAAGCGGCACGCCCTGACATGCTCGAAGCGTCGCGGGCGCATAGCAACAGCTAGCCATGTTCGACCACACGGCACACGGCGAACCCATGACGCTTATTTTTTGAAAACTCGCTTTAAGGCTTGCGCGAAATGACCTCGGCTTAACCCGAAATCCGCAAGCGCGTCGTGGCGGCCAATGTAGAACAGCATGGGCGGGGCGTGTGGACCGATAGATTGATGGGCGAGAACTTGCTCCCATGCATCTATGCGGTTTTGGCGTCCAAGGCATCCCAGCATCGGCCAATGAAATTTTGAAGTCTTCAACGCCCCGCGCATAGCTCCACATTTTCAATTAAAAAAGATCATAGAGAACCATAGAACTGGCACAGGCATCAAATGGAGCAATCGGCCTGTCTCAAACCCGGCTAAACGCTTGAACGTCAGACGCCAAGAAGCCTGGCCAAGGCCGACCAATTGCCGCCTGCAGACCCACCGGAATAGCCGGCGACGACAAAATCTGGGTCCACCTTATAGTCTTGATATTGGGAATGACCCACATAAACGGCTCGAGAACATCTTGGATCATGCAGGCATTCGCTCGAGGTCCCAGTCCGATAATGAATGTCGACAAACGAGCCACCCTTGGGACGCCCATATATGAATTAGGGCTCATGCATGCCCTTACGGCCAATAACCCACTCCGCCGGTACAGTCATCACACCGGCATTAAAAGATGAACGTGTCGCTTGGGCGCGTAAAATATCAGAGGAGATTTCGTCGACCTTTGGGCCCCGTAGGCAAATATTTTTGAGACCGTACACCCCGTCTGCGAAGACGGGAAGGAAACACGTGCCCCCAACAAAAGCGCCCGAACACGCCGCCACGCTCTTTCCGTAAACTATAACCCTTTGAAAGCTCAAGCTCCCCCAGCCGGAGAAGTACTGATAACACAGAAGGCTATGGTTACGAATATGACAATGTGATGACAGCGATGGTCTGGTCGAACTGGGCCACAGTAAAGTGATGACCGTTGTCAGCAACAGCGGCCCAAGAGCCACGCAAAACCGACCCGCATACTCCACCCAAAATAGACAAATGAAAATTCGGACTTTGCGCACAACGTGGTGTGGACCGCTTCCGGCTAAGCCGCGCCAAAAGATTGAGAGCCACCAAACAATGGAGAAGAAACTTATCCGTGGCATCTTATGGCCTTAATCCAGCTTAGCTCGATCACTGCATGACGAGTTTTCTTAAATCCCGCATAATCACCACATACACGGTGCGCGACCCAATTTTTAACTCAGTCCAGAGCGGTCTGCCTGCGCTTCCGCAAGTAGACATCATGCGGATCAACAAACGGCCGCCTGAAAAATCATTGAGCGCATAAATCAGCGCTTCTCGACCTATCCGATATCTAAGTGCCGACGTGGGTTTCGTCCAAGATCAGAACGTGGGGCCTTTCGATAGACATGAACCCCAATAAAAGGCGGACCTTTCTCCACCTGAGAGTTTCTCAACTTGTTTCGACTTCGCGTGCCGAGAAACCCAGTCGCCGCGGCCGCGCCTCGGAGCCTGCTCTGCGGCGTATCCTTAGGCCAGTTTTTGCGTCGACGGATCCAAAAACCGTTCGCCCCCGCAGCTCAATCACGATCTTGAAGAAATAGCCAACGCAAGCTTGACGAAGCTTGCGATGTCCAGTCATCACAGAAGACGCTGAAGCGATCCGATTTGACCAAGTCTTTCCCTCACCGTAGCACCGACCTACAAGGCGACTCGATCAATCAGGTCCAGCCGCAAATTAACGCCCGCAAAAATCTTCGCATCCTCACCAATACCGAGTCCGCATTTTTCCCCAAATTGCCATAGGCGGCGCGATTTCCTTTGGAGGCTGGACAGGAAAACGGTCGTTGTGCGTTTCCGAAATTCGGATGGCAAATGTCCTTGCATCTTTCAAGCATTTGACGCGAGATTGCGCCGTGCGGCCTTTGACCGCTTCGCTAAACCGATTACAAAGGCTTGCAGGGTGGTTTTCTCATCATCTTGTTTTGACTTTTGCGCGTAAGCTGCCGCCGTCTGGCCGCTTGCAACGCATCCAATCACATAGCCGCCGGGTAATCATCAAGTTTGATGCTCAAAGGCCAAGCGTGTGCGTCACGAGCGGTTCAACACGTCGCGGTCATGGCTCCACCATTAACCGTATTGTGGGTATTTGCGATATAGCGCTTCGAGCACGTCGCGCCCTCAAGGTCGAGATACTTGTCCGCTCGTCCAGCAACAGCACATACTGGCTCTGACACCAGCACACCGGCCAATGGCGGCGCGCATGACCGCCACCGCACCGAAAATTCCTTTGCGCGCGGTCAAAAGATCTGTTCTTGAACCCTAACCCTGCAGCCACAATGTGCGCGGTATCCGATTCCACGCATCCCATGTCGTCCAAGCGCTCATAATCTCGCCGACTTTCTGGATCGTCTCCGTTCGATTTTGCATAGGCGGTGACGTTCCTGACAACGGCAAGTAACGTGGACTCCATGTATCGTTTTCGTCCGGTCTCAACCTCTGGGCGACCCAGCCGAACGTCATCTTAATTGACCGAATAGAGCATCATTTGTCGGGCTCTCAACTTCTTCACGATGAGCCGCAAACAGGGTCGATTTCCGGTTCCGTTGCGCCCGATCAACCAACCTTCCCAGCCAAGACGCATCACTGCGGTCGCATTTTTGAACAAGGGCTCTTGAACAGCATAACAAGGTCAGTAAACGCTGAACATTCGCGCTCCTAGGAGTGACAAGAGAACACAAAGCCGCCAGACTCAACCTCCACGGAGCAGAATTGCCGGCTCTTAAACCGCCCTCTAAGTCCCAGAGCAGTGGATCAGAGAAAGACGTACGCCGTTAAGACAGTTGAAACTTACAAACCATAGCTCAACTCTCAATCAAGTAGAGGCGATCTCTCAAGAAGGGAGTGAGCAGGCAGGGCCATAGTGAACGGCCTCTTTGATTTTCGAGGAGCTTTTCTTTGAAGCGGCATCTCGGAAAGCAAGATTTCACTAATTTAGGTCGGAATGGTTTTGAGCCGGTGCCGAGCACTTCTTAAAAGCTTCTATGCCGATGCCATGGAAAACGAGTTCTTGGACTTAGTCTTGATGACTTGATCCTGCTCGCCCGGAGTTCTGGATGATCGGCAATCGCGTCAGCCAACTAGATTTTTGTTTCCGTTAAGGTCATCCCCGACACCGACGCGGCTTCTCAACAAAAACAGATACCGCATCCAGTCGTTTGCCGACGATAATGTCGTTTCTGGTGGACTCCATCGTCGCGACGTCTCGTCCTTCGGCTCAAATGTCAGCGGGCTCTTTCCACCCAATCGTCGAAGGCTGCCCGTATGAAAGAAGGGAAATATGGTGGTACATCCGCAACCGAGGTCGTGGAGTCGATGATCCTGCTTTTTGGTTCCGCCGCAAAAGCGCCAAAGTCAAAAACGTCTCGAAGAGAAATTCGCAAAACCCTAAAAGAAGTTCAAGCTCATCAACCGACTTTTTGCCCTTCAGTCCAAAATGTTCCGAAGCGTGCATAGACTCAAACACTCACAGCGCAAAACGCCTAAAGATGCTGTTCGATGAAGCTCGCATTTCTTGATGATCCGCCTGACAGAAACTCGCCTTTATTTGGCGCGCCGCCGCTACGACTATACACAAAGCTCTACCTCGACGAGCAAAGACCCTGATTATACAACCCAACCACGTTGACGGGGAAGTCGCTTGGCTTTTTAGGATCCGACTGTCAACGATTTTGCGTCAAAGCAAGCGAGCCTCAATCTATCTCAACCAAAGTTGAGCGTTCGTCCTGGAAGCGCCGCCCGTAACGGTTGCCAAGTCAACCTATATACCTGTTTCACGCTCCGCGTCGAAGGATTATATTCGGGTCAAACAATTTCAGTAAGACTGGCAAAGTAACCGGAAACCGTAGTGGGACTGTTACCCGTCCGACCGCCTATAACCGCTCCCTTCATTAGTCCCCTCATCAGCCAAAAAGTTGCTTCGGTAAAAAGAGCGTCGGAGGCCCTCGGATCCCACAATGCGAAACGGCTTGAATTACGGTTGTACACGTCTTATCCGCGCGAATGAATTTGTTTTCAGATTGAATGATCATGTGAAACCTGTTGCGCTCGCGACAAGGCATTGCGCAGCAATTTGATCGACCCCGTAACGCGAATGTTGTTCGCGCGCGATCGTTCGAAAGATTGTTTCAGTCCTCATTTATTTTCAACAGGAGCATTATAATACCGCGTGCGTCCAACGCATTGGTAGCGACTAAAAGAACGCTTTGTGGGCGCGTAATCAGCATCTATCCGCAATATATAGCGAACGCCCCCATGGCGGCGGGTCCATTACATAAGGCATGGACCCCGACCAAGGTCTGCACCCCGATCTTGCTGGAACCTGAAGCGCAAATTGCAAATGCGCGCAGCCTTGGTTTGAAGGTGTGAGACTATATCCGAAGAAAGCGACGACGGTAAAGCGCTTCAGATCATCCAAGAATTATCAGGGTGCGTTTTCCGTTCTTATCAGGACAATATTCTCGCGGACGCCCTTAGCCGAATATTTTTCGTTTTTCGAAACGCTTCTCGAAAACCAATCCGTTATCCAGTCGGGTTTGATGTTTCGAACGTGCCGACCGACTCTTTCAAAGTTAAAATATACCAGCTAGGGGACCGTCAGAACCCTCGGGATCATGCCTGCTTCCAGTAATTTCAATTGCCACATCGTCGAAGAGATCGGGCATGAAATCACCCGGCCGACGGCCAGCGTCAATCTGGTCCATGATTACGAAATCAAATGGCCTTCACGCCCAGACGATGTGAAGCTTACGCAAACTTTCGAGACGGCCTTTTGGCGACGGAACGGCCTGAAGAGATGATGCCTTAACCGCTGATCTGCCTCAGAATGCGGATTGGGGCGTGACATTGCTTTTTACGCTTGGTCGCCCGCTATCGGCGCCAAGTGGTCTCGATCCATCGGAGGCCACGCAATCGAAGCTTAGAATCCTATCCTCCCTGACGCGTCATTACTGGCGTTAAAGTCCAGCGAGATTTGATCCGTCTGCGTTAAAATCACAGGCTCGGAGACCTGCGTCGGAGCCTCCCTTGACAAACATCACCAACGAGCTCGCCTCTTGTCGCCGTGGAACATGACCGTGTTATCCTGGCGCAATGGCCGACGATATTGGCGGCCTGCGCACGAATTTCTATCAGCGGAGAGGGCGAGTGAAGCCCTACACTCTCTCAAAGATTAAAAGAGCAAACGCTGATCATTTGCAGAGCCTAAGCCTATCCGTGAAATCTACGTCAGCTCAACCGCGCGTGGAAGGGTTCACTTCGGTTCGCCCCGTCGCGCGCGGCGGCCTGAGAGGTCGACGCCGGATGATTTCCGGACAGAAGTTCTCGGTCTGGTGAAAGCGCAGCAGGTTAAAAACGCCGCATCGCCCCGGTCGGTTCAAAGGGCGGGTTCTACAAAACACTCCCAAAAAATGGGACCGCGACGACGTACAGGCAAGAAGCGATTGAAGCCTATAAAGCCTTCAATATCCGCATTCGATCTGACCGATAATTAATGTCGGCGAGAGCACTAGTTTTCCAACCGCAGATGTCGTTATGTTGGGATGACCAGACCCCTATCTTCGTGGCGGCGGATAAGGGACGGCGACAATTTTCGGACATCGCCAACCGGCATGTCCCAATCATATGAGTCTGGCTCGACGATGCTTTCGCGTCCTGGGGGCTCCAGTAGGTTACGGACCACAAGGTCATGGCATTAACAGCGCGCGCGGCTGGGAAGCGGTCAAACGGCATTCCGCGAAGACGCAAAGATATCCAATCGGGAAGGTTTCACGGTTGTAGGCGTCGGCGACATGTCCGGGCGATGGTGTTTCGGCAAGGGATGCTACTATCAAACACATTAAATTGTGGCCGTTGCGTTCAACCATCTGGATATTTTTATTGATCCGGACCCTCCGACCCGCAACGTCTCAAAGAACGCAAAACGCATGTTCCGGACTCCCGCGCTCGACATGGCAGATTAAAATCTCAATTTCCAAGGCGGCGGCGGTGTTCCTCGCGTCAAGAAAAAGCATTGAGCTGACCCTGAAAATTATCGCCTTAACTGGACTACAAGCCAACAAGCCGTAACGCCTAACGATTGATGAAGGCTTCTGCTGTCGCGTCAAGTCGATCTTTATGTTTGGCGAATTGGCACTTAATCAAGGCCGGGTCACAATCTCACTCAGAAGTCGGGCGATAAAGCGACGACTCCATCAGATCAATGGCGAGTGAACGCGAAAGTTTCGGCGAAGGTGCCATCTTGCGATACACAATCCGACGCATTGAATATGCGCAGCCGCGGACGATCAAACACGGACGCGATCGACAATTCTGCGGGGTCATTCCTCAGATAATGAAGTGAACATCAGGAAGAGTCTATTGGGCGCAGCATCGATTCACAGGCGAACTCAAAGCGGAAATAACGCGATGCCTTGCTTCGAGCATGACAAAGACGAGGTCGCTCATCTCGTTTTAGCGCACAATATGACCAACGGGAGCGCTTCCTTGCGCAGATGACGCTGTCCCATGACATGACGCTATGAACGTTATGGTCGCTTCTACGTCCGAGCGTTCTAAACCGAGGCGTGAAGGCTCCTGGAACTGAGGCGAGCAGGCCCGTCGCCTGCCAGCAATCAAGGGCTCACTCGAACCCGAACTCTCAGTGCTTTTTAGCTTACTGCAAAAAACACGCTATTGATGAATCCTCATTCAAAACAGATATCGCGGACGATCCTTATGGCGATACTCTGCAACCCTACTTCCCAACCCTTGCCATGGATAAGAAGGCCATGCAGCACCTATAGATTGCGCCGAGAAATTAATTATTTCTCGCTTGGTCAATCTGATCATTGATGTGTGCGGACCCGTTTCAACCTGCGCCTCAGAACAGACCCAAGGCCTCTTTGGCGAAAATCGCCAAGCCTTCATCGTGGCTATGAAACGCCTGAAGTGTTGAACCAATTACGGAGCGACATTGCGGCGCTCGACAAACAAAGTCGACGCCAAGCCCAACTTCGCCTTTCAAATGCAAATTTGCAAATTCCTGCAACGCGTCGTCGCATGGCTGTCAGATATAAGGAGACAGGTTCGAATGGCGGACCGGTAAGAAAAACGCGCCCAACTCTTCCGCGCCGTCGAATCATGCTGTTGGGCGCTTCCTCTCCGCCCTACGATCAGAAGCGCGTAGAAAAGCGATCAAGAGTACACGAAAACTTGGAATTTTCTGAGGCTTGGCGACAGATGTTGCGCCTGTTAAATCACGGGCATCAGAATTTACGTAATTGTCCTACGCAGAAGCAACGGATGGCCCAAGTCACAGACACGCGCTGCCGAGCCTTTCAGACGTGGGTGCCGATTTAGAATGACCGCATCGCCAGCCTTGCTGACCGAAATCCAATTCCCATTGGGAGCGCCTCGCAGTGCGGCATTTACAAGAGGACTTCTTCAAAGCCCAAGCTCGGTTTGCTCAAATGTGCGCTCTAACGCTAAGAAAGAAAAACGCGCGACTGATTGAGTTCCCTGTCAAATTCGCTCATCTGCGATATGGGTGCGCGATGAAAATCCCGCAAATCAAACCTATGAGAATCGTGTCATCCATGTCGCGTTCTGGCGCTGACTGGTGCCCAAAAAATTCTTCACGAATGGAATGCGCAGCTGAGGAGCTGATGACCGGCTTCTAAGTCTAATTAGAACCCTGCCCCTATCAGGTCCGGCCCTGCCGCTAGAATGGGCTTGCGCAATGCACTGAGATAGCGGGCGTTGCGTTCTAAGACGCGAGCTTCGGGTGGCATCGACCGGCGGTGAACCGTACACATCAAGCAAAATGGACTCGCCGAGTCAAACCTGACGCCTTCCAGTTCTAGCGCACGTTCTGAAGCCACTTCGCCGGCTTGTAGCTGCGCTCAAAGCCTCACGCTCAACGCCTCGACCTGCGCAATATACTTGCGCACGTACGCACCGCGTTCCGTAAGGTTGGGCAATACAACAGACGCGCAACTAACTCTACCCCGCCTGAGCATCCACCGCCGCATCATTCGCATCCAACCATCGAGGTAGATGTAAGATATGAGCGCACCGATGGATGCATGTAAGTGGTCGATATCACAGGCAAGGTCCTTCAAGCGGCCGGGTTCCCGACAGTGAGGCGCTTAATGCCGCCGCCAGGCAAATCATCCGCCCTCACGCCTCGAGAGTGCGGCCGCAATCGGCGACAGCTAATCTGCGCAGCCTGCACACAAACGCGATTGGCAAATCAATATAAGCGGGGCCGCATCCAGAACGCCAAGCGCTGCGGTCAGTCTACTCTGGTAGGATGGTCGTGCGGCGGCGTTTCTTCAGAGCTCTCGCGCCAAACCTCCAATCAAAGGGGATATGCGCGCGTCGAGCATCAGCGCGGCGAAACGCTGTTCTGCACGGACCGCACGCGCACTTGGTAATTTCCAGTTCCGGATCAAAGTCCAGAAATCGGATCCGGCGCAGTCAAACCGCCTCGAACCGAGCCCGGTCACGCGTTCAGTGTTGTCAGTCCAGAAAACTCGAGGTTTAATTCAGCACACGCAAGCCTGCAATCAACGCTTCGATTTTCCAGCATAGGCCGAAACGAACATTGGCAAGATCGGCCGCTGTAAAGCCGTGCGGTCTCGCTCGAGCGAAGTCGCGGCCGGGCTCTGCGCATAAGATGTCAGCTCGCAAAACTCCAACAAATCAGGATCGAAACTTGCTGACAATCCCACCCTGCGCTTGTCAGTGATTCGTCGAGAATGACCACCGCTCGAAGCGCCAAGGCTAGCGAACTGTTCAGATTTGCGGTGCTCGCACGAGCCCGGAACTGGGCCAGTTAGGCGTCTCGCGCTCGACCCCGCAAACGCGCCCTGTTCAAGACAATAATTTTCCGGCGATGGCCGCCTCAAAGATAGGTCGCCAGCCAGATCGTCCATAGAGGGCTGCAAAACTGTCAGCACGAACCGGGTTCCTGTGCCAACTTGCCAGGTCAGACGATCTCTGACGTGCGGGCGGCGATCAACGCGTTTTCCATCGCGACCCTCCTCCCACCAAGGGTCGGCGCAGGCGGCTCAGTAATTCCTTCGCAGCCATATTACAGATGCAAACCGGTACAGTGATCTTACTCAATGGCGCAGAGCCTCCCGGTTGAGGCGCGACGCACTAATGCCGCATAGGCAGGTAGCCAAATAATCGACCCCCACAAGAACGGCCGAGCCAAGAAGGCGAGAATGCATCTCTGGTGCGAAGATCATTTCAATGTCCGTCAACCACCCAAAACCTAATGTCGCGAAACGCCGTAACCCATCACCCGTGCCCGATCAAGCCGGACAAGATACAGATAAGGCAGAGCCTCGGTGAGGAATGCGTACAGAGATGTCAGAGCGTCGGCGCGCCAAGACTCATGGCGCAGGGCCGATTTTCAACGAGTGTCGGTTCCGGACACTGCACCAACATAAATCATTACGCCCACACCTGCCAAGCGACGAGCGAGACAATCCCATAGTGGCCTAATAGAGGGACAGAGTGGCGTGAGTCTCAGCATATTGCCTGTCGATTGCAGAAAAATGAAGCACGCCGGAAGTCGGCGCCATCAGCCGCCAAGACAGGCCCGCGAACGCCGCAGGATCGCATCCAGAAATCTTCCTCAATCCGGTCGAGCACCTGCTGGTTTTCTCACCAATGATCCTATATTGATTGACGTGATTACGAACCAGATAACGGCCGCCAACCAAGCGTCGGCGCAAGAGTGGAACTGCGAACGAGACAAAGTTTACGCGATCGTTGGCATTGCTCCAACCGGTTTTCCGTGCATTGCGACAGTGCCCAATTAACTGTAAAACGCACATTGCTGAGCTTATTTTCGCTCCCACTGGATGATTGACCGCCGAAGACATTCTTCCACGAAGTTTGGCCAAGACTAGCGAAGGTTTGTCTTCGGGCTAAATCCGTTTCTGTGATGTCCCGACCGCGCTTCCAATTCAAAATCATTGGCGAAGAGATTATCCTGATCCGTGGCCGCGAATAGTCCGACGACCAATCGGTCGCATCTGTTATACAGGATTTCACGCGACAGGGTTTCCTTTTCGGCTTCAACGCCGGAAAGGGCGCGGATTTCAAGCAGGTCAGCTTTCGTTCAAATACGGCGATAGGGCCTTTTTTGTGAAGGAATTCGATCCGCGAAAGTCCAGTTTCGAAGACTGTAATCGACGAGCCTGAGTTCGTCAACTTTCGAGAATCTCTTCTGCGTTCGCCTCACCCGATGCAACTTGTAAATACGACAGCGGCAACCCCGATAAGAAAATGCCCAGCCATGTCATACCAACGTACGCCCATGGGGCCCGCTCGCAAAGGCTCCCGAATGCCATTGAAGACTATATCTCAATCCTGAACTGCCATACGCCTGCTCGCCGAACGTGCTCTCACTAATAATGCTGCCGTCGCTCATGGGAATTGCACGCGCGCGAGGCGTGGCGCCACTTCAAGATCATGCTGATCAAACACGAATTGTGTTAGACCAATCATTTCGGTTGAGCGCACCAGCAGTCCAATGATCTCCGCTGAGGTGCGGGCTGCCAGCCGCCCGCGGTCGGTTCATACAGCGCAGAAGCAACAGGATGGAGACCCGACGAGGGCCCCTAGCGATGCGACACGTGTGCTGACCGCCAGAAGTTCCGTCGGCTTTGTGATGACCGCGATCCCCCAGACCAAACGGCATCAAGGGCAGCCTGAGCTCGCTCTTCACCGTCAGAACGCCGGGTCGACGGTCATGTGAAGCGCAGCAAATGACATTTGGCGAGCGGCGGTAACGGGCGCCGGCGCCATCAGCTGAAACTGCTTGGATAGACAAACGCGAGGTTCCCGCGATAGGCCGCGAGATCACGCGGTTTGAGCGACCCAACAGTTTTTGTCCCATGCGATAATCACGGACCCAGAGTCTGGTGGTCGAGCCCGCCTAAATGTTCATCAATGTCCGATTTGCCCGAGCCCGAAATGAGCCGATAACCGCGACAAATTCGCCGGAGCGATTCCGCTAAAGTCCGCCGTCCAAGCGCATGAATAGCGAACCGCCCAATGATATGATTTCTGCGTCAGGATCAAACCGTCTGGATCATTGGCAAAATGCGTTTTCGGGTCATACCCGAAGCCCTAGCGCAGCCGAACCTGGGCGCCGCCCGCACGACCACCCGGACCGCCTGATGTCCACTGTCCGGCCTCTCGAACACCCGTCACAACCTGTTCGCCTCCTATGAGAACCATCAACACTTCGACAAGAGCACCATCGGAACAGCCGAAGCTTTAGCGCTCCCGCTTGACCATCTTGCCGTCAGCCGTGCGACTCAGACATCGGACTGGACGGATAGTCCCGTTCCAGCTCACCCTTGTGCGTGTAGCGCGATTGCTCTTCCGTGCGAGAAGGAACTGGCGAACCTGGTGTCTCACAATCTCGCCGCCGCTGAATACGGCAATCGCGTAATGCTGAAGCTTTTTGGTTGGATCATTGGATAATGTCCGGCGCACGCCTTGTGTGACTGGACCGACCCGGTCAGCAAATTCAGTAATACGAGGTTCATCGATGCCTAAGGTCCCGAAGTGCGCGCAATAGGTCGGGTCGAGCAGAGTTAACAGGCCTCAGACGTTGTGGTCGCGGCTTGAGTTTCCGCGACCTGATCCGGCTGGATGGAGCGGAACCGTTTCCGCCATGCAGGGAGTTCGTGACACCCCACGCGCGGACTTGCAGTCGGATTTAAGATTGGGCTGTCCATGCCAGGCATCAGCAAACCGTCGGGATTGTCCGCTTGACGACAGCGACATAGGAGACGAATATTGTTCTCGCTCGACCGATTTTCAAACGCAACAGCTCGAACTTCGCCATCAATCGGTTCCGTCAGGATAGGCGTCGACGGTTAAATTTCGCCTGTTCGCCAGGATTAAGCCTCGGCAACATCATGATTCGACGATCCGCGCTCGACTTGAATTTCTGATAGATTCCGCCGGCGATGGTTGAAAAGCTTCGGGCGGCATTAAAACTGCTTGAACGGTCGGGCCTGGTCGCAATTGTTGCGATTCGATGATTACTCGTCGATCGGCTCGTAATAATAGATCGGTGCAGATTTTCTTGGTCCCCCGTAACCATTTCAGCGGCGGAACGTTGTGCGACCGTGAAGCACGCTGACTTTCCAGTTGCGCGAAGCGAGATCAGATTGGTCTTGAGCCACACCCTAACATCACGCTCAAGCGGCTTCCATCTGCCGTCCGCTGAGACGCTTTGTCTGTTGAGAAAAGACCCCGGCCGTCGAGTTTCGTTCTGTTTGCTGCGCCAAGGTCAACCTCGAGCAGAGCGACATTCGGCTTCTGGACATCGATACGCAATAGATTGCACGAAGCTGGCCTTCAAGCTGTTGAAACACTGGTTCCGGAAATTGGTGCGGTCCAATATAATAGGCGAGCACCTGCCCCGCCGTGACCCGCGAATTAAAGTCAACCACGCACGTCGAGCAGTCCGACCGGATACCTTCGGAGCTCAACCATACCTTTGCACGCGGAACAACTTCGCGGTGCGCCAAATACCCGCGGACGGACCGGCTGGCGGGAACGGAGGCGCAAGTTCCATCTGGCTTCAGTCTCGCTAGAGTCTGCACATCCTCGCAACCAGATTACACCGCGCCGACAGTGCGCCATCAATAGTCCGATGCTTCATGCCGAATTCGCTCCCCATCCGGCCCTGAACATCCGAAACTCAGAATGCTTGTTTTTTCACACACTGACCCCATAATTGGAAGAATACGCTTGTAATCTGAAAAGATTAATCTTGCTGCCCTTCGGCATACAACACGTCCTGAGAATAAATCCCTTAGCTATCTTTACTGTCCCAGCCCCGAGCTTTTCGCAAACGTGCGCCATTAGACGTCGAATGTGAATCACAGCTAGAGCAGATCGGTCCAAGAGTCAAGAGTTTATCCAACGCCGTACAGGCTGCCATATGCTGGCTTTCAGTATTCGGTGATCTGTGGTGTCCTGGTGCCGTGATCGAGTGGCTTGAGCTGAAATATAGAGCCTGCTAACGGCGCAACGCCTTGCCACAACCGGAACGCGGACGGGATCGCGAAATCGCTTATATCGATTAGGATGTAGAATGGCTTAACGCCATTGGGCATTGACAATCAGATAGCAATCGGACCAATATTAGGACTGAGTTCGATGGACTGAAATGCCCAAACTGACGTAGACAATGGAGCGATAAAGAATCGCCACACAAGCTCGGCCAATTTTTCTTGACAAGGATTCCGTTTTTGTTGAATCGATCAATTGAGCGAAACCGAGACGATTATGTAATTGTCCGATGTGGGCGTCAAGCCGCCTCGCCGCAGAACATTTTGTGCCCCGCGCGCGATTGACGAGCTTCAGCCGTCCCAGGGCCCGCACTTCTTTTGAAAAGCGATCCGTGACCGCATTATTTCGGCTAATGTCAGTCAGGCCTATGGGGCGTGAGCTTGGCTGCCGCGAGCCATGGCGGACTATACGTGGCGGTCCAGCTCTTCTCTTTACGGCTTGGTTTGCCCGCCGAGAATTGACCGCGTCCCGAATTCCGGTTAATGGTCAATGATGTCGGTCCAGTCATCGCTCGTGACTATACCGATTTATGCCTACGGCAGCGAAGCCACGACAGAAATATTTGCCTGGTTTGGCGAGTGGTGGCTGATCGGGTTGCTTCGGTCTGACAGGCCTGACGCGCGGTCTGAATCGGGCGGGCATGAAAACGACAGCGACGGCAGTGGAGCGGCGGTATCGACTTAATCCGGCCGAAAATGTGGATTTCCAACGCGCCCATCGCGGATGTCTCGTGGTCTGTGGCGAAAATCCCGATGCGGCATGTGGCGGCAAAAATCCGTGTCTTCTCGAATAGGTATGAATGGGTCTAAGTGGCGCCAAAGATTGGTGGGAAGATCAGCCCTAAGCAACATCGGTTCAACAGGCGAGAGTCGTCATGGAAGATGTCCGTCCCCGTCTCTGACGACGCTCTCATGCCGCTTATGGTTGAGGGTCTTAAAGGCCGTTCGGCTTGTTTGAAACCGCGCCGTTACGGCATTGGTGGGCGTCATGGGGTTCCGGCGAATTCTGCTTGGCACGCCGCACGAAATTTATGGCCTAGAATCGTCATCAGTTTTAACCGCCCGCTTGCGGCCACCAGAACAGCTGTTGCCAGAAAAAGCTGGGGCAAGATATCGCAGACCGAAATCGCCTTGGGCCTGCAAGCGCGCTGAAGAAACCGGAATCGTCTGATGGACGTAAAGGTAAAAGGGCCGCCCCTGAACATCATCTCGCTCATGCAAAACGCAATAATTGTGGCAAGGCGCTCGATAGTTGCCCGCGCAATCCAGGGACCATGCATGGCGGTCAACTGGAATTTCAGGTGAAATTCCAAGTGGATTCGCGCCATAATGGTTCAATCGGGAAACGGTGAACACATATGAATGGCACGCAATGATGTGCACGCCTTATCCTTGCCCTGCGCCCCAAAACGGCCATCAGGTCCTTTGCTTAGACATGGGTAAGGATCACGCGAGTCGCGTTATAGCGTTTCTGCTGCGACGAACGGAAGGCGGCGTTGATTTCCCAGCTCCAACTAGTCGCACTTGACGCTCAAGGACTGGCGCCCATCCGGCCTGACGGCGTGAGAGGCTTGTCCCACCCTGCCCCAAAAACATAAAAAAAATTTTTTGGTTTTCGAAAAACGTCGCCAGCCTTTTAAGTCTGGCGTCAATCCTAGACCGCGTATGCGCTGAGAGTTCAGGCATCGCGGGGACGAGGGGTTGCGTACAGCGCAATTCGCGTCCTCTGGCCACGAAGGGGAAGCCAGGCACTGCGTGGGCGCTGCGGCCCGGAGACTATGGCTTTGCCTGCACTACCCGATGATGGCAGCTCTTTTGTCAGATCTGTCTGGTCCATATTCAAGTTCCGGGACCACGCCCCTTTGGGATATGGTTGCTCAGCTTACTCGATCGTCCAACGAAGCGCCAATCTCTGGCGGACGTGACCATAAGGTTTTCTGGGTCAAAGTCATGGCATTCCACCCCCAGACGCTCGACTATTCGAGCGAGACCTAGCCCAAGGCCGCTTGGCGCGGCGTTTAGTATTCACTCGTGCCCAAGAGCGCGGTTCAGCCGAACATCAACAATTGCCTGCTTAGACGGCAGTTGTCGTTTTGCACCTTTGTGATGCAGGTCTCAGTTCATCTTTCTCACGTCTCAGGGGCACGTTAATAGCTTATCAGAGCGAGTTGGATACAGCCTACCAAAACTCACCCTTACCCGTCTCCTATTTAAGTGTCTGCGAGGATAATGGGATTGGGAAATTCGACCAAGATGCGTCACAGCGCGAACTGGGTCGAACAGTCCGTTCGGTCCGTCCCGGCTTTAGAGTATTTTCAGTGTAGCTTCCGCTCGACTATGTTCGAATGGCTTACCCTACTATCGGCCTCTCGCCGCCGCTGAGTCGTCAGACGCTCCCTGTAGACCCGCCTTCCGTGCATTCGAAATATGTCGTGCGCCCTCTTGGTCACGCTGGACCCGAATGCGGCGAAGCACAACTTTGTCAAAACAAGAAAATGCGGAGCGACCGAAGTGCAGATCCTCTGCACTCTGCAAACTGCCAGCCGATTAGTCAGCGAGAACTCCTGACCGGGCCGATGGAGATTTTAAAAGCGGGTATGAAGACTATGGAGACATGGCCCGCGTCGAGCGCGTTTGCTGACAAGCGCGTGTAAGCGCACAGCTGCAAACAGCTGGATGAGTGTGATGGAGAGTTTGATCCCGTGCGCTAGCCGGACGCATGAAGAGACACGTTCAGAGCGTACCCCCGAAGCAGAACCGCCTAGGTGACAGCGCAATCTCGCGGGTGCCATATGGAAGACAAGCCCAAGGCCACATGGCGAAGAGCTCATCAACTTGCCTGACTGACCTGATGTATCAGCATGAGAATCATGTCTCGCGCGCGAGATATCGGGCGAAAGGGCGGCGTTTTGGCGTGACACAGCGCCTTCCAAAACGTTTGGCGCAGCAAGACACGGGTCATCGACACGCTGGCTCGATGAAGCAGGCCATTCTCGCCTCGTAATCGGCCATGCGGCGCATAATGGGTTCATACCTGTCCAGAAAGATCCAATTTCTGGCTACCTCCATAATGGCGATGACTCAGTGTGCGCGGCGAAGGCGGCGACCTCTGGCCTTCTTCTCGAAGGGGCAGTTCACCAACCCGATTGTCGTTCGATTGCCCGGGTCTGGGCTATCAACGCGGCCTTTGGCGGCCAGTTTCCATAATGAGAAACAGCGGTCCACCGCCTTGCGCGATATATTTCCGGTTTAAATCGTGCTTGCCCAGTTCCACGACGACGAACGCCGCGCTGATGCTTAGAGAAATGCGTCCAGGTATGGCTCCCGCGAGGGAACAAAGAACTGGTTGTTTCCCTAGGAACGGATCGCCCGCTACATGACCCGTGATTTGCATGAAAGAAAGGCATGGGCGCGTGGACCTTTGCGTATTGGACCGCTGTAATCCGGAGCTGAGACCCATCCAAGATGAAGTGATGTGTGGAGCTGTCTCACAAGGGGGCGATGGAGAAAGGACCTAGCCATCATTACCTTAGTGGGCAACGGGGCCTATGCTTGTCATTGCAGCCACTTAGCGCAGTAACCTGAAGAAGAGACCCGGCTAAATTGGCGCCGCGTGATCGATGATGGCGCTGGTTTCGCCATATGACCTAAAGAATGCAATTAATCCGACGCCGTCCGGCGATGCCAGGCCGTCGTCCCTGATTGTTCCGATGAGTGCCGCGAGCAAGGATCCCATCGTTGAAGCGCTGATGACCTGTTTCGCTGAACGCAGCGAAAAGCAACAGCGCGCCTCGTTGCGACAGGAGCTGTTTCATCGCCCACTGGACCGCATCGGCGTCACATGCCAGACCGTGATGCTATTGTTGAGAAAGCCCTTGCGTCGTCCAGCGAGACGGGCTTGAGCTTCGCCGCTCACTGAGCCGTGCCTAAAAAACGAGCGCTGTCATTTGTCCGGGCCGCGGGTCTATAATGCCGCCCTGGCAGCTCGCTACCTGAAGACTCATCAACAGGCACGCGACCAAGCGAGACCTCCTCTCTGCTTTGAGCGGCGCAAGAGAACCCGGCGCCAACTTACCAATTCGAGCATGTCTTGAGACTCGACTATGCGAGTGACAGCATTTTCTCCCGGTCTAAATTCAACGATGCGCCGGCGATAATGCGATTCCGGCTTTGATTTACGCTCTGTTCGTTTGCGGAATTTTGTCCTGAAGCAGTGCGACCGCATATATTGCGACATTGTGGCGGTTACGGGAAATTCGAAATGGGCTGGTAACTAATTCAGCGCGTCGCTTTGCGGCGGAGCTTTATCGCCTCGCGAAGACTGGATTGTCGGCACACTCAATACATATGGGGCACCCATCATGCATAAGCAAGCGCTCGCGGTCAGCCTGTCTATCCATGTCGTCGATGATGAGCTGGCGAGAGAGAGCGTCAGGAGCTAAGCGAATAGGCCGCTATAGGCTGGTCTGAATACGTCATCGATGAAAAATTGCATGTTTCTATCTGAGGTTTGGCGGAAGAGTGCGATTTTTGTGTATATGAAGGCAGAATGCACACACGCGAAAAATCTTTCAAGGGTGTCCCCAGCGCACGCTATCCCGCTAAATACACGGGAAGCGGTTCCATTTCTCCGTTAGATGCAGGCGAACTCCTCGGCGGCTGGTCGCAAAGCCTACCCAAAACTCATTCCAACAGCCCACCATTTCCGATGATGGACGGCTGTGGAAAGATCTGGTATGCGAAGGCATTGCGATATCGTCCGCGCTTGGGGATTACGTCGCTCGGAAGCCAAGTCAACATAGAGACTATGATACACTCGGTCATCCAATGACGGGACTGGCGCGGGAGATTTGCGCCGGATTTTTTAAGTCATCTTGGGGCCTGGCAACACACTTTGAGCGGTGGGCGGCGACGCTTCAGGGCCATGTTTTGATGGCTTTGGCTAGGGTAGTCGACAAAAACCCATTTCCCTTCGAAATCGCCA
>Ga0163217_1080228_pt1 | contig 18924 bp, 16 predicted proteins | sample SynspAceP_FD_185933 | JGI IMG/M metagenome (GOLD analysis project Ga0163217, IMG submission 185933) | Saline lake microbial communities from Ace Lake in Antarctica - Synechococcus sp. Ace-P (PacBio error correction) | ecosystem: Environmental > Aquatic > Non-marine Saline and Alkaline > Saline ...
CCAACACGGGGGGAAAAAAAAAAAAAAAAAAAAAGAAGAAGATTACGCCCCCAAATAAAAATCCCCTCCCCACCGGAGTGGCATGAATTTCCCAACTTTTAGATTTGTCATTTAAAATCCATGGCGATCTGGATAAATTTTGCCTCCCAATGCGGCCCCTTTCTTTATCGGTTCCCCCAAGCCATAATCGCGAAAGAATCTCCCAATATAGGCATAACGTGTGGTACCATTATTTGACCGGCCTCGGATTTCCCCCACCGATTACCCAGGTGACCCACTACCATAAGCCAAAACTTGCGCCAAACGAATCCGTTTTTCGAATCATGCTTCTCCGCAACTGACTTATTTACCCGCATTCAGTTCCCGCTGCGGTCCCTGGGATATACATAATTTCGATATCGGTGTATTTTCGGGTAGAAGTTCCCAAAATTCAAAGGCTTGTACATTCACGCCGTACAAAATCGGTTTGATCTCCCATCAATCTCGCTTTTAAATTGGAAAAGGCTCCGGGAAAAGTTGGAAGCCTGAAGGCCATCAATGACTCAAATCTACAGCTTCGAGAAATCCATGATTTGGCTTCCATCTTAAAACGATCCATCAGACTGAAACCGGCGCAGTATTAACCCGAGAATAAATTAGTCACAACAATAGCTCGCGTTGTCATTCAATTTTCCATGTCAAAGTTGAACTTCCTGCATTCAATAAGGAAATCGCTTCCCCATTCTAGATCCAACTATACAAATGCTCATAGTAATGGATCTTCGCCTTTTTCTCTACGATTGGAACGAAAAAAACAATTTTCTGTTTTTTTTTGTCATCAACCCCGCGGTCAACCGGCCCACATGGGAATGACTCCAGAAGTCAATTTTGACCGCTTCATCGTAACCATCTTTTTCCATAGAGATACAATGTTCCCCAGCCGTCGCGCTCTGACACCAGAATCAGTTCATTCCCTCCATCCACGCAATTCGATTTTCTCAAATCCGATGTAAGGTTATTGCTTCGCCTTCAATGGACTTAGCTCTCTTTCATTTGCAGCAATATTCCAACGATAGCAATCAACTTTCTTTCAAAATCTCTTGGAAGGTAAATGGCAAAGTAAAAATTTCACATTCAAATCACCCAAACCAAGTGCGCCGGACCGGAAATCATCCATCCCGGGTATGGCTTTTGGAGTCGTAAGACACCAGGAGGGCCTTACCGTTTGATCTTTAAACGTGTTGCTTGGCAATTGCTGAGGGTCTCCAGTTCGAAAAGAATAGTGGCATCAAATTCAGTTCGAGATTGGCTCCTTTTGTCACCCGGCATCGCAATATTTGTAGGTTTCAATCGTCGGTCTCGGATTCCGAGTATTGTGGATTACCCAACAGGTTCTTTCACAGTTCCCTGGCAATCGTGCGAGTCAGGAATAAATTGCTTCGAGGTCCTTGCTCAAAGTCCCCTGCACCGCTTCCGCTATCCTTTATTCCTTTCTTTCTTCCTCAATTAATCATCCCTCTTTTCGCCAAAGCATATTCGTAATCCCTTTTTCTCATTGGTGGTCAACTGATTTTTCCACAATTGTATGATGTCTTTCTCATCTTTCACTTGCCTTGAGTGAATTTTTGCCTTATCCACTGCCAATACCAGATTGGAATTGCTTCGCAAAAACGAATTCGAGAGAATCTGGTGCGATCGTCTGCCCATGATCATCGCGCCTTCCGGCATCTTTGGGGCATGCTACGATTCGGTCAAGGTCTGATACGATAGAATAGCGAAAGACAAATTTCTCTTATTCTCCATCGAAATCCTTAGCTGATTTATCCTGGACTTTAAATCTTCGGCCCATGTCGCCCTTTCAGAACTTCTCTGTCCCCTTCACTTTGAATGAATGGCGTTTTTCGTCTTCCCAAAAATTTACATCCTCGATTCTGAGATGCTGACCTCGTAAAACGTCTTGGTGATTTTGTTGATCTCCATCGCCAATTTGTCCTGTCGAAAAGTTGAGAATATTCGTCTTCCGCAACAGGATCTCCAGAATCCAGTTTTTCCCCATCGCTGGTTCATATTCGTACCTAAAAGCGATCTGACTTTTTCAACCATGCCGGATTTGACACTGGTTGAAAAAACCATTTTTTGATTTTGCTCGGTGAGTAATCGAGGTCGGCAAGTCGTAGTTGCCTTTATTACGTTTTTCTTGGGCGATTGCAGCATGGAAATGAGCGGCAATTCCAAAACGACTATGTATTTTTTTTTTCATATTGATCTCTTTTGATTAGGGTTCGAAATCTAATGCCATCAAGCCCTAATCCTGACCACTGATATAAATTTGAATGAGCATCCAGTTTCATCCTAGGCAAAAGCTTCATTGAAGCCCTTTTTTTAATCTTAAGTTAATCCACAGTCACATTCCAATATTTTTGGAATAAATCCGCTATTTGAAACAACCTATAACATACTTGATTCCATCTGGAAGCCATACCATTTAGATCAAAACAATAACTGTGAAACCCACTTCAAAAACATCGTCATTTTCTTGACGTACACTTTGGGCACATAAAGTTCAAACCCAAAGAAGGTCGCCGATTTCTCAACAGTCTCATCCTGTGAAAACGCTCATCCCAATGGGATATCATGACAGGTTGCGCAACTTAAAAAATCTAGGTTCTTGAAAAGAAAACACACCGCTTTTTCCACGATCCTTAAAATGATCGAACAGAGTAACACCAGGTTTTTCTACCTCCGGGCAACCACGACGGATTTCTGGATCACATCTTAACCGCTGAAAATCGGAAATCTCTCCATTCAAACGGATATGATCTATGAGAGTCATGGCAATCATAAAATATTTTGTCACTCATGGTGATGTCTTGACCGCATTAACTAACCGAATCTTACAGGTGGATCGCCTACCTCGGAAGATAATGGGTTTAACCTTTCTACTTGGGCTCAACTCGATTCTTAATTACTATCGCTTTAAAGGGGATTAGCCCTCCTTCTCTCTTTCGCAAGTATGTAAAGAAAAAGTAAAAGTCCGCCGTGTCCCTATGTTTGCTCAAATATGAAGAGAGCTTGCCATAAATGGCCAATCCAAAAACTGCGATGGAATCTTATTGTGGCTATCACAAAGGCAGAGAACCGTACTGATCGATGGGCTAATAGAATATCTCAATTTCTGGCGATTGGGGTGGGAGAAACAGCTCAGTGCCTGGCCCGAAAATCATGAGGGAATTGCAGTTGATCTACTACACCGAGGAGACTTCAGCAGATCAATGCCCAAAATAATCCCCATTTTGAAGTGCGTACTCTGCTGAAATCACACGTAGGAAGTTTTTTTGATGCCATCTGGGAAGATCTTTCATCCTCCTGCAATCCGATAAACTCTGTCAATTTCTGTTTAATCCGTACAGGGGCGGATAGGCTGTCGGCAACATGACTCAGGCCCACTGCTTTTTCAAACTGCTGACTCTCAGCAAGGTCCGATTTGGTTGGGGTACGTCTTTAGGAAAGTTAGCCGAAGATCCGTTCCTGAATTTTTAATGCTTGCAGATCAGATGTCACATTCTCTCTGTGACAAGTCCTAATGTTCGAATGCGATCGGATGGAAAGAAACCATTCCTTTTGGGTAAAGACTATTCGAGTCAATGCGAAGAAAATCGGTGTCTTTCAGGAAAGTCTGATTCAAATTTCATCAGTTGGTTCAATGAAACAGCCCCTGACATAATCATCCTTGCATTTTTACGCTACCTTTGCTAGACGGACTTTACAATTGGCTCTTATTTCGAGAAAGCCGATTTCTGGGTGATCGGGCATCCAGTAATTTGAATTTCTCCTCCCAGTTTCAACTTTGCTTTCTAATCCAACAGGACTGGAAAATATTCTGCTTTCAAGTTTCAATACTCGAGATGACTGCAATCGAGCATGCCTAAGAACCTAGCGCTATCATTTACCGATATTAGATTAACCGGCTAGTCAAATCATCCAGTTGCTGCCTCCACCTCCTAGAGAGAACGCGTAAAGAAGCCCTCAGACCAATCTCAAGGAGACTTTGTCTTAGCCTTATGGCTGAATTCCTGCGCTATGGGGAAGATGGTGATTTCTTTGTCCTAGAGCCAATCCCGACGATTCCAATCCGTGCACTACTGGGACTAGAAAAAGGAATGCGGCGAAACTGAAATTCCATTTGCCCTATACCCTAATGCTTCTACCAAGTTCAGTTGACCAGTAACTTCCTTCGGGATATGGCCAGCCTGCAAAGGTTTGGTCTTTGTACCGCAGGTTTCTTGGAAGTCTATTGCGAAAGGCGATGTAATTCTAAGGCTAAAGCCTGTTCATGGTGATTCCAAGTCTATGGGCAATATGAAGCAAAGCTGTAACTGCAATCGTCGACCGCAGTGCCATTCCGGACGGTGTATTGTATCGTAAGGTATTTGAAATTTCTCCAGATATTGGAGAAATTGGTGGGAGAAGGTTATTTCCACCAGAAATCCATTCAAGATTGGGGTGGATATTGGCCTGAACATTCCAGCAAAAAATTCGGACTATTACTGAATTTCTTATCATCTGATTTTGATCTAATTTTCGGATTCGAATTTTAGACTTTTCTTAACTGTAAAAAACCTTCCTCGATTGAGAGAATGGGTCTCTTAAGCCCTGGGGTCCGAAAACAATAAGTCTTTACGTTCTTTTAAGTAAGTTTTGGGGACACACAACCCAACCGAAAACTTCGATGGTTAATTAAGAATCATCAATTCCCTCCTCATATCCTTCTACAATCTAGTTGTAAACGTAAATCATTTTACATGAATATACAACCCAATAACGCGAGTGCACACGCTCAATTGGGAACTGATTTTACAAATTTAGTCACTAATTAAACTGTATGAGGTCGTAAACTTAAGAACTAGCTTTGGCTATGACTAGTTTTTTTGTGTAATTATTTTCCAACGGTTACTTTTTCGTAGTAAATTGCGTATACCTTCGGGTTACCAGAGTCTTTTTTCTTGGATGCTTTGTTTCCTGACTAATTGGATAAATGATCTGCTTTGTAAGCACTAGCTCTTCTACGCCCATCGCTGCATTAATTTTTGAATAAATTTTATCTACTTCGGCAACTCAACGCTTATAGTCATTCGACCTTTCAAGTTCAAAATTATGATGTTTCTCTTTGGGGCGATTAAGTGGTGCGCATCTTTATTCCTCTAATGCCTGAAATGACATTCTTCTTCTTAATAATCGCAAAAGCAAATTTTTGGGAAAGCGGTGGCGAGAAATATTAATTTAGCCTGTAAGAATCTGAATGGTCGTACCTCCTATGTATAACACCATTTGTGTAATGGAATATCCTAATCTTTTTTGTCTTACACATTTAGTTTTTAATTGGAAATGCTATGATAATTTTCCTTTAAGCACATTTTAATTCATTCAAAAGGCGTAAGCTATTTAATATTTTCACTATATAATAATGTCCTTTTACTATCTGACATCATATAAAGTATGAATCACGCCCGTCATACAGTATCCGTAATGCCGCCTCTTCAACGGCAGGCCAATAACCCTTGACGATCCCTAGGTTATACGAGGAGCCAAGGAGATATTTCTTGCTTGGCTGGACTGCGATGACATATATAATTTGCCCGAGCGGTTGAGCGCAGCTGGATTATCTGCGTAAAAAATCCGGACATCGAGTTCTTTGTGGTTTACTTGGATTGAGCGCTTTGGTGGTGATGACAATTCGAAGTCATGTCCACCTAGCGATTCCGGAATGCCTCCGTTGTATGTTACTTCTCTATCTCCTTAATCGTTCCAACGCAACGGTTATGCCGCCTCCGATCTTCGTACAGTAAACATCGGGATAAACCTATGACAACGACTTCCATCGTCCGAAGATATACGATTTTTGTCCTACAGTGCAGCCGTCATTTCAAGTAGGTATTGTACCAGGGTGCTTTAACCGCTACCGCTCCGCGGAAATAGCTTGAGCATGCGAATTACGAATGCTGCTGAGAGAAAATTTTCGCAGTGGTTAAGGCTGTTCAGAGGCGAGCTTGAACAAGGGTTTTGGGCATCGGAAACTGGTGAACTGAACTCAGGTTACATCGTGCTTTAATTCGGGTTTGATTCTTGCTGAATTTTTACTTCAGTACAAAGATGCTTTTTACTTGTTTACTCAGTCTAGTTCGCCACAACGAAACCTACTGGGCTATTACGAATCGGAAAGTATTCGTCGAGCACGCGAATCTTTTTTTTTTTCTTAGCAAGAAAGCTTCTTCCTTTGGTTTGCGGACACTCACTTTTTTACAATTCGGGAAGCAATTTACCCATAATTTATTATTACCGAACTATTTGCTTTTATGAAGTTTGTGGTACGCTGTTTTTATTCGTTACGATAAAATTTAAACCAGGTTTTTAATTTTATGATTTAATATAAATGTAGAAAGACAAAAAACACTTCTCGTAACAAGCCGATCATTTTAGCTATCACATCAAGGCCCTAGCTGTGCGGAAAACGTTTGACTCGCCTTTTTGAGTTTTACTTATTTTTCTTGGTTCCAAAACTTCCTTCCTTATGAAGAATCCTATACGTGACTAATATGTACCCAACGGAAAGCATTCCCGTTTTTCGGAATATTCGTGAGGCAAAAATAGAGGATGCATCTCGCTACATTGATGTCGACCACGACGTTATATTTCATTAATGGAGTAGAGAATGGTTGGAAGGATTAACCTGAAAGCTGTCCTTTATGGTTCCCTGGAAGATTATGCGGGGTAATTACGACCTGATTCACATCCATTATGGTCTTGCAGATTGTGGAGACTATTCTACGTCCCGATGTACCGGTATTTCCTGTCCTCTAACACCGGGGCAGATACTTGGAGAAACAAGGAAGAACTCCCAGTTGCAATCACCAGAAGATTATTACCCAAAGTGGATAGGGTATTACCCTTAATGAGGAAGATAATCGACGATCGTAAGTCATTTTACCGACGCTTACGAAATGCTAACCTTGCAGTGTCAACATCGACCCTTTTAGGCAGCTGAATCAAAATAATCAAAGGCCGGGTAAACTGTTACTTTTCCTGGTCCCGCAGGTGCCTGTTAAGAACTTCCCCCTCTTTTTGAGCAAGTAATGGAAGAAGTAAAGGTTACAAAACCGGGGCAGAGTGACTTATGCAACCGCTAGAAAACTCACGCGTTGGAAGGTGTGATGGACCGTGAGAACCGTGCAGATGCCTTGTAAAATGACTTCAATTTAGCGGAAGGTTTCAAAGCCAAGGCGGTAAAGAGGCTCTAAGCTGCCGTTTTGCCGGTCGGTATCGGTAAATTGTTGGCGACGTAGCCAGTATGCTCAAAGGCCAATACCCTATTGTAACTGTGGCTGAAACACGTGTCCCAGAGGTAATTGGCCCGTGTCGTGTTTTGACTGCTTTTGCAGAGATCGTGTACAAATCCGTCGTGCCTTCCTCGATAAGCAACCTATGACCTGAATCCATCAGTCGCCGCGGGCCATTCTTTATGAGCAAGGCAGATCAAAAAACAATTTTTCAATATGAAAAACTGCATTTTTAAACTGCTGCACCTCAGTGGATTGGTAAGTTTTATTCCGCACACTGAAGCAGCGACGTGTGTGAACGATCGTATTATATCACGACCCTTCGCCTGGTGCCATGGAAAGATGGCTTGCGTACCTGAAACCTCGTTACAACATTATAAGCCTCGAAGACTATCTTAAAGCAAGGATTAATAGGAACTCCGATAAACTGCCTACTATTCTATGATTATTACCTTTGATGACGGTCATCGAGGCATTATTCGCTCTTCCATATTCCAAAATATGAAGCTCCTGCTACCATATTTTTTGGTGGCTCTGCATCATATGATAACTTTGCGCCACTTCTGGTTTATTGATGGCCGAGGGTTGCTGCCAGTAACAGAAGCTCAAAAGTTGAAAAACAGGAACCGAATCGACCGTCTGGCTGCCATCGGTTGAAGAAGCAAAAGGATATGCGACTCGGCCAAGCACTCTCAAGGCAGGAGATAGAAGAATGCGGCCGCTGATTGACTTTCAATCCATACGAGATTTCATCCCATCTGAACCAGTTGTGAGCCCCCTGAAGCCAGTTTAGCGAAGACATATTGGATCAAGAAAGAACTTGAAGAATCATTAGGGCTTCCGTATTTTTGCATTGGCATATCCAAACGGGACTACAATAATGGAATAGTTGAAGAGACCCGTACTGCGGGATATCCTGTTGGATTTTAACGGTCGATCATGGTGTTTATGAAGACATTAACCGATCTTCATGCTTCGACGACTTGATGGTTAAGATAAACGAAAATCTCCACGAACTGCTGTGAAGCTAAGCGGGCTGTGGGCAGTATAATTAAAGCCAGATGCAACTATGAGAATAGGATATTGATGAGCCCCGCTGTCAGCGATCTCCGTAGAATAAAATTACGGCCGATCCTAGCTGATACGGAACCTTTAAGGTAAGTGATGGCCTTGATTGATGACAGGCCGGAAAGAAATCTGCTTGGCACGACTAAAAAATAATTTCGGCGAGGAGCCGGGGAGTTATGTCATTATCATGGCCTTTTAAAGATTCTTTGCAATCAAGATCCCGCAAGAGGATCCGAAATTACTTGCGATCGCCACGGGTAATTGCTTGTGCACCGGCGGTCACCCCTACGGAGAAGATACCCTGAACAAAGTCCAAAGCCAGCGAACTAGACGTTCTGGCCTTGGTAGATGGATCGGCATTGTGAGAAAGGATTGATCAATGCGGTCTCTGGGGTCATTTCCTACACCACGAATATGCGTCGGTACCGAGGGATGCCACCTGCAAATGTGGGAGGTTATATAATGGTGAAGACAGAAAATGGGAATAACGGTACAACTCTTTCAGTGTGGAACTGGACAACGGGTCGGCCTATAATAGAAAAAACTATCGCTATCGAACCGAATGATGCATGTCGATCGCTAACACGAAAGCCCTGAAGGAAAGCGAACGGAATGCTCTACGCAGCGCAAAAGAACTCGTAAAACCTGGGTTTGTGCCCCTATTATTAAGGAGTTTGGAAAAGTTACACTTAATACCAAAACTTAAGCAGTGGTATTTTTACAAGTCCGAATGAAATTAAGAATAAACTATTCTAAAGGAATTAAAATAAATCATTAAGTGCGCGAATATCGGTTTAGAAATCGGAAAATTTAACAAAGAAACGCTCCAGTGCTCGTCAAAAAGAGTGCCCTGACTTTCAGTCTCTGCCAAGGTGAAAGTAAAAGGTAGCCGGGTAACCCAAGAACTTTTTGCGCGTTTACATTTTAGATTGTTTCCGACAGGTAACCAACCGAGTCCTCAGACGCAGAAACCTGCGACGTATTTCCGGCGACGTTTTATTGATCATTTGTGAACTACGTAAAAAATGGCTGCTGAATAAGCGTAAAAATATAAAAGAGTGTCCAAGGTGCAGATGAGCCTAAGACTTATATAAAAGGTAACTAGGGAAGTACTATTGGCTAAGTTATGGCCCTTTAATGAAAATGGGTTCCTTACGGCTTCGACAGGCCTTTTTCCAAATTCAAAAGACAATTCAGAGGGGAATCACATAATTTACATAATTTTTATTGGAGCTTTGATTATTAATGCTTTCCTATCACTGAAGATTCTAATTGGGCCATTATCCAAAAGCTATCATAACTACGGAGTCAATACGGCAGTTCCGATGTGCTAATCTGGGAAGAATTGCTGGGAGTTAAGGTAGTTTGGATACTTGTCTTTCGCTCGGATTAATTCCCCAGCGCATTCTCGCGGATCTTGTCCATCCCCATCGCTGATAAATTTATAGTGCAGTGGCCGAAGCTCAGTCGCTGTAACAAAGATTCCGTTTACTTGGGCGGAGGGTATTTTATTAATCGTAACTGTTTACCACATGATTTTTAGTACTGCTAGGAACCTTTCCCCATTGAATTCCAACGGCACTCCAGAGCCCTCCACTCGCTATGCTCTGAGGGAGTGGATTAAACGAGGAGGTATCGTTCAAAACGTCATACTCCTTTTTTGTTCCGACAAACTGACGCTTCGGCCTTCATTCGCAGGATGATTTGCTGGGAATGCTTTTATGATCGGGCCTAGCTGATCATGCACCACATGCAGGAACCGCTCACTTATCAAGGGAGTTAAGAAAGGCAAAAAGGTGATGCTATTCCCGCTTGGTAAAATTGGGGTGAGCATATTGATGACCCACCAATTAGAAATCTTGAAAATGAGTTGGTGCCAATGGAATATGTAATCTTGGAACGAAAAGATAATTTTGGAAGACCTTCCTGGCTGCCGCCATCAACTTTTGTTCCGCGTCCATTACGTTTCGAAAAAACAATTTTATCATTGATTATCTTGCGAACTACATAGATAAATTATGAGAATACTTCTACCTAAGGAAACTTAAGGACAGGAACTCTTGGCCTGAAACATTCCAGCAAATTTCTCCAGAAATAAAAACTGACTGAGCCAAAAGCGATATCTGACTCAGTCATGTTTCATGGATAGAGGTTTATTTCTAAGCATTTCAAATTTGCTCCTCCTCTTTCGTTTAACTCCTTCGAAATTCTACAGAATTACATTTCCCTCGTTCTCTTTCTCGCATATAAGGAAAATTTTACTCGCTGCAACTTTCTTTTGCTCCCCCATGGCATCTGCAGCATATTATGTATTTAGCTCGGTGCACAATCTCATAAAAGATAAGCCATCTCATACTGCGGTTTTCTTTCTATAGAACAATTGCTTATTTATTGAAATTTCATATTCCACAGTATTTTTGCTGTAGGCAGCCACAGGTTTTCATCACTTTCCTAATCCATGCTTTGCCCACATTGTCGTCTGTCTGAAGGATAGAGATACAGGTTATCCTTTTCAGTAAGCGGTTCTCCAAAACCAGATCCAGTTCCAAAGGTTTTTTTTTGATAATCCCCTCTTGTGTACATTATGGCACTTGATGCTCCTGAAGGAAAACGCTCCGTCGCGATTCAATGAACAAAACTATCGAAAGAAAAGCGCAACATCAGAATTTAAATTTTTAATTTCTCAATTGGTTTCATTCGGGACATTCTTTTTCATCTATCCAAATCGCAAAGTTTTTTAGATTCTTCTTCAAGACTCAACTCCTCCTTAATGATGGCTGCTCAGCCACGACTTTTCAGCGAGTGGGTGTAGAAAGCTTTCTCCTCTTCCGTTTAATTCCCTGTAGGCTTTTAAAACTAATTCACCTAAAGCCAATTTCGAACAAAAATGGATGCATTCCATAATATTTTTCTTTCTCTTCGGCAAGTCAACCTTGTTCCTACTAATTGACTTGAATAAATTAATTGAATATGTGGGTTGTTAGATCGGATTTATTGCGAGACTCATCATTTCATGTTGAATGAAGGATTGTAGTAGGATCCTCCTTATGCCCAAGAACTCTACATTTTTCTGAAAGTCTCCCAAGTCTCCCATTTTAGTAGTACCGCTGGTGATTAGATTAATATTAAAGTTTTTCTGCATTTGCCTTTCTTCCTTTAATAAAATTCTTTGCCTGGTCCGCAAGTCATATTCCCTTTATTCTCAAAGAAATCCGCCCCAATTGGGTTTTAATTCGCAATGTAGGTCCAAGTCTACCTCAGCCTAAACTCTGATTTGAAGCATTGACATATAATTTCACTCATCTAGCAGTAGGCTCTGCTTTATGGAGTCACCTTTCGCTAAAAAAGTAGACCTAACGCTCCCCCCAACTGCACAAGACTACAATCTGAATCCACTTTTTCGAATTCATAGATTTTCGGCTTCATCATTTCAAATCGTTTTTGGTTAACTGAAAAATCAGACTACTTGCCAACGGCCGTGATTTTGCCCTGAAAGCCTCATTGCTACAGAAGTTTGGCTCTCGTTTTTCCGGTGACAATACTGCGCAAAGCCCTTCATCCTGGCTATAATTCCAATGATTTAAGTTAATCGTTCCTTGCCCATACACCGGTGAAACCAAATGGAACTAGCACGCCTCAATAAATATATATCCAGCTAATGCTTCTCCATCACATGCGCTTTGCTTCATGCTCAAAATACAGCAATCCGTAAACTTTCCCATTTCCAAAGATCTGAATTCAAGCTAAGAAAATGTATTCAAAAAGGAATAAGGATTGTGTCTTCTTTAAGTAAAACCAGGTTTTGTCCACGATGCTGACCTGACATTTTGCTGAATCTGATTGGACTGGACCTTTATATTTCTGACAAATCGAAACTAAAAGACTAAAATAATATCGCTGTAAAGCCAATAACGGTGTTTCCAATTGAATTGAGCTTCTTCATTGCATTCTGAACCTGGAGTTGCATCAATGTAGGCAGAACTTTGCTGCTTCCAGGGAGATATTCTTGAGACACTATCTTCATTGGCTCTTTCACAATCGCTTGGGGACTTCAATATCGTATATTACTGGAATCATAAATGTACTACCACTCGAAAAAAGCAGAAAGAATCGATTGAACGATGCCATCACCTCCCGCTGCAAAAGCAATCGATGCAACAGTAGTAAAATAAGCAGGCAGGCATGGGATTTGAGTAAAGTTAAACCATTATTTTTTTCTGATTTGCGATCTTCGGATAATACTTTTAAGGTTTAATAAATTCTTCCTCGGAGAGGTCCGACTTTTGAGTGAAAAAAGAAGCAAACTGGGCCGGTGAGTCGTTAGAAGTTTTTGATCAGGCCTTACTTAAATGTGCTTTGCAAAATAATTCTCCTTGGAAACTAGCGGAAGTACTGCTCATATTTCCCTACAAATCAATATCCAAACAATTCTTAAATCCTGCATCCGCTCAACAGCGTAGAATAGTAGTGGCGGCTGGTTTGGTTCTGGAATATACTTCTATATAAATCTTTTCATGAAGGCACTTTTCAGCCTCCCATAAATGATTCATCAACTCCTCTTCTGTTTTCGATAATTTCATAAACGTTAAAAGTATTTCTACAAATGTAGAAGACTTTTTCTATTCTAGCAAAGTAGAAGACTACATATTTTTATTTAACTCGGATTTACTGATTCGAAGCGATCTTTCCTTCAGAGGATCAAAAGGAAAAAGCTCAATACAGAAGACGAGAAAGAAATTCAGGTTTGAAATCATTCTTTCGCTTTGGAGAATATGAAATTCCCTTCGCCAGAAATTTGATTTGAAGTTTTTTAAAGGATTATTAAACTCAGGCCCATAGTTGGAGTTACGCAAGAGTAAGTCCTAATTTTGAAGCGCTCGAAGACCGTAGAATAGTAAAACATGTCAGCTGAAAATAAACGATTCACAAGAGGACCGAGAATTTTAAAAAACATTGGAAAAATGGGTCCATAAACCTTACAGAAAGGGCAATGGGGCACGTCCAGAGAGGATTACAGCGCAGATGGTTCTGCTTGGGAGCATGTCACCATGGACGATGCCAAGAAGTAAAGCCTAACCGATGGGGAGAAGAAGGATCGCCGGAATCTTCCGATTACAAGCAAAACTTTTGCATGCCTGGGCTTTTTTGGATGGTAAAGATCCATTTTATTAAAGAAGCGGCCCTCTGGGCTAACTGGTAATCAGGAAATCATGGTGAGGATGTCAAAGAGATTTTATTATATTAGACTTCCACTCCACCCCACAGCTACATGAAGATGCTTTAATAAGTATCCTCAAGCTAATATCCTTACCAATCACTATCCGCAGAAAATCTACGAAGAGGGAAATTAAAACCAGAATATGAGTTTGATTGATTACCTGGGAATTTTGACGAGGATCGTTACTTTGACATTTTTATAGAATATGCCAAGAAGGATATCGAGGGTATTGTGCCGTCGCTACATACACATAGAGGCCCGAGAAGCCCACGATTTGGGTGATGCCTACGCTTTTGGTTTCCGACAACTTGGTATACTGGCCCTGAGCCACTTATGCCAAAATTGAGTTAAGAGGACAGCTAACTCAAATCAAGGTCTTCATCCTAAATCCGGGAACTACAGCGGTCACCTTCGACGGTGATCCAGAGCTAAGTTTTTGGGCGATAATGCAACGAAATAGAGAGCGACTCTATGGAATTCAAAAATGAGCGAAAATTCCTCAAAGACGGATCAATGATTATGTTCGTTTTCCGGGGATGATTCCCATCTCAATCCAGAAGATTTTGGGAACCAAAGCAGCAGCGATTTACAAAATCACATTCCCGCTGGAAGAAAGTCCGCCAAATTAAAAAAAACTCAGACTCCAGCATCAATTGAGAACAGCCACTTGAGATTCTTGCGATGAATGTCTCAACACCAAAAATCCAGAAGCAGAACGAGTTTTATTAATGGACTCCAGGAACGGTTACCGATCCAGACTTAAGAGATCCAGCGCCAACTTGGGCAGGTATGCTTTGGTCCAAAGAATTTTACTATTTCGATGTAGAGCGCTGTTGGAAGGAGATCCGCGGTAGATACGTACCGCCATAGCGAGAAAGAAGGACGGAATGCACTGGAAGCACCCTTCAAAATTACGACATCATCTCGATAGCCGATAAGTGGGGAATATCCGTGGTATGCGGCAATGGGATTTAGGCTTTTCCTAACATCCATTGGCCAGATTAGACCCCGAGTTTGCACAGAAACAGTTACTTATTCTCGCTTAATGAATGTATAATGCAACCAAACGGGCAGATCCCCAGCATACGAGTTGGAATTTTTTTCGGATGTCAATCCGCCAGTTCCTGCCTTAATTGCCTTGTTTCAAAGCGAGTCTATCAGATCGATAAGAAAAGCTATAATGGTGTTGGCGTCAAGAATTTTCTAGAGCGAGCACTACAACAAGCTCATGCCCTGATTTTTAACATGGTGGGGTCAAATCAACAAGATTTCTGGACGGTCAAATTTTTGAAGGCGGATTTTTGGGATTGGATAATATTTCGTTATTTCGATCGGAGTCCATGCCGCAGTACTATAAAGGCAAACTGAAACAATGCGACGTACTTCTTGGATGGCGATGTTTTCTTTAAATATGCTTCGTATTTCCCTGTTATGTGAAATTCAACACAGTTATCAATATCGGCAACCAAGTTCTTAGAACATTTCTATATCATCCGCGGGGGCCCTGAATAAATATCTTCAACGAAGGAATCTCACTATCGGATGAAGAGGACAATTTCCTTTTACGATGTCTTTCACCTTAAGAAGGAAAAGAGCCTCAAAAAATGAAAGTGCGTCAAATTGTGGGACTTATTCCTCTTTTTGCGGTAGAACCTATTCGGGAAGAATTTTTGACAACTTACCTGAATTCAAAAAGCGATGATTTCTTTGCTCCGAGTAAAAGCAAACTAGCTGCTTTGTTTCGAGTTGGAATTCAGCCTGGATACCATAAAAGAAGTTGTTTTCATACTGTTGAGGGCCATCGGATAGAATCCGTTTTACACAAAAATGCTGGATTCTGAAGAATTTCTGAGTGACTTTGGCATAGGTCTTTTGTCTAAATACCATGAAAAAGGAACCTTATAAATCAATGAAAATAACGGAGGACTTTCTTTCAATCAAATACACACTCAAGGAGAATGCCAGAAACGAGAATGTTTTTTTGGGGGTAAATTCTAACTGGCGACGGGCCGATCTGGTTCCTATCAATTATTTGATTATCGAATCCACTGAAAAAATTTGATTTCTATTACGGAGGGGCTTTTCGATCGAATACCCAACAGGATCAGGCAAATTTTCCTCACTATGGTGAATATAATTGCAAAAGGAACTTTCATGCGGTGCATGAAGATCTTATGAGAGATGAAAGGAAATTCGAACCAGTTTTGGTGCAAAAAAAATTTCAAACTGATCCCAATTTTTAAGGATTTACATTTTTATTTTATGAGTATTTTCCATGGTGATTTCCGGTAAAGGCTTTGGGGCTTCCCATCAAATGGCTGGACGATTGGTTATCTGAGATGATTCAATAAAAAATTACAAGGAAAGTGAAACAATTACTAATCTCTACACCCTATTTAGAAGCTAATCGATTTGAAGCCGGATGCCGATGAGGTAAGGTCCGGGGTTTCGTCTCTGCCGGGCCAGTAGTAGCTGCGGCCGTGATATTGCTGCTGAATACTCCAATCCTTGATCAATGATTCCAAAAACTGGGCAAAGACAGCGTGAAGATCTAATCGGAGAGATTAAAGATAAGCCCTAGCTTGGAAATCGCAGAAGCTAGTTGTGGGCAAGAAATCGTACCAAATCAATATCTTAAATGCCTCTTTTCTGCAATGACCCGAGCAGTAAATGCTTAAAAAGCTACTACCGCGAGCACTCCTAATTGATGGAAATCGCTTTGGAGATCCACCCTTAACATCCGCGCCCATACCTGCAATGATCAAGGCGCTGGCAATATGCCAGTATGCAAGCTGCATCCATCTTGGCAAAAGTCTATAGAGATAATATGAATGCAAAGCTCGCAGCCGAATTCCCCATTATTTATGGAAAAAAATTGGCCGGCTACGCCTACCAAAGCACACCGAAGAAGGAATCAAAGGAACATGGAGAATTGTATCTGGCATAGAAAGCAGTTCAGCTCCTCAAGGACAATTGACTTGAGGTTTGGAATAAATTTATAATAAACAGGTAAAGGGAAAAAAAACCTTTTTCTTTTTCCCCCCCCCTTTTTTTTAAATTTTCCAAATCCTTTAAACGTTTTTTTGGGAAAAAAAAAAAAAAAAAAATTTTTTTTACCCAATTTTTTTAAAAAAAAATAAATTTCCTTGAACTTTTTCTTCTTATTTTCAATTCCCCTGATCATGTCGCCACTGCCTGTCCCCATACCCCATGATCGTACGCAATATCGCTTCTTGAGATGAACTGGTAAGAAAAGTTAGTGTTTGTTTTTGGAGCATGATAGATATTGCCATTCATAGGGTTTTGGAGCTGTAGGAACAAAAATGGTAAAAAGCTCATCAATTGATTTATCTGTAACAATCCCGTCATCAAGACACCAGTGTATACGGATCGAATTAAAACCACATTGTGAACAAGGGTAACTCTTCATCCTATAAATCTATTAATGTCGATGAGCAATATTATAGAGCCGGAATTTTCACAAGTACTTCTTTTTTCAAACCGCTTAAAGTAGTGGCCTACCTTTTCGGTTTCTAACCCAAACACCTATTTCCAAAATAATTGTCCAGGAAATAAATAAAGAGAAGCAATTTGATCCACCAAACGAGGCTGGTTCTTTCCAAGATCAAGGTAATGCACTAGGGGTTCGACTAGTCAAAATACAAAATTAAGAACCAGCGAACATATGAATCAAAAAGACACCTAGCGAATATATATATATATATATTTGAAAAATAGTCTCAAGATATAGCCCCGTTCCTTTTCTGGAGCTTGCTCATTAATATTACTCTGATTCAGATCCATTTTTTATATTAGTCTAGGGTACAGAAAGGCTTATGAGGTAGGCTCAATTGATGATGTTTAGAAACAGAACTAATTCTTCCGGAAAGGAGTTCATCAGTAACACAGAATTCCGCAATCAGAATTTAGAAAAATGTAGAAAATAACTTAATTCCATACTTGCGCACAACACGAATACCTCCAAAACCGAAGAGGGCAGCGATTAACCGCAATGACTACAGAAAAATTACAATCCAACGTAACATAGCTTTCGTCTGTGAAAGATAAACTCATTCTAAAAAGATAATATCCTTCTGCTCAAATCAGAAAAAAAAGAATTCTCCATCAGCTATTTCAATAAATCAACTGAGAATCAAAATTCCCCAAAAGCCTTATTTTTTTTCTATCTAAAATATAAAAAAAGAGGCTTGATACACCACGGATAAGGGGATGACTACTTCTGATTTATATCTGCTAAGCTGAAACAGTAGTCAAGTTCAAGAAGGTTACAACTTAAAATCGTCAGAGAAGTAGGACCTTAAAAATAATGGTAGTAAATCCAGGTTACTGCTTCGCTACTTCTTACATATCGCTCAAAGACCAATTTCCCGCACTGGATTCTTTAGAAATCGGCTCAAGTACCATTTCGGACATTAGTTCCTAGCTCCAAGATCTTTGCTTCACGAATTTCTTTTTCCATCAAATATGGTCAGGACACTATCTTTTTCAGTTCAATTTGCCCTTTTCATCACGATATATTATTTTCATAATCGGTATATTTCAGGCTAATCCTCGAAATAAGAATCATAGACGCGGTAATTTTCCAATCTCGACTTGATCTATATCTCAATATTTGCACGCATGGCAAGAATCGGAGGATTGAATATTGAGGCGCAGCTTTTCCAACATCTGTCAATTCGCATCAAAATAGAACCAATTGCCATTTCCTAAAGTTGTTTGAACCTGGATCTCGGCCAATTGGCTTAAAAATGACAGCAAATTAATAGCGAAATAGTAAACGATAAATTCATAGTCCTCAGATAGGCAATTACTTTGGCAATCAAAAGGCTTCTATTTGAAGATAAACCAAATCGGAATATCGGCTATTTTCTAAGGCTAGAATAAGCAAATCCACCCTACCTAAGCCGATTTTTACTTTCTAGAAAAGGCAACATTCCGAAGCTTTGTCGCTCGTGCATACTCGGCTAAAAATGCCGCCAACGAGGCTTTAAACGCAAAGTTGTGTAGATTGTTAGCCCGCTTGCTCGGGGAGATTTTATCTCTTTGATCCACATTCAAACGGTGGGCATGCCGGTGACTAGATTGGTCAATTGCTTTACCACTTTGACCGCGAATCACATGATCAACAGTGAGTTGTTTTTTACTTCCGCAGTATGAATTCACCTTTTATCTCTGCGAAAAGATTATTCCTATTTGAGTATGAACCTCCTCGGTAAGGAAATGCTTTTATAATGATTCAAACAAATGACTGCTCGGGATTAGTCAAAGCCTTCGGCTAAACTGTCCGATTTCCTAAAAAATAGT
>Ga0163217_1078721_pt1 | contig 18918 bp, 5 predicted proteins | sample SynspAceP_FD_185933 | JGI IMG/M metagenome (GOLD analysis project Ga0163217, IMG submission 185933) | Saline lake microbial communities from Ace Lake in Antarctica - Synechococcus sp. Ace-P (PacBio error correction) | ecosystem: Environmental > Aquatic > Non-marine Saline and Alkaline > Saline ...
AAAGAGAGAGATGAAGGCCTGCCTACCGCATTTTGGCGGGTTAGGGGGGTGTTTTTATTCCCTTATGAACCTCCAAATCTTCCCCCCTAAGGCCTTTCGTGGCTTGCAATCCCCTTCCTGTCCCTCCTCATCGCGCGTTTAACACGCACCAGCGAAGAATCCACCTTCCCCTTGAAACCAGGGAAAGGAGCTTTTTTTTAATATCGTTCATGTCCTGAATTTCTTATTCAAGTCCTCCCCCGACCCTCTCTTTTCACAACATCAACCATAAGAAATTTTAATATTTAATAATCAAATCTAATCAAAGGCCAGGAGAGTCGCAAAAGGCAGGACCAGGAAGGCAGTCGGGTTGGAAAACTACTGATTAGAACATTTCAAAAACCCCCGCCCGAAAAGGCACTGGGCAAGCGTAGGAAAGCCAAGTCAATCGTCAACTTAGTGAGTAAACAAATGATTTAACCTGACCCCCAAAACCAATAATCGGAATTAATCACAGCCTTACCTTTCTCTGGTATCAGCGATCAAATAATGATTTTTCCAAACACCCTCTCGGTTGAAAAAGATTTTTTGAAAGGAATTAACCCACAATGGACTAAAGGTATCGTTTCACCAGCCAAAACTCAATATAGTAAAAGTCCAGGCGTTCGCCAATAGGGCCATCAATTTGGATATTATAGGATTTTAAATTCCTTTCCCTTTTCTTTTCTTCAAATTTTGTGGTGGGCCGGAATGGACACATCGATTTTCAGAATTGACTAAAATTTTTCGATCCTACTTTTCCTCTAAATCATTTCCATTTCTCTTCCCCCCTATAGGTCTTGCATATAAAAACAATATCCTTGGAAACCGTTTTCCTTTATAGCTATGGGAATCCCTGTTTGGTGAAACGCTTCAAAAAAAAACCGAATCAATAGTACTTCTCACAGCTGCTCGCCTTCTCCCCCATATCTGAAGCTTGCTATCCCAAATAGTGAACATAAAAATTGAAAAAGAAAGGATCAAATTAATAGTAGCATGTCAAAAAGAGCTTTTAGGTAAGTTCAACTTTAAAAATAAATCAAAAAAAACAAAACCCATTAGGAACAAACCGTGCCCAGATTAAATATGGAACTAAGCATAACCTTATTTTCCACTTAATAAACATCCTATTTTTGCATCCGAATTTTGCCATATTCACGGCTGCCCCTAGTCTTCCTCATTTTCTCAAATCAAAAATAGCTTCCCTGCGTACAACAGCCAATATTCTCAATTTCAACAAAAGTTTAAAACTAAACACTTAAATTTTTGGAACAAAATCATTAAACTTTATTCCCACAAAAAATAAAATAAAATGTCTACTGCAAAAAAAAAGGAAATACAAAAGAGTTAACTGTAAATCTCTCGTTGATATGAAAAAAAGAAAAAAAAAACGGTTTGAGAAATAATCCATGTTAACGGCCTTATGATGTATTCGTAGCCAAAATTTGTTGACGCCGCCAAAAAACGTAGATGTATTTAAAATTAGTAAGGGCGATTTGCCAACGTAATGTCATGGCCGGACCGGACAACGAAAACCACACCTGCCCATTACTTTAGACTCAAATATTTACCAATGCCTCATCTGTAAATTCGTGCGGTAAGCCGTTGGCCCTAAGTGGTTGTGGATTTACCGTTTTGGGAAGTTATCAAAGAGTATCCAAAGAAGCGTTGCGTTTCTGCCATCCGAATCATGAAGGAAAGTGGCGGCCTGCCCCGTAAAGGTTTGAAGGGTGGCCAAGGAAATCAAGGAACGGTCAAAAGATTTTAAATGCCCGGCATACCCGGTCCATGGACAATTTTTGGGCCTAACACCACAATCCATTTATAAATTCGGGGGACATAATATCGGTAAGGGCAAAAGAAGAAGGAGGAAGCCCACGTAAACTGATGTGATGCCAAACTTATTGGAGAAATGGGGCGTTTTGGTATAATAAGTCCTTGAAAAAATTCCTGCCAAAGTGTGGCCAGGAGGTTGCAGAAAGTGTCTCAATCCTATAAATTATGGCCATTGGGGCGGGGGAAATGGTGTTGATCGGACAAGTTTTGGTGATTCAACGACCTACCTGGGAAATTACCCAAGAATTTAATCCAGGTTCTTAAGGAGGTAAATATAAACCTATATGAAGAAAATGGGTAGTTTGCCATTTTTTAAAGATATGTCGATATGTAAAAAAAAAAAAGGGACTTCCCCGAAGTGACGAAGAGGGCAATACTAAAAAACCCATTCTTAAGATTACAATTACAGCTAATAAAATGCAAGCCATGTTATGTATTAATTTTGGCTTTTGAACTTAGAAATTATGTCTACTAAAGGTCAAAAAATTATTTCTAAACCTATCCTAAAATCTTCAGGTATTTGTATGAAGACAATCACACTAATAGCCATCAACAAAAGGGCAGGCGATATTGTAGCAAGGGGATAAAACAGGGGACACTCCGCTAAGCGAGGTTGTAAAACAATATTTAACAACAAAACACAACAACAGCAGGTACCGTTTATATTTGGGGGTGGGACACCGGCTAGATAGACCAACAACAGGTATAAGTAGTCTTTGACAAAACCTCGAAGGCCTTAACCCAGACTAAACAAATTGTTTGCGGAAAAGGATGCCCAAAAAACCTATTGGGCCGTGGTCAACAAAATGCCAGAAAAGAAAACGGATACCTTAAATCCTGTTAAAGAAAATAAAAAAAAATAAATCCTACGGTTCATAAAATGAAGTCCCGAAAGCAAAAAGCCATTCTAGACTAAAAGGTCAATCAAGAGTTTAGATCGTTTATTTTTATGAAATCGACTAAAAACGGGGTAGGCACCAACAGATCAGGGCACAACTGCAGCCATAGGGAAATGTGCTATTAAAGGTGATTTAAAATATGGTTTCGACCGAAGCAATATAAGAATGGAAGTATCACACTTGCACGCAAGAACTTTCTTTTATACCCCTGTAAAGAAAGAAATACTTCAACTGTAACCGCCCCGGCCACCGCGAGGATAGTGTTGGAATGCATGTATGTAATTTTCACTACATTTAAACAAAAAGGCATCGCCGTATTTACAACGCAAAACACTAGTTTTTTATGGGCAAGACAACAATAAATTTATTTTGAGTAATAATGCTTTTTAGTCTCCTGTGGAAGTTACAATTCTATAGATAGCTTTTACGAGGCCCAATAAGAACGAACAACCAGGTTTTAAACCGCCATCCGTGTTGCCCCATTTTATGATATCGCTGTTAAGTATATTTCCCCAGAAATAAATGCCCTGATAGGCAATACCAAAGATTTAAAGGTATATGCAGTTTCCCCTTGGCGACCCTCAAAGGCAGTTTTCCTGAACAAAACAAATGAATGGTATTACCGGAAATTCCCTCATCGAGATTTTTCGTAAAAATGATGATTTAAAACGTTTCGCGTAATTTCTCTGTAAGGGAACGTAAAAAAGTTCGGTAAAAGAATTTTTTAATATTCCAACCAACAATACTAATAAGCGGTCCTTCCTTTATTTTTAATTGGCGATTTTTGACCCTGTTAAAGTCCGCGAATGGCAAAAACAATCAGTTTGAAAAAACTTACCGAAAGCTTGATCAATAGAGTATAAATCCAATACCCCTGCTATAAACAAATTAGTGGTATCTAATTATTATACGAACCGCACGCATCTCTATAACACAGAACTTAAAATAAGTACGCTCCCATAACCGTTGTCCAGCTAGGATTCTGAAAGGAAAAATATTCCGATCAATATCCCCTATATAGGTTGTATACTACTTAAAATACTCCACGTAGTAATGTTAAAAGTGTTTAAAGCAATTTAGGAACAAGGTTATGGCCAATGGCGGTTGTATAACAAGCCGGCCAGGTTAATAAGTGCCGGCCCATTGATCGGCTTATAGCTTCAACATTATATATAAAAAAACCAGGCGCCAATATAATCCTACTTCGCGGTTTTGATACGGCTCCATCATCCAAAGATCCATTATATGTTCCGCTCTGGACTTAAATGATAATATTTTCTATGGCGTAGACCACTGCCCGACAAAACACCAGGCCCACGGCAATAACATGGGTATTGCCAATATCAATCCGGGTGCCAACAAATAAATACCTCCGCCCAAACAAAATGTATTCTTTGGAAGGGGCGTTTTTTAAGATCAAACGGTTCCAAACAAGGCGTTATTCGATCGGATCGATGGATAACAATACCTATTGCCACATTGGACAGTTTGCAGGGCCTAAAAATAGGTCAAACCAGCTGACTTACATAAAAGGCCACTTAAAAAAATTAATGGTCGATCTCTTTGTTTTGCCGATATGGACGATATTTTTTCCATTTACAAATAGAGCAATAAAAACAAAAAATTGAATCCCGCCCTACTAGCTATAAGTAACCGGTACCGGTAATTGTACATAATCTCGCCAGAGCTCCGGAAAGTACTGTAAATAACATGGCCGATTGATCTCCAGCAGATGGTTTATGTGAAGCGCTTTTACTTTTCAGAATAAATTTTATCGGGTAACGGACATGGCCCTTTTCTTTTATAATCTGTGCTACGGCTTATTTTTGCAAATGACTTTCAAGCCAAGAGATTATGTCCAAGTATAAAAAGGCAACGTTTTTCATAAGGATGTTTCGTATTTTTTTTAAATCATCATATACACTTTTTGAATTCAATAGCAGCTCATGGTGGGAAAATATCGCCCAAGCGTCTTAAAAATTTGATCATTTCCTTTTGTACGGCATGTAGGTCGTTCATATTTCAACAAAACTTGTAGGTGCTTTTTATAATTGCAACTTCAAATATAAATCCATACCGGCCTCATAATGGGCAATTAAGGCTTAAAACACGAGCAAAAGCACATTAGATCTTCACGCAATTTTAAGATTCTTGTTGTTAATGATTACCCGCTTTAAATATTGGATACAGGTTTTTATTATCTCCAAAACGCAAAATAGAGACAGGCAATCTTATAATACAATACCATAACGTGAATGCTGGTCTATTTGGTCCCTTATGCTTATTAATAACCGTATTCTACAATTTTGACCAATAAGACCCTTTTTCAATTACCTTCGAAAATGAAGATTTAATTTATTTTGAAATTGATATACAAAAATGCTAAGGAGGCTAAATATTGGTCATGTCAGGAAATTCCTTACTACCGACAATTTTTTTCCAATCTCTCCAAAGTTTCCTTGATTGGGAAGCCATAATTTTAGCATAAAATTAAGGATTCCAACAAATAATTGTTGCCCTTTAAAAAAAATACAGGGTTAAGATGGATCAATTTTCTTTTATTTTCGTAAAAATAGAATCTACCCATTGTTTGCTGGTTATATTTATAACAGGAACAAAAAATTTCCTGTGTCAGAACTGCTACCAAAGATATGCCTTGTATAGCCCAAAGTTTTTCCCCTAAAGCCCAAAGTCTTCAATCTTATATTTTTTGGCAGGTGTTTTTTCGAAATATTGTTTCTGAACTTTTCGTTTAAAAATCCTCATCGCTTCTTACATAGCCAATTTTTAGCATCTTGCCCATAGAGCTGGAAGCGCTAATTGGATAACTTAACTGGTGATAACGTTTTGTGCCGAAAGTTGCTTGGCCGCTGTACTGCTAGTTCCATCTGCCCTATGCCGGAATACTACGGGTAATATATTGGGTCTCTATCAACTTTTCAATTCCACAATTTCGTAAGGCTACGTTTTCTCCTCGATTTTCAATAAGCGTTAATTGGCCTTGTCCAATTATTTTAAAAGGCTTGCTTATAAAGTCCTTTTGGTAAAGAATGGTAGCAAAATCCAATTGTTCCCGTATCTGCACCCTAATATTTTGGTTTACGGGGTTTAAGTCTTAGACTTACCAGATCTGTTTATACAAATGGCCTTTAGATTGGACAACTGTGGCCGTTCTTGACTATGCCCATTTTCCCAGTATTTAATCTTTCATCATATACCTTAATTTTATCCATTAAAATAAAAAGAGCAAGAAATTTGGCATCGGTATTCAAGCCCTCCAAGCGAAACCCACATACAAATTTTAAGAATTTGGTCGTTTCTGCTGACTTGGATAGTGATTTGGACCAGAACGAATAATGCCATCTTTATGCGCATTATTTGTCATCGTAATAATAACGGTTTATCTAATTGATAATTCAGTTATTAAATACTCTCAAAGTTATTTAACGTTGTAAATGACATTTTGGCGATTTGGACCTAGAAACCTACTAAGTACTAGTATTCGTATAGGCGCACATAAAATTAACGTAAATATAATGAGCAAAGAAAAGGGTACATATTTTTGACACAACACTTAGGGATGGAGAGCAATACGCCAGGAATGTAAATTGAAATACTAAGCCAAAAATTAAATTTATCGCCGAAAGATTGGATGTTTTAGAGGGGTAGATATTATAGAAGCAGGTTTTTCCTGTTTCAAAGTCCAGGGGATTTTAAATTCTGTGCAGGAGATTTCAAAAATTGTAAAAAACGCAACGGTTGTGGGCTTACACGTGCTGTTGAAAAAAAAGACATTGAAGTGCGGCAGAAGGCATTGAAGTATGCCAAAAGACCAGAATGATCATCAGGTATCGTCTGGAAACTTCGGTGGAATCTCGATTAATTGAATAATTCCGAAGGTTCAATCTCAATAGGAGGATCGCCAAGTACGTGATGAGAAGAAGGGCATTTGAGCGTAACTTACGCTAAATCTTTGTTGAGGGATGTGAGTTTTACGCAGAGGGTGCGGGTAGAACGGACAACGAATTTTAGCTAGGGTTTGTTGGGAGGCCGTGTATAAAGGCACGGCAAGACCGTATTGAAGCCATATCCTGACAATGCTACTCTTGGTTTGATTCGTTTGTGCTGCCACTGATCGGAGATATGGCGGCAAAATTAAAACATGACCTTAACGTGAAAAAGTAAAGCCTGGTATAGCAGTGAACGTGCTTATGTTTAGTCTCTGTCATTATGTTTCATCATATCTATGTATACTAGTGCGATTGGCACTGAGGCAACTCTAGGTCTGCTGAGGGTGGTCATCAACGATAGACCATGAACAAATTTGAGTGTATTGCAGAGCATTATGCATAGGAGAACAGGGCCGGGAACACCGCTTTAGAGAAAGTGGTAATGATCCTAAGGCACAACACCTACCCTAAATTGTAGACACAATATCAATAGTAAATTGTTAATATGACACTAGTCAGATGGTATCTCAAAAATGGGAAGTATATGTACAGCCAACAAAAGCTATAGTAGGAGCAAATGCTTTTGCCCAGTGAGCTCAGGAATTCATACAGGAATGGGGTATAAAAAAAATAGGGAAACCTTGAATAATAGATCCAGCAGATGTTTTGGAGTATTAACGAGTCTCCATTATCCAACTGCCAGGAGTGGAAGAGCCTGCATTGGCTTATAGGGCCAAAATGTAGGTTAGGAACTTACCAAGGTCCAACTTGATGTAGTTTATCAGGAATTTTTTGAAAATTTTGCAGATAGGCAGAAAGAAATTTTTGACGGAGGACATCCATGATATTGTCCCATTGCCATGGTAATTAAAATAAAAAGTAATATAGCTTAAAAATGGATATAAAGATTGCTCTTTTTTAGGTGGAAGATGGATTTGGTCGCAGAGGTCTTGCACAGTCGTTAAATGCTTACAGGCCGTTGAAGAAACCTTCAACCATCATTTTTTACCTATACGAAGGGCTAATAGGCGGTCGTTGCCGATGGATAAATATGGCTCTCCTTGTGCCCCAAGAACCCTTGAATGCTTGCAAGGCCTCGGGATTCCATTCTTTTTGGTATCGCATAGGTACCCTAAAATATGATGAAATAAACCCTAGTGCAAAAGTACGGCCCGAACAAGGGTTGCTAACAACTGCGAAGGGAAGTTACAACTTTTTACAATATAAGGCCAGTAAAGGTTTTTTTTTCCCGACAATTGGTAAATAAATCCCCCATTAAAAACAACGTTATTTTTGAACGATTTTAATCTAATCGTGAGCTTACCGGGGGAATCTAACTTTGGTGAAAAAAAACTGAGTGAAGACGGTACCGGTAGCATCTGATTTATGCGAGTACTTCTCCGAAAAGAGATAAGCCGATTGCCCATTTGGCTTTTTAAAGCTGCCCAAAGGGGAGACGAAAGAAACTAACACTGGTAGAACAAGGCGAATGTTTTGGCCACTTCTAGGCTATGGCGGAAAAAGTGGTAACCAGAATCTCAGAAAGCTATCAGAGGTGCAAACTGGAATTTTCCTCTTTGTAGACAATGCTGCCATGCAAAATGATGTTGAAACCCAGCGAATTTGAATGTTTATCTTACAGACAATATGTTTGGGGATAATACTATCTTACCAAGGTAAGTGCCCATCTGGGTGGATCCAAGGGATTACTAACTGCCTTCCATGCCTCTATTTGAGGTACAGTGAACAATTGCATAGATTCTATGAAAGTCCTGTTTCGAACTGAGCTCACTACCATCAGGCCGAAGCAAAAACATAGCCAATCCCCGTGGCATCTATCCTGTCCGACTGCATGAGTGATGCTTAGCCATTTTTGGATTATATGAAAGAAATCCAGGCCGTTGTGTAGCACGTGGAAACAAATCCATGAAGAAAACATGTTGTTAACTAGGGAATTTTAAGTTCCAGCAGACAAATACGGCACGAGTAAGTTCCGGTGATTTTTATTGCGGCAATATCATAGATTCTGATGAAAACCTCATTATAACTACGAAAATATAGGGATTGGGAAAATCTAACTATCATATAAATTTTATCCAAAGATATATGTCAAAAAGAGGCCGTTTTTGTTTTTTAGGAGAGAAACAACGGCTAGAAACGGAATCCATTTATTTTACAAAAAACACACCTTAGTTGCCTGGCTTTTTAGCACCCTATATACATGCAATGATCAATATGGAGCCATTCCATTAGGCTTCAAGTAAGCTGTATAAGTAAAGCTGTGAAAAAATCCTTCTTAAAACTATCGTAATTGCTAACCAGTTGCAGGGCCGTTAACCTTTATATATTTTTCGCACCTCTCCCAATTTTGGTTATTAATAGTATGAGTGTAGTGGGAAAGGAAAGTACAGTGAATTATCGAAACTGGGTAATTTTTTTTTTTGGCCATTTCCTTGGTCCAAATTTCGTGCCGTATTGGCCACAGTATGGGATATTTAACTCCAATGTCTATCCTTTGAGCCTATCTATAGACCTGAATGCCGTTCCTCTGTTTTTGCATACTCAAAGGCTAGTGCACAGACGCCACTGTTCAATGTGATATTCTTTTAAATATTCTACTAGAAACTTAGTTTCATCCAAACAATTTGGCACCAAGTTCCATAACCTGAACGATCACAACCTTATCCTTAAAAAATTGGCGTCTCCAAGAGAACAACTTGCCGGCAAGCATCAGTAAAGGAAAAACTTAGTTTGTCATATCCTTTTTCCATATACCGGTCAATGGGATTCTGCATGGGCAATTCGAATTGTCATTTCTTTTCGCAACAAATGGCTTTCCTTAAGAATGAATTCCCAGAGTAAAAACCCCAACCATAGGGAACTGTCCCGTGGGCGCTAGCTTTAAATAAATAGGCATGCGTTTCCATCAAAGGTTGATAATTTTTATATGAATCGGCCAACTATGGATTCCCCTCCAAAAACCGATAATCCCCTGTCATGGTCCTAAAAGTAACCGTAAATCTGTCATCCCACTTGACCTAAAGATACCTTTCGCCATATAGCTTTTTCTCGCATAATTGGTTAAAAAAAACACTCTACCTCCCAATTCCCCACCGAAATATTGAGTGGTATATCTGCCTTTTACCCGCTCCTTTACTCCCATGAACGGCCTTAAAAGGCAAAACCCTTCCTTCATTTTTCTTTGACAAATTTTTCCATTTATTTCAATGAGCGGTATAAATTTCCCGGTCAAAATACCCTTCAAAAACCGGCATTTTAATAATACGGATATCTCCCTCTACCATAATTTCCGTCTACTTTAATAGTCTCATCGCATTGTATACAGTTCCTTATGTTAATCTATCATCTCCCAATCTTAATAAGCCTAAAAGTTTGAACGGCAATAATCTGCTTATCCCTACCTCCACTTCAGCCAACCAATAATCCCTCTGTTAAATCCACTGCTTCCCGTCCTTACGCTATGATACCCCAAGCGATAAACACAAAAATATGAGAATATTCTCATAATGATTAATAATTATTAAATTATACCTGAGGGGGAATCTATATTAGGGGGGAAACTTATACCGCTTCCTCAAATGGAATTGAGAACTAAAAGATGGTATTAAGGGAATTAGTAGGCTAAGTAACGAAAAATTTTTTGGAATAATACAAAATAAACATCGATCGAATACGTATTGAATGTCTTATGCATTGTTTATATTTGGGGTCTTTAAAAAATACTCAATGAAAATATCTTACAATGGTTAAAAAACAAATTTTTAAAATTTGACTGGGACTTCCAATAAGACAGCTGAACTATTAACTGACTTTGGGCCTGGACGGTTGAGGGTGTTTCTCCTTTTTTGAATCTGTCAAAAGGCGGATAAAGGGTAATAAGTTGTTTTGGCGAAGTGTTTAAAGCTGTGTTAGAACATCCCAATGCTTGAAAAATATAAAAATTTGCCAACCGTAAATTGTTGGCGCAATGCCTCGTTACAAATTGTATGCGGTGCCGCCAATGTAGATGTTGAAAAAGGTGAGCAGTTGCCACACTAGGCACAACCTTGTATAAACAGCGAGGAGAGGCTTGGGTATATTAAAACAGGAAAAATTGCGAGAGGAAAGCCATGGTAGTGGATCTGTGGCCGAAGACGAATTTGGGATTCAGGAGAAAGCCATGACCGGAATTATGGTATTGCCAGAAATCTTTGTGTGGTACAGCCTTGTTTCAGAGGTATTTGAAAATTGAAAGTAAGATGAATATTTGAAATAGGACTTACCCCATAATAGGAAAAAGCCGAGGGACTTAAAGGCGGGATTCCAAGCAAAAGGCATCCTTAAGGGAATTGATTACGCCACCGTTTACCAATTTTTAATATCCTGAAACCGATCATTAAAATAGACGTAGAAGGTCGTAAAAAGCGAATTGGCCCCAAGGTATTGTGGTATAACCATAAGTAATCTATGTACAACTTCACCCGATTGGTTTAAAAAATAGAATTAAAATCTATTGGAATCAACTCCCAAAAAAATAATGTAGTGGACGCTACCAATTATGTACTACACGAAATTGGGTCAGCCCCTACATGCCTTTGAATGCTGCAAAAAGATAAAGGAAACAAAATAGTGGTAAAAAAACACTTCAAAAGGAACCGAGTTTCAACCACCTTGGAACGGGGTTTCACGTATCTTAAACGAAGAGGATCTGATATATGGTGAATACGGAAAACCAACTTTGCATTGCCGGGTATTGGGCGGGAAAATTTCCGGAGTTTCCGAAAGCACAAGTCAAGTATATTACTTTAGAAAAGCGCCTTCTTTAATCCGTATCTGTACGGAAAACAGCTAACAGGCATAGTAATAGTAAGAGAATGCATCCTTCAGTTTTGAAAGAGGTATTGATTCGACACGTGAATATTGTCTAAAACGTGCTGCATTCATTGATCCACGAAATTGCCTGGGGGCGATATTACATCGACATTGTAATTATAGTCCCAAAAAGGAAGGAATGACTACCATGTATTCTTAACTTTCGAAACAAATAAAATAAACTAAATAGGTCAGGAAATATCTAAGGATACCATTAAATCTATTCCTAGCATCGTTGGACATTTAAGTGAAAAAACGTTAACGGAATCCCGGTCTAGGATTATCTATCCGTTTTACCGTGTGGCATGTACAAAGAGAGGTTGATGTTATAGAGGAAATTTTAACGGATTTTTGGATATAACAATGTTTGAGTTCCAAAGAGACAATTGAACGCTCCATTGCCCTACTTCCAAATTTGAGATTACAGATCCAAAATATTTAATAGGTAATTTTTAGCGTCCTAAAGGAATTTAAATGAAATCTTGGCGAATAGCCTAACCTCCCCTGCCTAATAACAAATTATCAACCGAGATATTAGGGACGAAAATACCATTACATGCTGGAACCCCTTTAAGCACGGATCTATCCTGTGTGAGGCAATCTATGTTGTTCACCGACGCGGTTTAGAGGCCATTGCCCACAATAGCAATAGCAGATGCAAACCTAAAATTTTTGAATTCGGTAAAACTATCATCAATATCAAAACAAGAGAGAGGAAAAAAAAGCCATCTAAGCATGCTTTGTTACCTGAAAATAGATAGAAACACTTGGACACATCAAGCTCAAAAGCCGATTTTCTTTTTACCTTAAATCCATTGGTTTAAAAAATCTCTTTCTAGATTTGGGTCTTACGAACTTAATCACAGCCAACTCAGTGATAATTCTCATCTGAAAGGATTTTTTCCTTAAGAATACGCCAAAGGGAAATTGTGTCTCTTGGGACTGGTAGTGAAAGAAATCTTTCTTAAAAGGGAATTATTCGATATTCAAAGGAGCGAGTCCTGTACCCCGATTTTGACTGGATTATATATTAGAGGAGGCTACTTCTTACAAAATCAGATAACCTAGTATAGGTGCATCCCAAATATCCGAAGTAAAAAGGGACTATGCACTTTTTAGTGGACCGAGATTGTCACTTTTAAGCAAATTCCCATGATATCGCCTCAGACCGAGCCGAAAATATTTTAACCAACTGTTAATTTATTTGATGTATATAACGGTAAACAATTTAACCTAGGTAAAAAAATCATTATGCCGTGAGGTTTCAACCTTGCAGGATGGAATGGCATGCCTTGACCGATAAGCAGATAGATAGGACTTAATGATTAAGCTATGCAGCGTTATGAAAAGTGAATAGGAGCCGCATTAAGGTAAATTTGCCATTGATAGTTGATTGGGGAAAGAATGTACACTTATCTATCTTTCGGTGAAGTAACCACATTGCATCTGCTTTGGCGTTGCCGATCACCTGGTTAAAAGTTTAAGCTCTGTTCCCAGGACTTGTCCCATTAGCACAATATCCAAGTCCGATACCCATAGACGCAAATAAAATTTTATCGCCCTGATAACCGTAGTAAAACTTGCTTTGCCCAATTACGCGTTGCACATTGCCTTTAACAATTGGTTGGAAGCTGTTTATATTAGACCCGGCAGACAAATGGTGATACGGTTAAAAGTGAAAATAATTTCCTTTTTTGTCTATTCAGGTAACAGACAATTCCTTCAAATTCGGACCTAGAATAGCTTTTTTTAAAAGAGGCCATACTCCGAATGGTCGAAAACCCGTAAAACTCGGACCGTCTGTCTCATATCTCACGTAACGCTTTAATACCTACAATGTTGGCTCGCCACATAATAACCAGGTGCCGGCACATGTCTGATAATGTACCAGATAGGGTAAGATTTCGAGAGATTGACTGTCGCAGGATATCGTAGTCTACGTATTTCAACAATCGGACACTTCTCTTGTCTTGTAGAGAAGCTATTTCCTGGTAGGGAGATGGTATGAAAGTTTGTTCGTAATTAATGGAAGTTATACATAAAAAATAATAGAGCTGAAAGGGGACATTCCATAGGCTTTTTCATATTGGTTCTGGAGACGTTGGGATGTAGCATATAATAATCTGATGAACCAGGGGTTTATAGTTTCGAGGACCGATCAACTATAACAACTTAGATGCCTAGACAGTAATAAAAAAAAGTTTTTTTAATTTTAAAACCCTGTCAAATTTAGAAGTGGCATAATATTAGCGACTTTTTAAATGCTAATTCCACCTCCTAAAATTAAAGCGCTCTAAGCGGCCTAAGATCGAAATATTTTAACGAGCACTTGTAATAAAATTGAAAACAGTATTTCATTCAACTTTTGCTAATCTGCTAAAAAAAGGATTTAATGTATATTGAGAAGAACCAATATTTCAGGAAAAGCCTATATTCGCCTGCGCGAACAGACATAGCACCTCACTCGGTAGAGTTTGTCAAATCTAGCATTAAGTTTTATAATCTTTTAACCACAAGAAAAGGTTTCCTAAGAAAGAATTTGAGTTGAACATAAAATAAGATTAAGGAAAACCAGGAAATTGACAATGCCACTTTAATAAATTGATTGTTACTGTGAAAACCGCCTGGGCATTTATCATATTAACGTCACATTAAGAAGGATAGCAATAGATTTCAAGGTTACGATTTTTATTTAGATTCCCATTATTTTAGAGTGGTGAATTACCGCACAAGAAGCTTATTTTCAAGATCAAAAAATTGGAGAAAAGGATCACGAAATTTGGGAATTTAAAGCAGGTTTAAGGATTCGTTGCCCTCGCAAATCTTTTTAAACTTGGATAGAACAGGGATGACCTATCTTATTCGCGTCAGATGTCATGCGTGTTACCTGATGGGCTAGAACTCGACTATTACACTATTATTATAGTTGAATTTTATTAATTGGAGTCGCGCCGGGATTTAACATCACTTTACAGGAAAATTTATTGTGCTGGCCTTTTTAAAGCAGCCTTATAAATCTATTACGCGTACCGCCTAGATGTATGGCTCATCTTAGGTGTATATTTGTGGACAATCTTATGTTGGTTTAATCGGTGCTTGTTCGTTCTACAAGTGAGAGGTGTTCCATGTGCATTCAAGTTTTGGTAATGGGTTCTTCTTTATATTTATCGTTTATACGAGAGCATTGCTGTCAGGTAGTAATTTTTTACGGCTTTGCTTTGGGCCAAGATTTCAATACCGGCTATTGAGACAGTAATTCACGATCTTAATAACCTTGAAGGAGTGTCAATGCTAGTTGTTCCTATAGGGTTTTTATAAAATTAACTTGAGCCCGATGAAGAACTAAAACCGTGGTACTGATGATGTGTCGTAACATACCTATGTTACACCGTTGTTTTGCTCTGTAATAGTCTTATCTGAACCGTAATTACCATCACAAAAGATAAGGTTCCAGTACTCATATATTGCACCTCCTATTTTTGGTGTGTTAACTTCTAATTCTTAACCCTATTATGCTACGACAGTTTTGCAGAGCGAGAGTATCTGTGATCTTCATGAGACGTGTGGGTAAAGTAGAACTGTCCCTTAAAATTCTTTAAGGAATAATTATAAAAGTGGAATGAACTTTACGCAAAGTACCTAATGGTTTGTGGTGGTGTCGATCCAACATAAACTAACAGTTGGCTCCTTCTCAACAATCATTCTAACTTAACATACTGACAGCGTACTTGTCTCGTCTGCTCGCGGACAGGCAACCGTACACTTTTCAAGAGGCTCCTTCTCTCCACATAAAATCAACATGTTTTCCCCAAAGGAAACCATCTAATAAACTTCTTCCCGTTTCTTCTCGTGTTTTTGCCCATTTGCCGTTAACCCAATCCACTAAATTTGAGTATGCCTATGTTGAAAGAAGGATGTGCATATGTTCCCGCTGCGCAAATTAAGACTGATGTAGTTTAACTCCCCACTGACAAGGAAGCCGTTTATCATGCCTTCATCTTATTGTCATTATTAATATTAATTTCATAAAGAACGCCCGTGTTTGCACCTCTGAATCTCTTGAAATTATTGCGCACTTGTTTTATCTCACCCAGTATGGCCAAGTAGTTAATATTGTTGACACTCCTTGAATGAAGGACTTTAGACAACCTCACCTCTTCGTTGTGAGGCCCGAAAGCTATTTTCAATGTTCAAATCTGATCGCCGCTCTGCTTCGTCTACGTTTTCAAGGAAAATATATTGGGCGGGATTAAACGTGCCTACTAGAAGTTTAAAGTGTCTTCATTTTATAAATTTGGACAGAATTTTCTTTCTGGAGGTGAGGCCTGCTTGTCCTCTTCTGGCAACGTTGGCAACTACACCGCTGAATAAAATTCTTCGATAATCTTCTGGTTCTCTCCTCTGATGTTTTTATTTTTGTTTGTGCCGCGTTGTCTTGCTGCTAATTGACTACTCTCATAGACCAAAAAGCTGTAAGGTATTCTCCCGAGTAAAGGTTCATCTTCCCGAAATCGTAGATAATCCCATATATAAAATAGGGAATACCACTATTACGTGTCTCTACATCTGCCAAGAATTTTATTCAAACATTTGTTTCAGTAAATCCAAGTCCGTGTGGTAGGACTCTATCCATAATCAATACATCCGGATATCCCGAACAAGGCCTGGCCAATAAACCCTAACCTTTAGCTTGGAAATCCAGGTCGCAATTGGTTATATGACACGTCTTCCGTAATACCTAAATTGGATATATATAAGTGCAGCAGCGTGGACAAGCGTCAAACCGTTCATTTCTCCATTAATTGAACTGTAACCCCAGCTTGCTATCAGCATTCCTCATCGCTGTGAATATCGCAGTACTAAGGGCACTCTTCATTCTTTTTTTAAATCTTGAATAAAGCCTTATTGCCCCATTACCACATCTCTCCAAAACCGTATACTGCGTCATGAGGCCTCTGTGATATTATAGCACTGACTATGATACGAACGTCCGAGCTTCGCCTGGTCGTAGAATGAAACACATAGAGATCAGTTAGTGTTGTGTTGGCATCGTCGTCGTGTGTGTATATCACTCTGAGTATCAGCATACTTCTTCGAAGAATGTGAGACCTTCCCGAGCGATCTCATTGAGCTCTTCTAAAACAGAATATTAAAGACTAAGCACGATTAGCTCGGGTTTGTAGATAAAGGAAACATCTTACTTCATCAAAAAGAACCCCTTTTCCCAAATTGCACAGATAAATTTGATACTGACAGCATATAAATAAAATTTTAAAATTTGTGCAAAAATAAAAATAAACCCGTTCAAAGCAACTATATTACAACGCCTTTAGAAGCATTTTAACCTTAGTCCCTGTAGTTTTAACTCACAATTAACAGCCTGTATCTGTTGAGTTTTATTAGATTTGTTACTATAAAGTAGCCTATTTCTCCTAATGAATAAACCCCTTTACTATATTCCTTTCTTTAATCGCATTTATAGGTTTGCGGTTCGAATAGAAAACAAAATCCCCTAGTGTCTTTTTTGCTGGTGAAATTGTAATCCGAACTAGCGAATACGTTTGTTCTATTCAAGACGATATCGTGAATTGATTCCCGCTAAACTGGATGATGAGATAGGGTTGCCATTAAAATTGGATTCAAGTTAAGGAAAGGTTTTATCATTTTGGAACGCATACCCAAACTCCAATACGTAATACCTGAAAAAGGGGACAGCCTAATGATCCGATTAACACCCGAGGATTTTTGATGAATCATTTGATTTTTTTCCGGTAAAGGGGAGGAAATAAATAATTTTCTAATTAGATCTCTTTTAACCACGGAAGCTGAGCATCATTCATATATTTCCTTTTCCAACTTGGTCCCGGATCGATTCAATTCCAAACTGGATTCACTTAAAGGTATAAAGGTTAACTACCTGAACGAAACTTGTAAGAGGAAGTGGCGCTATCTCTCCCAAGCTTTAGAAATGGCCAAGGGCGTATAGATTACAACTATTCATCTATCAGGAAACATATCCTTTTTGGAACAGAAAAAAACTGAAAATACGCCATTCCGGACGTTGCCGCCCATTTTTTATGAATTATAGAAAGAACTTGGATTTACAACACTAAGAAAATCGGCATATCATAGAAATTCTAAATTTCATGAAAACCCACTTCAATACTTTATCCTATATGGTTGTTATTCGAAATGCAAGGGTGAACATTAATGCCTATTATTAATAATAAATTAACATTTTTAATCACGCTACATACTAAAAACTGATAGATAGGCTTGGTAACTGAAAGGGAGTTTGCGTGAATAATTTATTCAGAACGTAGCTATGGATTCTGATTCAACATCCATGACAACCGATGCGACAATAGAATTTTTTATTGCGGAATTTCCATAACTATCGGGAAATAACGCGACAACAGTGCGAAATAGAAGCTATTTATGAAGGTGTCAACAATTTGCAACCGACGAAGAAATTGCCCCAATATTTAGTTTTTCAACACAACTGATGGCGAATTAGTTGACTGCTCCAAGAAATTGCCGAAAAAAGAAAAAACACAGTGTTCTATTTCTGGTCCGGCAGCCCAGAGATCCAAATTTTTGAAGAATGTTCTTACCGTGTTGCCCTATTAAACCGGAAAACAAACCGAGTACACCTTTGTTGAATAAATTGCAACACGGACGCCTTAAGAATGGCAGTCCCTTAATTAAGTACGCACATCAATTGGACATGGACAAACAATTTTCGCACCGCCGATTTTGAAAAAATTTGAAAATGCCTTGGTCCATTGGAAGCCTCAATAAGGGTAATTAATAACCAAAGACGGACTTATCGTGGATGCTTTTGCCATCTTTATAGTAGTTTTTAATTGGCCTAAGATTTAAAGGTAGGCGCTTTTTAAAATGGAGCTAAGTTTCCGCTTATTAAACAAACCAAATCAACAATATAAAATAACAAAGCCTCTTGAACGATTAAGCAAAAGAGGCTTGTTATAATTTATGATTAATTTGAAAATCTAGTTTCCTTTTGGTAGTCTTCCAAAAATTTTGCCAAAACCACTATCCCGTTAAGGATGCTTTAGCAAACCTTCTATAACTGACAAAGGTCCAGTCAATACCATCTGCCACTAACTTGGCACAATCGATCACCGTGCATTGGTATGTCTAACAGACGCAAGCCAAAGTTTTGATCTGAAAGTCATAATTATCGTAAAATGTGTCTAATTTCTGAAATCAGGCTTTTAATCCGTTCGGTAGAGAATATCGTCCCAATCTCCAATAAAATGGTGAAACATAAGTAGCACTGCCTTAAGCAAGCCAACAAAGCCTGTCCACAAGAAAACACT
>Ga0163217_1040444_pt1 | contig 18906 bp, 11 predicted proteins | sample SynspAceP_FD_185933 | JGI IMG/M metagenome (GOLD analysis project Ga0163217, IMG submission 185933) | Saline lake microbial communities from Ace Lake in Antarctica - Synechococcus sp. Ace-P (PacBio error correction) | ecosystem: Environmental > Aquatic > Non-marine Saline and Alkaline > Saline ...
GATTACTTCTTAGATGTATCTGGAGATTTTATTCTTTTGGCGAATTTGTCAAAGAAGGAAGTCAAGACTCAAGAGACTATGGCTGATGAAATTACGGATAACGGAATGCCAAGATCGGGAAGTAAAAGAGAAAGGAAATTGGCGACAATGACTCCAAGATGCTATAAATTCAACGGCTTAATATTCGAGGACCAGGAAGAATTGGAATTATTAATCTGGGCAGAAAACAGGCCCCGCCTTTATTGATCATTGACGGTGCACAAGTTCCCTTTGAGGTTTAGAAAGATATTTTCCGACCGAATTAAAAGTCTATAAAAGTGGTACACATTCAATTCCACCCATATTCGGAATGGCCTGGCTTATGCGGGAGTAATCATTGGTGGAAACCCTTAAAGGGGATCTAGGACAAAGCCCCGAAGAGCAAGCAAAATTCAATTCTGAGGCTTTGACATCTTCTCTGTTCCTGGCTTTACTTCGTTTCCGCCGAGTTCCCGAGAACACCGTCATCAGATCGATATCTAACTAAAAAAACCAACGATCTATTGGGATCCGCTGGCAGGACTCAGGATGGAGTTTAATAGTGGCAAGTTCAAAAGTCCGTATGGAAATCAAGCGCTTCCCGAACCAAAGGTGGAGGGTAAGGGAGTCCTGAGGGGAAGTGATTTATAAGGTGGAATTGAATTATAGAAGAAATTAATTCCTTAAAGCCCTTAATTAAAAAGCTAAATGCCAATTTGAAAAAGCAAAAAAATATTTTGGATAGACTATGAGATATTCTCGACGAGGCTGTTTTTTCTTAAATACGCATAATACTTAGCAACCGCTGTCAGAATCATAATCTCTCATAGAAGCTTTAAGTCTCTCTGCCGATCTCATAATTTTTAGCTTGTCGCGAACATAGCGGAGTGGGAAATGCGGAGTGAGTAGAATTTTTCAAATCTAGAAGTCAAATTTCCCTTGTTGTACACTTTTTTTCTTTATGCTGGTGGTTCTGGTTCGGGTTTGCATCAGCATTTCAAAGACCTTTTGGTTTTTGACCCATAATTTTTATTCCTTTGCTAGGGTCGAAATCGACTATTCCTCTTTGAAGTGATAGGAGAATAGTATCACCTGCTACCATCCGCATTAATTTGTCCAGCAGTCCCAACAGATGGGGGCAGTCGATGATGAATATAATCATAAATTGACCTGAAATAGGTTTTAAGAATTTGTTGATCGATTTGCTCTCTGCGCACTTTTTTTGATTTTTTAGCATGTCGGAAATGTGATAGACCTGTCGGTTAATTAATAACCTATTGTCGGGAAAATATTATCAGATTCGGCCGGATTTGTGGGTAAGGCGCAGCCCTGTCTCCAGAAGTAAACTTTTGTGGTATTAACAAATAAATAATTAAATCGAACGAAATCATGAACACTTTAAATCACGGTTTACAATTACAGAAAACTTAAATTCCAGCAATGGGTATGTGTGGAGAAACTAGAAGAAAGGGTATCGCTAATTGCGATTACTGGACTTTGGTATGTTCTGAAAGAATGAACTGGGAAAAGAGGCATTTGATAATTTAGACTTACTTAATATATGATATATAATTGTATATTTTCATATGATATCTTTAATAAAAAAGGCCGAGTGTCAACTTTGGGCATCTTATTAATCGCCCGATCAATAAAATGTTTTGTAAAGCCAGTTCCTCAGTAACACAAAAGCGGTCGTATTAATATAGCTTATCAGCTCTTTGGTTCAGGGACTCTAAGATCTGTTTATATTCCAGGATGGGTTTTCTAATATAGACTGGATGTGGGCTTGCCCGAACTGGGTTAAGCTTTTTTTAACAGGAATTAGGAAAAATCGCCAGAGTCATTTTAAATTTGAACCAAACGAAGGGCACTGGGATCTCTCCGATCGGGCATAGGGTAGAAACTTTCTTACCTTGGAGGGAAAGAATGGACGATATTCGGGCGTGATGGATGCGGTAGGTTCGAAAAAGCCGTTCTATTTGGCCGCATTCCGAGGCGGGCTGTGTCTCTGCGCTCTTTTGCGGCGACTTATCTAATGCGTGTAATCTCTCTCATTTCTTTTGGGATATTTGCCAAGCGCAGAATATGCTCCAGATTATTCCCTGGGCACCTACCGATGAAGAGCGGCAGTAGTGGTATGATATGGATAGAAAACAGTTTGGGGAGTGGAGAATGTACCTAGAATCGCTAGCACCCGCATCCAAAGCTCATGAAATAAAACCTTTATGGAGCTGGCTGGCCAATTATTTTCGGTCAGGGGCCCAGCCAGTGCGGGCAATGGTACCTTACGCAAAATGAACCACTGAGGTTGATATCATTGATATTTTTTGGGTTCTATCCGAAGTACCTGCGCTTATTATGCAACGGACGAATGATATTGATGTAACATTGAAGAAGGGCGCTTCATTGCTGAGGTATTCCAGGGAGCAAAAATTTTTTGTTGAGTTTTGAGGGTGTGACCATCTGTTTTGGGTGGGCATCACTGAAGAGGTTTTGGAAGAGGATCAGGACTTTTATCATGGACCGCCCCAACCTAAAAAGTGTATGAAGAAAGGCTGTTCACGCATTGTAGGCAGGCCCGCATCATCCCCTCAGACCCATAGAGCGCGTACATCCTCAAGAACTTATTAGTCAACTTGTAGGTCAATATAGAGGGAAAATGGTTCACGTACAATCAGGATACATTTATAGCTCATTTTTGAAGGGCAAAGTAAAGCGGTTCATTGTAGTATAGACTTGGTTGGTGCCTTAAAAGTATGCATACACAACTCGCTGTGGGATTTTCAAACATCAGGAGGCAGTCCGTGGATGAGGCGCATTTTATCAGTACAGAACAGAAAACATTTAGGCCCTCAATCTCCATCAGGCAAATCCTAAATCAGATCTTAATTACACAGGCTGTAAAAATTTTTTGCTATCAGGAGCCGGTTCTGACTTTTGGAACTTATAAGACGATATTTGAAAACCAACAATGGCGACATCCCATCCTCTTTTTTCTGGTTACTGATCATACTTGAGACTAAAGCTCAGTTTACCAATTTTAACGACAAAGCAACTTCCGCAGAATCTTCGTTTCCTGGAGAACGTATTAAAAGCATTGATACACACATGAATAATGAAATCATTTTGGAGTGGAAAATGCTCTGCAATTGAAATGACATTTAAAGTGAGCGACAGATGCAGCGGAAGCTAAAAGCTATCAGCCCAATAAGCACCCTAATCAGTTGGATTTCCTCAGTACGCTTGCATGCGAGCTAAGGAACTTCTATTAAACCAAAAAAGATAATATAGCCGAAATCGCTTTCAGACGGGTTTTCCGCCTAACCCTTCTTATTTTTTCCAGTGCTTCAAAAAAGGAGTTTTTGGAATCTTCTCCTTCAAGATTTTACTCCATACTAATAACATTGGTCGAAGGCTTTGGTCTTGAATTTTAACTTTTTAATTTGGACTGGGAGGCAGGTCCATCATCGCAGCATGGTGGGGCATCTGGGGATATGATTTCCCGGCCTGGCACTCGCCTTGGCTTAGCTAAAAGTGAAAATAATACATCCATAATAAGTAAGGCTCATAAAAAGAATCTATGGAATTTAGCCTTTTTGAAATTATTACCAACGCTAAATTGGAATGTAGGGCTGGTAGCTGAACTTGTGAATTTCTACAGGAAATTGGAAAAATATCGCGGGGTTATACTTTTTGATAAACCGGTGGGGAACGGGGAATTTCAGATAGTGATTGTTGGAACTATGCTGGCAATTGAGGAGAGGATGGATGAATAAATCATGCTAATAATGGATTGCGGTGGGTTCTGAAAAAAGCAGTGTTTGTTTGGACACTAAGAAGGTGGGTCGTTTCAGCTTGTTTGCAGTATAAAATTATGGCGCAATAACGCATAAAGCACCAAGTCAATGGGATTTTGGTTCTGTAAGGCCTGCATAGGGTAAAAGAAATTATACATTCCTCAATAGTAATAATATTTTGGAATAGCCTTATCAAACCGAATTTTGTAACCCTTCTACTTTCCAAGTGTTTTAAAAAAGTAGTTTTGGGCTAAGTCCCATCAGAATAATGTTTTCAACGTATAATCCGAGATGTGCGGATTATCCTCTCTCCATGTCCGGATTTTTTTTATAGCCTACTGGTCGTAAATTCTATCGGATTAGTCGTAATGTACTAAACTGAGGCACTTACCTAACTACCTTTGTAGAAGAAAGAAAATCAATCAAAAAATCAAATTCAAAATCGAAAGAAGGCGCCCTCATCGCAAGGAAAATCCTTATGGCTCAAAAAACGCAGCAGTTAATCCAAGAAAATTCCAAACTAAACAAATTCAAAAATAATGTACAGATATTTTCTCTCACAATGCATCTTAAGTGTTCTTCTTGACTTTTCTATGTATGGGACAACAAAATCACAGAGAGGTCCTGCTGCTAAAAATTATAAAGTATGGAAAAGTTGCAATTACTTCTAAGCTCTTCTCGCAGTGACATCTTATCAGACTCTAGAGGACCGCAGGCAAAAAAATTTCAAGCCGTGGGAAAATGAAGTGAATTAATTCCCCAATCGTGCAGGCCGAGCGGCACAATTACTCGGACCAAAAGGCAAAAATAGCCTCGTTTTGTTGTACAGAGAATATAATGATGTTCAATTAGGGAGTGCTAAGGGAATACTGTAAGGTATTAGAAATCATTCATTAAAAATAAACTTAAATTCTAAAATACGTAATGAAAAAGTTCAAATGTGAGTACATCTGGTTAGATGGTTATCAAGCCGGAGAGCAACCTAAGAAGTAAGACGAAAAATCGTCGATTCATCTGAAAATGCCCAACTGTTGAAAACCTTCCAATACTGGTCTTATGATGGAAGTTTCTACAAGGATGGGCTGAAGAAGATCTTCAGATTGCCTTTTGAAGGCGGTGAAAGTATCAAAGCATGCAGGCCCGCGATATAGGTTATCTCGTGATGTGTGAAGTGCCTCAATCCTGATGGAAGCTCCGACAACAAAGATCCAACAATAGGGCAAATTTTCAAAGATGCCGAAGACTTTTGGTTAGGATTTGAGCAGAGAGTATGTCATCAAGGCAAAATGGGTAAAGCCTCTTGGTTTTCCCAGCTGTTGGCCTTATCCTGCCTTCCTCAGGGTCAATATTATTGTTGGAATCGGTACTGAGATGTCGTAGCTCGGGATTTAGTAGACGGAGCACTTGGATCTTCTTTGGCCTGTGGTCCTGGAGATCACGGGTAATAAACGCCGAAGTAATGGTCGCCAGTGGGAAATATTCAGCTTTTGGGTAAAAATGCAAAAGATGCCGCTGATGATCTTTGGATAGCCTCGCTACTTGCTATTAAAGTGGCAGAAAAGTTTGGGGTTGAAATTGAAGTTTCATCTAAGCCAGTGACAGGCGACTGGAAATGGCTCAAGGGATGCATACCAATTTTTACCGAATTTCTTCGAATGAGAAAATGAGGAAGGGCAAGAGTACTTCATTTTTCTTGGCAAAAACTGGAGACGAGAACACTTGGAACATATCTTCCAACTAGGGTCTATGATCATGAGCGACTTACAAGGGAATGCATGAAACTCAAGCGAATGGACAAGTTTTCTTATGCTGAGTATCGTGGGTTGCGTCGATTCCGTAATTCCTCTTTCACGGTAGAAACTGGATGGAAGGCTATTTGGAAGACGCGCGCCCGGCTTCGAATGCTGTCCTTACTTGGTTACAGAGAGATGATTTGAAAGTCCAGTGCCTAACAGAGATTTGGTTTTTATTATAGATAAAGTTGAAAAGGGTTGCTTTTGGCAGCCTCTTTTTCTCCTATTACTCCAATTAGAAATACTATGATAACTAACAAACTTCAACTTGACAATCGGCAGCTGATTCACTTTTTTAGCGATGTTGGATAATGATCGGAAGAAAGAAAATAGAATCAGAAGAAGTTCCCTTCAGCAATTAGCGCGTTCGGGGATTTTGAAAGATGATCCCTCGCAATGCCAGGAATCTTTGGCTGGAATTTTCCAGGCAAGAGGCAGAAGGTAAAGGCCCCACACTTTCCAAGCAGAGTTTAATTAATTCTGAAGCAGAATGCCCTGGTAAAAGAAAAATTCTTTCTAGAATTTGGTTATTCCGGGAGTTTTGAGCACTTTTGTGAGGCAGATCAAAGAAATCTTTGAGGAAACTAAGAAAATAAACAGGGGAAGAGTCCGCGGATTAACATACCACAGCTGGCAAGGATAAATCCCAGAGCATTTTTGGCGATTCGATTATGTACGTGGGATGGGACAACGTTTTCTACTGGGCGCCCCTTCCACTGTGAATTTTGAACTTCAGTCCTTCATGCCAAGCCGTAAATTAATTGCCTGGCGCTTGAAGGAATTGGAGAGAAGAAAGTTCCAATGAACATATAGGCAGGGAACCAGCGGTCAATCGTTCATGAATTGGGCTTTGAAACTTGAGAGGCCTTTCCCGCATAATCCCATGATCAATGCAGGGGCGAATGATGAAGCTGTGCCTTGATTGACAGGGAAAACAATACTTCTGATGATTTGGACAAGGTTTACAAAGACATGGAAAGCAACTCTGCGGAGGAAAAATCGGTAATTTTAACCAATTCCGTCTATTCTCTCTGAGCGACAGACTGCAGACCAGGAATTTTTTGCAGCTGGCCTATTTCCATGCGCGGAGAAGGCGTTTCCCGGAAAAAGACAATCTTAACCGAAACGCTGGAATTTATTTCAATGTTGGTTCCGATTGAATCCATCCAGCCTATGATCTTTCAGTGGCTGCGGCTACAAACCCTTGCAATACGGGAACCTCCCCTGACCGGAGAGGTAATATTAACAATCTTCAACAGTTCAGAAACTGCTTATCCTTAAATTGCTAAAGTGCGGGATGGTATGATTTTTTTCAGGAGGTTTGCCTTCAAGAATCGGTTTACCTGTTCAAAAAGTGGTGTTTCCGGGTGCATTGATGCTGGGTGATTCCCAATTTGATGGGTAAATTAGTATCTGGTCACCTAGACTTGACCAGGTCGGAGAATAGTGTTCGGGTGTTGAATTTTTGGCGAGCGAATTGGTGGAGCGGTTTAGTTTTCATCAATATGATTCTTTGAACCAGGGCATTCAGCAAAGATTCAATCCTCGATGAAGGAGAAAGAACTTCAAAGCATCAACCGGTGATGGAACTGATCTATCCGCTAAGTCATGGGGATATGGATGAGATACTCCGACTGGAAGCAGAAGGTGTTAGCCGCAAATATGGCTGATTCGATGGTAGGACGCCTTTGCATTTAGCGGCTTGCCCGAAGGAAAAGTCGAAATGTGTAAAGATACTTGCTTTCTAAGAATGTAAATATATGCCCAACTGATCGATGGGGGATACTCGCACTTGGGATTCGCATCAAATCGCGGCATGCAGAGGATCCAAAATTCACTGGAAGAACGCCAAGATGTTAAGCGGGTGAAAATTTAAAGGTGACTCCTTCGTAAAGAATCAATTGAACCATAGATCTGGTTTATCTAATCCACCTTAAACTTCTAAAAAGAATTGGGCCGATCTAGGATCTGCATGAGGATTTCCATGCTTTTTTCAAACAGAAACTTCATGAAAATGGGAGCGTTTTTAAGCGGTCAGAAAAACCTCATTTTGTAACCAATTATTAAACTTATAACAAAACAAAAAATGAAAAATTACTTCAAATAATGTTACGGCTAGTAATTCTAGCATTAGGACTCTTTAGTGGTTGTAATGAGGATGAATCTCCAGAATTTAGTAGAGGAGTGAATCAATTGATGATTCAAGGTTGATTGATAACCCTGATCTTGGGCAATATTGTGGATCAAAAACAATCAGTCTATTTTATTCCTTTGCAGGAGATGTGGCGGGAGAAGTACAAATGCAACTGGCGTTGTTGCAGCGAAGTGTGCCTGCGGTGGCTTGAAAGGCGCAATATGATCTTGAGATCAGTACGGAGCTGGACCTTGCAAGGATTTCGGGTCCATTGACAGAGCTGATGGACAAAAGCAACTAACCTACAAAGGTTGGCCGCTCTATTTATTTTTCACCTGAATCAGATGTGTTCTGAATAGCGGGACTGACTTTACGGAATGGGGCTGGGGGAAGCATTTCATATCGGTAAACTGATTATAGTGGTGGCTTTTGGCAAGGCAAATTGTTGTAAGAAGTGAGCAGATCCAATCACTTATTTGGTAGATGACAGGGGCGTTGAGCTTGTACCTTAAACAAACGGTGGACGGGGATAATACGAGTAACTGTATGTGGAAATGTGCCGGAAGGATGGCCTCCTTTCAAAACATTTGACCACTAAATGGATCCGTTCATCACTTAACCAAATATGATTCTGCAGCACAGGGAGAAGACAGGGACGAACTGGGTCCACAACTTTCTCAATGGTTCTTTCCACTCTACTTCTTCTCAATGGAGAAGCCAAAAACCCGGGACTTGTATAGGTCAAGCTGGAGGTCCAAATCCAGAAGCTTTTCGTGACCGAACCAACTTTGAAATAGTCTATAAAGGAGTCTAATTAATCGTAAATTAAATTTATATTTCCATTTCAATACAGTCAGATGGGATCTTTGTCCGGCATCTGACTTTTTAGGCTATTTCACTTATTACAATTTTTCCTTAGAAAGAATGTGATTAATCGTGGAAAGCTTAATCTGACTATCCGCAACGTTGCCAGTATACTTATTTTCTTGCTTATCACACCTGAAAGACCTCGCGATAGCTCGGGAGACAGGTTGGCGCCATAAACTAAGTCCCAATTTGTTTGCATGGAATAAGCCAGTTTAGTATTTTACTGGTTTAATAGCGGATATACATTAAAGCCAAAAATGATTTTTAAGTCGAAACTAATCAGGATATGAACCTACATGAATTAAACTGTAAATAAAGAAATACCCAAAGAATTGAATCAGTGGAGTATAAGTGGGTAGTTTTGCTATTAACTTTTCGGCTTGCCACAGGTTGTAATGCATAAGTCTTCAAAGATTTGGACGCTGCTAAAATTAGCTTCAATTGGTTCAATTTCAATGTTTTGGAGCATTTGTGTTTTTTGTTTTAACAAGTATTCCACCTGCTATTCATTTTTTAATCTGTTGCTAGCTATGGAAATCAAAAAGGATTCATTCTCATTGGAAATAAATCGCATAATCATTTTGGCTGGAACCTTCCAAATTTTTCCTTTTTCTCAGCAGCTTGATTTTTTTAATGCCTTTTGGTTTTTCTGGAAGTACAATTAAGGAAAATAAATTTGCACCCGCCTTTTTGTTTACGGTTAGTTTAATTCCAGAAAGAAGGAAAGGGGTTTTCCAGATTCCTTTTAAATTACTTTAAGTCAAAAAAAAATTCAATGTGAATATGGATAGGTTTAGTAACAACTTATCACGCTTGGAGTTTTACAGAAGAAACTTATTGATACTCCGATTTTTAACCATAAATCGGCGCCATAATACCTCCCGGAACTGGGTGAAGTTGAAACTTTCACCCTAAATACCTTAACAAATTTTAATTGCGGAAGAAAGACCTTCCCTCTACTTTGCCAATTGTCCTTTGGTGAATAATTACCAGCGCAGGGAATAGCCACCAATTGCAGAAGGGAAATTTAGCCTTTCTGGTACTTTCCATAGCCCAGATTTATCTTTGGGTTGGAAGCTGAAAAATAAGGCGATTCGAGGCGGTTAAATGAAAGGGAATGACTGGATCAGGTGGTTTAACTTTTCCAAAGTCCTTGGTTTGAGGAAAGATCACTTGAAATACGATTAAAAAATTACCATAATATTAAATAATTTTGGGTTAACACCGGTTTTCAAAATTTATAAGCCTTAAGTTGAATGAAAATTTCTAGTCAAATGCCGAAACTCTAAAAACTTGGGACTATTTTCATTTATTAAAAATGCGGAAACCCAGATCTTTGTAAAAGGACACCGAAGCTCCGGTTGAAGAAAGCAAAAGCACTTCAAGCTATGCCCTTCTTCTTGTATGTCAACAAGTTAGGATTGCCATACAGACACTACATCCGAGTGCAGTAGCAAGGTTACCCTCATCGGTGAGTAGACAAGTCAAAACAAGATGCCGAAAAAAATCATATTGGCTATAGGTTATGTCCGATGGTGTGGAATCAGTGGATGATCAGTTTTAAAGTAGTCACTCCGGCTCCTAGGCCCAGTTTCACACTGGTAAGTGGGGACACCCTCTCAAAAATCGCCAAAGGATTTTTACGGATCTGCCAACAGTATCCGGTCATTTTCGAAAGCCACAAGGCCGATTTGCTTTTCCCCTGCCGGATAAAATTTATCCCGGTCCAAGTATTGCGGATCCAAGCAAGATTAAAGTACCTTAAAGCTTTACAATAAAAAAACCTCGAAAATTAAAAGTCCGAGGTTTTTTTAATGTCTTGCGTGGGTTTTTTTATTTTAAAACGAAAAAACCTCCCGAGATTTTTGAAATTCTCAAAGGTTTGATTACTAGCTACTAAAATCTTGATACCTTTCTTTGAAATCTCAAAGGTTCTTGATACTAGCTATAAAATCTTGATACTTCTTTTTGAAACCTCAAAGATCTTTGATTCTGTCTCTAATATCTAGACTCGACTTTAATGCTTAAAGGTCCTGATACTAGCTCTAAAAATTTTGATACTTTTTTTTAGGCAAACATCAAATTTACCTTTAAGGTTTTTGGGATTGTCTTCCATTTTCTTTAAGCTGTTTCAATCCATTCTGAAATAATTATTTCGACATTTTCTAAAGCTCATGGTAAGGTTTCCCTCCATCCAAGAATGAACCCCTGCTAGTTTCGGGTACTTCTGCTATGAAATGCTTGATCATTTTTTCACTCTAGGAAAAGATATCATGTATCGCGGTTTTAGTTTTCATATTTTTCACGGCAAATAAATTTCTGGTATATTAATTTTTTTTTTACACTTAGATAAAAAGATTTTTTTTCCGGCAAAGGTGGTCTTTAATATTTTCTAACTTGAATTATTGGATTAAACATTGAAAAATCAGTTAACTTTTTCCTCTCAGGATTTTGTCGATTTATCCAAATCGAAATGAATTTCTATTTGATGTTGATATTTACCTCGTAAAATAAGGTAATATTTGAAGGGTAAAAATCCGTTAATTTTATTTGTAGCTAATCTACCCAGATGCTCACTTATCGGATCAAAGCACTTATTACTTTTTCAATCTCATCTAAAAGTTGGTACTACCCACGACATTTAATGGAACCGACACTTGTTATTTGGATGCAAAAGAATCTCTGAGGATAGCGTCCGGATGGCTGGAGACTGCGGGATTCTTCGGTTTTGGGCTGCTTTGCACGCCGTAAAAAGAAAGACTTAGCTCCCGAGTACAGAGGACAAGTCGTAATAAAATGCCTTTTTTAGGCATTTTTGACTGGGCCAGCTTTTGTTGGGGGGGAGTCATTTTTAGGTGGGAAAGCAGCCACAAAATTCCGCTGTCTCTCATCTCAATTAATGGAAAACAATGCTTCCAGCGGAAAAAAAGACGCGAGGCTCAAGGGTTTTTTTGGTTACTTTTTTGGCTGCAAAAGTGACAAGGATAAACTATCGAAAATGGATTGAAGTGGGCTCAGAACGTTGAATCTTCGCCGTTTAAATGAAATTTAGTAAAAATAGATATCCTACATTATTCTGTTATAAGATAATTTTTAAAGCCAAACTTGCTTCTTCATTAAATTCAGGGTAGAACCAAAAGTTTTTAAACTATAACCTATTACTACCATTGCGGATAGTATAAAAATCTAAAATGCTTGACAGCTCAATTGAAAGCAAAGGCTAGAACCAAATTATTTGCTTTCTAGGGCCATTTTTTCATTTCATACCATTAACCTGATGATGAGGTCTATATTGACCGTTTTTTAAATAATTGTCCCCTTCCTACTTCTATAGGCAGCTAATTGATCAGCAAAGTTAAATCTAGCGTCCTCTTCACTTTAGAAATCAACAAAATGGATTTCAATGTCATTTAAGAGATCTATGTCTAGTTTCTTTAATCTGGAAATCAGTTTTTTTCTTGATGCCCTTCAGATACGTCATAATAGTTTTGATTTGATAGTAAAATTAAACACATTAACTTAAACCAAAACATAGAGTTTTTGAAATTGTTTATACTAATTCTGACTCTCTAAGGTTTTGATTTTAAGGAGTAACGAATAAAAAGACCTTCGAAAAGGTTACTTCCGAAGGTCCTTTAATCTTGATTCTAAATCTGTTTTTAGAATCAATGCTTTAAGTGTCTCACTCCTGTCATCACCATTGACATTCATTTGCATCGCAATAGGCCAATGCCTGTCTTGGATCCTTGGATTCGATCCTCCTGGCTTGATAGACTTGCAGTGATCCCCTGCCTCACGAGCGATCCTCCACACAATCCGAGAGCACGGGAGAATGCAACTGAAGCCATCACCGCTCCATTCAGGTCAAAGCCAAATGCCTTCGCTTTTTTCTATCGCCGAAGCAAAGCCGTCCATCTCGGGAAGTTTGCCCCAACTCCGCTTGAAAACACTGGTTGTCCGTTGGACCAAGGATGATAGTGTTGGATTTAGTATGCTTACAAGATTTTTGCCTGCGAAAACTAAAGGCATTTTGCCTCGGCATCGGTATAGGAGCCCTTTTTGGTAGCGACCTGAAGAAATCAGCCTTTGTCTCAGTAGCCAAATCCTTATCCTTGCTGGATTACGCCATTGAGCAAGGTCTTCATCAAATCTTAAGTTCTGAAGTTCATTTCTGAAACCAAAAAGGAATTCCTGTTTTTTTTTCTTGCCTTTCAATACTGTCAACGCAATCTCCGTAAAAGCCGGAGCGATCAAAATTTCGAAGAACAAACGAATGCAATTCTTCAGCTTGCGTGCTTGTCTTACAGTTTTGGTTGGGTGATCAAAACCCCACCAAAAGCCGAAGTGGTATCTGCTGCAATGCTTTCCTGATGGCTTCACCCCTTTTTTTTTACTGTCGATGCCAAAAAGCTACACGCAAGATTGGGGTATGCTTCAAGATTGCAAAAGCCGTTTTCGCCTTTGATTCCGAGATCAGTTTCACTGCCGCGTCTACGTCCAACTAGGTTATTGTAAAGGAAAGTTTCTTTCCCCATCAACTGATCAAAAAAAGTGTTCGCAAAATGCTCCAACCAGAAATGAGCCGATTGGTGCGGGTTTCACCGTATCGAAGGGCTTTGGATTTGTTTTCATGATACTTTCAAGAAGGGATATTTCAGCCTGGAATTGAAATAGTTGAAAATGTTGAGTGTCCATAGTTTGAGGAAACTTGAAAAGCCTGAGCCGCGAAAATAGCGTCGGATCTTCGATGGTGGTTTTCGACCATTTTGGAGCGGTTAGCTTCATTCTAAATTCGGAGTATTGGGGATCTTTGGAAAGCGATGATGATGAACATCTTTAAAATTCTTCGCAGCCGCTCGGATTAGGGAGATTCCTCAATGTCTAATTTTCTCAATTGACATCAGCTTCAGAAGCTCCCGACAGCTACCGTTTCCTCAAAAGGAAATATAATCTACGATCACCAGTCAATTGCTGAATATCATATTCAGCTGCTTGAGCCAGATCGCCTTCATTTTCTCTTCGGATACAATATTCACAAATACTTTTGGATGAAGGTTTCACTCTGCTCCAAAAATGGAAGGGTAAGCTAGTCAATTCTCTTACAGGTATAACTTCTGCACCTTGCTCTTCGATTTGAATTTCTGAGTACGGCCGGTTGAAATCGATTTTTAACCCCCGTGTTTGCTTCAGAAGGAGCGATTATAAGGCTCGAGATTGTCTTTATAATAAGACTGAAATTAAAGCAGATTGTTATTTTTTTTGAGGGCATTTGGCAATGGGGTTGGTTTTGAAAACTTGGAAAGGTCAAAGGTAGGAAAAAAGCCTTGGAAGGGTTTGCCTAAATATGGGGATGAATTGGTCCCTATAAGAAGTGGTCAGCTAGTATTTTCCTAAACCTTGGTTTTGGTGTAATTTCTTCTGATTACTGGTAATTTGATGTTTTTTTTCTCGTGTTTTATGGACCTCCAAAAAAACCACTGTAGATTTGATCAAGGAGAAAGTGATCTTCTGTAACGTAAGGGGCCATTTATTCTGCAGTTTTTCACAAGAGTCCTGAAATGCTTGAATTGATCAGGGTCAATTTGTCCTGTGGTTTCGAATCTTTATTAGTAGACTTCCGTCTTGAATTTTTGCGAATCCGATAGTAAAACCCTGTTTCTGGAAGTTTACCAACTTCTCCACCGGATTTAAGAGATTGATCCAAACTCCCAGTCCTCCCAACCCAAGTCATTCTTTCCATCATATCCCCCTATTTTTTCCCAGTCGTTTTTTTTCTGTTTAAAAGGCAGAAACGAAAAATCATATTAATCAAGAGAAATCCAAAAGGAGAATAGGGCTTACTTCCATTTCCCATTTTTATCCCAATGTTTCCGCTCAGCATACACGACTTAACCAAAGGATTTGAGTCTAGAACTTCACTGCTTTTCAATGTAAGTTGGAGAGATCAAATCATCTGCATCCAAAGGAAGGATTGTCTTTCCGGGTAGCTTTTCTGATCCCTTCATTTTCTAGCTTTTTTGCAGGTCCGGAATTTTTTTGTGATGATGGACAGACACTTGTCCCAGGAAATTTTTCCGCAATATCCAAAGCGATTTTCGGAAGAAGTCGTCTTTAACTTCCATCATCGACAATAATTATTTCAATTTCTTTAAAAAGTACTTTTGATAATGGAGTTCAAAGGTTTCCAAGTAGGAACTGTGACCTGGTTAAATATTGGGATTACAACACTTACAATCGATCCATATCAAGAAGGTAAAAATTACTAGAATTAAATTTTTTTTAAATTTTGACTACTAAATCGCTGACTACTTTAGGTTTTTCGCCTCACCCTATTCAGGGATTAAAAATGCCGAGTTTTTAGCGGGTGAATATATATCCTCATTTTTTGACCTATCCACCGAAGGACTTTGAGATATTAGTTCTATATAAATAATTAAGTGGGTGGAACAAAATTCCCGAAGAAAGTCCACCTGGCAGGGATAGTTTTATATTTTTTCCCCTTTAATCCGAAAATCATAGTTTTTGAAAAACTGGCAATCGCATTTCGAAGCCTCAATTTTCTTTTTCTCTAGGAATGAACGCCCGGAAATTCTGTAACAATTCAAAATTCATTGTAGGTGAGCTTCCATGTTTTTGAAGCAATTCATAACTAAACGGAGTATTTCGGTTTCCCTAAACCCAGGCTATGGCAGAAAACAAGCTCCTGCCCAATTAATCCCGGCATCCATCTTCCTCTCGTCAAAGACTTTTGCAGGCCGCCTTTTAACTTCAGGTTTACCAAACACCAAAAAGACATTTTGATCTGAAAAATGATCCCCAAACTTTTTCAAAATCATAAGAGTAGCTTTAAATAATCATGCCATCCGCCCTCATAATGATGAAGAAAGTATGCCCTTAACTAGTCCGGAACTGAATGCACCGCGCTCAGGTAGTTGAATGCGGGATGTAACCGATGCTTTTCAAGGATAAAATCGGTGGACAATTTTTCTTTATTGATGGACAAACTGGCAAGCCCCCCGAAAAAATTTTTTGTTAGGGCCCCCCAACTAGGGTTCAAACTTTTCGCCCTAGCGGGATTCATTGGTCCTCCCTGCCCAATAGCACTCAAAATCAACTTTGGGATTCCATTTGGGTAATCAGAAAGTTCGCCCTGTTCTTGTGCTGTCATATAGTTCCCACATGAATTTAAATCCTGTTTTTGAATGAAGCGCTAGATTTTTGGATTACGAAATATTCATTAATTAAAGTGACTTTGAATTGAATAAAGTAAGTAGGACGAAACCTACAAAACAGGGAGTTTGGTCTTTACTTTTTTGCTAGGTTAAGGTCTTGTCTTCAGTTTTTACTTTGAAGAGGTAGAATACAATCTTCTCAAAAGAGTAAAAATTCCAAATGAATCATATGAGAACTACTCCGGTATTCAAGTAAAGTTGCGGTCCAATTAACTTAGGTTACAAGAAAGATAGTAATGGTCTAACAAGTATCTCGGATAACGATTTCTCCTCTAAAATATAATATTAAAAATCTAGTTCAAGTGCAAAAGCCTCTTCTATTTCATTTGTACAGGGAATAAAAAACCAGTGAAAAGAAGATGAAAAACACCAATCATTGATCCCATATGTTCGAATAAAACAGTCCTGCCATTGTACTCTTTCTCATACATCCAGAGATAGTATTGTGGAGCATCCAATTGGTCCAAGACTAGGCCATAAATTAATTTTTCGATGGCAAACACCCAAACAAGCCATTTTTACGGTACCGATACTTTTTTGAGACAAGAAAATGTAAGCTAGTCCCCAATGAGGAATCATAAGCAGGCCCAATAGCTCGACATGACGTGGGATCATTCGGGAGATTTGTTGGAATTTGGTAAAAATAGTCTTGAAAAATCTCAAAAACTGACATATTCATTAACCCGGCAATATAAACTCCTTTGGTAATTGTGGTGTCTTTCAGTTTCAATATATCGGCTAATTTAAAAGTTTGCCTTTTCCTTACTTTAAATTTAGTTCCATAAACTTTTTAGCTTCCCTAGCATTCATCCACTACCACTTCCTGTCCCCCCCCCCCCCTCGTTTATCTGTCCTAAGAAAACAATGAATTCGGATTTTGTCATTGTTCAAAATTCTAATAACTTTCTTGATAATTGTGGAAGGGTTGCGTCTCTACAATCAAATTTGTCCAACAAACTTTAGAAAGACCTTTTTATGAGTTCAAGGTCCATTGTTGGGCGAAGTGATGCCACGGACGATGTAGTCTTTATCGCCTTTTTTGTCGTCCTGGGTAGATGTAGCAGGTATCGTCCAATAGCATCCCTTTAAGCTGCCATAGCCTCACGCAAGAACTTGCTTTCATTGGGGATTTCGGTTAATCATCAACTTGATTAATTTCAGATTTAACTCCCTTTTGTAGGCTTCTTTCTCCTCTCAGTATTTCCCTTTGGTAGGAAGATCTAATGAGAACACGAAAGGCGTAAATCCTTCTAGAGCCAATTCTTCTGAGACGAAAACTTGATTTTTGCTGTTGGTAAGTCCCTCCTGAATGAAAGTGACGAAATTCCACGTGTATTACTTGTTAAGCATCTTTAATCCGCTGATTCATGGAAGGCAATTGTCTGGCTAATATCCATTTGGAGAGCGTAGCCTCATTATCACAAAGTCGTAGCTGTAATCTATCTTCTCGATTAAATGCTCGCTTCCTTATTGCTACACAAATAGCCCGCAGTACATTCGCCCCACTTGGGAATTTTCGATCCACTGGCATAATAGAATAGCCCTGACGGTTGAGAAGGATTCCATTTTCACAGCAAAAATTGCACATTAAGGAAGAAAGGTTTGATCTAAAATAAATACTGGGATCAACCGCAATTTCACTGTGTTGGTGACGCCACTTTTGCTTAAACCGCCTTAAGTTGAGCAAGGTCGGAACTTCAACTCGAGGTTAGTTGGGATTTCAGCGATGATATAGGGGACAGGCAATCTTCCTTAGCGAGTTGATCTAAAACTCGTTCGATACTTTTGAACCATATCATTGCACCATCAACAGGCAAAATCACGCCACTTCGACATCGCAAGGCAAGCGCAAACTCCGCTTGCCTGGTCATTTGTCCACCATAGCAATTGGGAGGGACCGATAAAACTTGATCGCTTTATCTTTTATGGTTTTCCTGCGATCTGGAATCAGCCCCATCATAATCGCATACTGAATAGAGAGTCCGTAGAAGCAACTAATGGCTTGATCTGTGCCGGTAAATAGCTTAATTGAATCTAAGGACAGCTATTTTATCGCCTTCGTCCAGATCGCTTTTCCTTCGGATCAACAGAAGAATTTGCTACTAGACTGTTTAATACCGTAAGAACAATCAGCTGGAGTCAATTTGCGATGGTCCTCTCTTCTCTCACATGCTGAATCTCTGAGATGTAACTTCATTTTGCTTCCATTTTACTGCTAGAAATACTTTCCTAGGGAAGGATCCAAAACTGATAAAAAAGTCAAATCCCGTTAGCCATCGGCAGCGGGCTGAAGATTTAGATTGGCTAGTTCCTGTAGATTCCTGAAATAAAAATGGTACTTCCCTCAAAATGCAGAAATCTCCTCTGATTTGTCAACCTGCTTCAAATAAACTTATAACCGTAAACATTTCGATGACTTCGCATCAAAATAATCCGGCAGTTTGGCCAGTATAGAATGATTGGTGTTTTTAGATTCAATGAATTTTCGCAGAAACTGCAAATAGGAGCGGTCTGAGATGAAAAAACTGATCACATTCCTGCTTTTAGGCTGTTTTAAGTGAGGCAATAGCCCATTCTAGTACCACGATAAGGGGTGGCCTAGTTCGATATAATCGTAAGCGGTAGGTAATTTTGTCGAAGTGGGCTCGGCCTTCGAGAATTAGAGGTAGTAAATAAGGTTCTCGAGCTGTCTAAGAATTCAGTTTTGCAATTTCTCCCCTAATAAATATCTAGTCGATGGGTAGTTAGAGCCAACCAAGACTTCGGCTAATTCTCTAATACAGCTATAATAATAACTGAGTATTTTTAGTGTCTTTCATTTTTGAACCTAATGCTAGGCTGGTTTTATAACCTCAATTTGAATTTTTTTTTAGTAGTGTCAAAAGCCATTTTGATTAGTGAGATCTCAGGGCTTAGGTAGGACAAGTTGAGTATGTCGATGCCGATTCCTGATCCTACCACAAGATGATGTGTTGTAATAGCTTCATTTTGGGCCAAACCAAGGCGTATTTTCCATAACCGAAAATGAATATCTTGTAGGACGAAGGTAGCCTAAAAAGAGGATC
>Ga0163217_1069185_pt1 | contig 18906 bp, 11 predicted proteins | sample SynspAceP_FD_185933 | JGI IMG/M metagenome (GOLD analysis project Ga0163217, IMG submission 185933) | Saline lake microbial communities from Ace Lake in Antarctica - Synechococcus sp. Ace-P (PacBio error correction) | ecosystem: Environmental > Aquatic > Non-marine Saline and Alkaline > Saline ...
AAAATTCAAAAAAAAAAAAAAAGGGGGAGAAGAGTTTTGAGAATTTTCCCAAAAAAAAACCCATGAAAGGTAAAAGCCAAGTAAAAGCCGCCCCCATCTTTAAAAATTCCGGCCGCCCCTGAATGGAAAAACTCCTGTTGTGATGGTCCAAGCGAATAAGCGCTTTCTGCCTCAGGTAAGAACCGAAAAAATTTATTTAATCGTCTCAGTAATTGAACGTACAGGGCGTTTTTTTGTAATCCCGCAAGGAGTGAAATGAAAGGCGCGCAAACACCGACCTTTTGCTTTCCAACATTTTTAAGGACGAATTACCTTTGTCGATTTTCTAGGGTTTACTAAAAAGTTGTGCAGCAGAGTTATCTGACATACTTAAGAGCCTATTGAGGGAAGCTGAGGGTGGTTTTTTGTGGGTTTAATCTTTAATGAGCTCTGCACGACACGCATTTTCTGATACAAGTGGATGGTTGAAGCGTAAAAAAGGTAAGGACTGGAGTGTGACTTAGTGTTGTCTCAAATGAACATCAAATGGAAACAAGAAAGCTGCAAACATGTCCCCTTTTACTATCATTTTGACGGCTTGGCAACCGGTGACGAGGGCGTTATATCTCGTTTTCGTTTTTGGCCGTGCTCTAAGTCCGAAAGTTGAAATATTGTTACACAGTTTTATTTGGTGGTGATGACCCTAAAAGTGCGGCAAAAGAAACGCGTAAACTTGGTGGATTTTGAGACTCTGCGTTGTCAATCAGGAGGTTTTTGCCATCCAAGCCAAGCAAAGGAAATTTAAGAAAGTTGGTTTTTCCTGAGCAATTTGTAGGCGAAAGCTCAAGATCGTGGAACCTTGGCTAATCAAGGACAATTGCTTCTAGGTTGAATCTCGGTTTTCCTATAGAGCAGGGCGAATAAGTTTGAAAGCAGACTCTGATAGCTTAAGATGGAAAAAGAAATTTTTTGTTCGAAAAAGCCGCACTGAAAATAAAACTCAACACGTATATTGGAAGTCAACTGCTCCTTGACGTTAAGTTTTGATAGCTTGAGCTTTTGGGAAGTCGGCGTATTGATGCAGACTCTGGAACGCTTGTTATTAAGAGTTGCCAAAGAGTCTGCTCAAGCAATTGCAGTCTATGTCTAACTAGATTTCTATGAATACGCCGCAACTACTCAAGTGAGCATCGAAGGCCTTTAAAGACCTAATAGAGCTCAAGTTCTTCCCATGGTTAATTAAAGCACTCTTCAGCGCCAGCGGCAGCTTGTATTTTTGGCATCGATTAGTTCACCAAACGCCAGTACTCCTCGCATACCTGCCGTCTTACCTGCCATAATGCCAGGATAGAATCTTCAATCACTCATCAAATCTTTGGGTCGAATATTCAGTGTGCTTTTGCGGCTTTAGGTAGAGATCCGAGCCGGTTTGCCGTTTTCAACGTCGTCAACGGGAGAAAGCTGTGTAAATGTTCGATAATTGATTTTATCCATTGAAGTTCATTTCTTTAACGGCGAGCGTTTGGTAGCGCATCGGCATGGGGGTGGTTGATTTTATCGTGAGCAAATTACGTACGCCGTGAATGGGCTCAAGCTGCTTCAATAATGGTGTGGAACTGCTTCGGTAATGCTGTCGCAAATTTCAGGTAGGGCTCTTACCTAACAATTTTTGCGTTGGCGAGGCTTTTCTGTTGATTGGTAGATCCGTAAATTTCGCATGGCAATGTTTTTTCGGTCATCAAGTTCAAGGCATATTGGCTCAGCAATGGACTTTAGAATGTCATTTGATTAATTGTTCCGTGTCGACAATAACGGCACTCATTCCACATCAATATTAAATGCTTTGTAAGAGTAAGTCTAGAAAATATGTTCGTTATGAGTGAATGATTGATGATAACGATTTGGTGGTGTTAAGGAAGGGATGGGTTTATTATTTCTCCTAAAAAATGCTATTTACGAATACTAGCACCCACTAATGATGGGGCTTTTTGCCTCTATGAGGTTTTAGTTGCTTGCTTGGCCAAGAGCTTGTGACGAGCGCTGATTTTTTTGATTGCTTTTTAACGTGTTTGAAAAATGCGACAACTGTTTTTTTACCGGCGAGCGCGCAAATTGGCGCGAGCGTTGGTCTTCACTGTGTGTCGACGTAACCCCATTTCTACAAAGTGCTTCATATTGTTGTTGATAGTCCATGGTTCTCCTGCTATTCGTTAAAATGTTTGTTTATTACAGAAAGAACTTATTACTGAGATAACTTGACCGATTGAACAAACGATCCTTTCTCACTTGTTTAGATTAGTGTTTTTTATGCATTAGATTTCTTAAGGATACGCCTTGTATAGAACCGTTTATGTTGTGTTCCAAAAAATTTGGATTTTAAGCGAAACCCCGACCAAAGTAGAGCCAGAGATTTGCAAGAAAATAATCGTCCTTTTGAGCGAGCAACGAGCCGCTCCAAATTTGGGAGATTATATTAGTGGATTGAGCAATGATCCGGATCACTTTAACGATAAATGATGTTGAAAAAAACTACTGATAAGCGCCATTACTAAGCTTCAATGGGAAAAAACTCCATGGGACAATACACCTACAACATGTGACAGACGTGTCGCTTCCAGATGGTTCTTGGCACTCTTTTGATGCTGGGGTGATACACACGTGTTTTTTTTGTTCTGTCACAACGAAGTTGATTTTTGAACTAAGTGGGGAGTTTTCAAACCGTACGTGAAGACCTTTTTGTTCTTAGATAACGGTGCTCTGTTTAGTCGGTAAAAAGAAGAAGCAGCAGCGCAGTTCATTCTAATCGTTGGGGTAATTTGTTATTTAGAGAAACCTAAAAAGTGGGTTAGAGAGCCGGTTATTTGCATCCTGTTTATGTCTGTTTGGTGATTTACTTTCATATATGAAGGGCTGAGAACTCCGTTTCGACTTGCGAGGCAATGCGCATTGGAATGACTGTAGTAATAAGCACAACTGACTGGTGGTCATTGGTGCCCTAATGTGTCGAGTAACATGCGGTGACTTCGCGGTGGCAACTGTATTTGATGCTGGAATGGGCGCACAAGAAAGTACGCTTCGCCTCGCTGCTATTTCAAGATGAGGGATGTCTTTTAGCCCACTGCTTTGGATGAAACATCTTGTCTTGCTTGTTCCATGTCTCCCGTCCAAAATAATAATAGTATTGTTTTTTAAACATCGGTTTTGTTTGTCTTGTGGGACAAGGCTTCGCTTTGTCCTTTTTGTATGTGGCCGTTTGCGTATTTTGGAATAGCGTGTAGCCAGTGTCCCTTGTCGATTTTTTAGTTTTTGGGTTCAATAGGTGTTTGCTGATAGCTCGTTCTGCTCCATAGGTAGCTTGTGTGTCGTGGGACAGATTTCAGTCAATGAGCCTCCCTATTGTTTGGCTTATGTATTCATTCTCGAGAAAAAGTAAATAAATTCGATAGGGGATGATTGGTTAATCCTAAAGATGACAAAACAGGAAATTCGGCCATTAGGCAAGGTGGACAGCGAATGGCGTTAGAACCCTCTGGCTTTGAACGTCCTCATGGATTTGCGTTTACATTCTGCGCGTAATATGTCGACGCAGTGGTTTGGTTGCACTATTTTCATGACTTGAATACTCTATTTTTTTCACGGCGACATTATCGTGACTTTTTTGTCCTGTCAATGTCTGAGAGGGTTGTTTCTATATGAAGTTTGATATGCCTCACCGAGTGTTCTTTTTAAGCTGGAATAAAACGGGATTATAATGATGTTCAAGTCTAGATACATGGCTTGGGTCTTTTTGTAGAAAACCTTTACAGAAATTATGCAGAATACAAAAGGAATGAATTTAAACGACTTCTTTGCTTCTGTTGCGGTTGCCATCAAGTACGAAATATGGTGAGATATATTTTCGATATGAACTGTTTTGAGTCCGGTTATATCTCTCCGGTTTATTTAATACATTCGTTCTGATATTGTAGTGTGTGTCCGCATTTATCTCCATTGCTGGGGTGGCGAATTTGGGTTTTGAGCCATTAACAGGTTTCGTCCCATGTTCGCGTCAAGAAGCGGGTTTGCCTCGTTTATTCCTATCGTTTTCTTGCTTGTGTTGTCAATTAGGGCTTTGTTGAAAAGAAAAGAAATTGCGAGTTTCAGCGTTTTTTCTTTCTCGTATTAATGTTGTCGTTGTTTATAGCACAATGTGGATTGGGTTTTATTTGCAAAGATCTGGGTTGCCGTCAAGATTAATGATATGTCGGAACGATACGGATTCTCCTCCTGCTTTATTTGGAATGTTACAATTTCATTGCGAAAGTACAACGACAATAACCTCATTATAATCCTGAATGGGCGGTCCATTCAGCATAGTATTAATCGCAGATTTCTCCTGTTTAACGAGTAAAAGTAAAGATTGTTTTATTGGCGCACTGATCTTATCGAAATCGGTGGCTGGGGAAGTGGTTGAAATGTACTCGCAAGCCGCATTGTAAGAGGCGACGGCTCGTAAAACACCTATTCGTTTTCGCGATGACGTGTTTATTCGTAATTACTCAAATAGACCGACAAGGTACAAGTGGAATATCGCTCTGTTCAATGACCCGGTCCGGTGACTATGGTGTTTTAAGCGCAACGTAGTTGATCCTTTATGTCGGATTTTAGACTGGGCTCCTTTGACTCGTTCTTTGCTATGCCCAATGTAAATTCCAGTTTCGGTTAATTTTACCGTCTTCGAAAACAAACACGCTAGACTCCCTAATCTACTCATAGGAACGTTCAATTGAGTTTCGTCAGCAGCAAAAAGCAATACCCGATTCCAAAATTAAAGCAATCGCTTAAGTCGCGCTTTTTAGAACAAAGCAATTGAAGCAAACAGTATCGTATTCTGAGCGCGCAAGCTGGCATTGCGGGTCGGTAACTCTATTGTTCACTTTCCCGATAAATTATCTTAGTAAAAGACATTTTTTTTGATGAGATTGGATGTGGCACTTCGTGCTGCGGGTTTTGCTTCAAAAGCAGTTCACACAATGGATTTACTTGCACAAAATGCGCAAGTGCTGGTGATTTCTATGATGAGTTATGTGGAATTGACCTCGACAGGTAATTATTGGATAGCTGGGCAAAAGGCGGTTTCATACGACCCAAATGGCGGTGATTTTCAGACGGTAATTGTAAAACGATTCAAACAAGTTGAGTTGGATGATAAAAACAGCGGGTATTTTGTGCTGAGACATGATATCCAACTATACGGTTTGTATTGTTAAGTTGGAGTGCGAAAGGTCGTTGGGGAGCTGCAATGACGCACATTGGAACGGATGATTCCTGGCCATTTGAAATTCTTTATCGAAATGCGCTTAAATAAAAAAGGCTAGCGCGAGCGTTAATTCATTGGTCCCTTTCGATATAGGGCTGCTTTGTAGTCATAATAGTGCGCTCTGGTTACTTGCCAATTGTTGTCTTTTGTGTTTTTGCATGATCAATTGGAGTGGGAAGGTAAGGGTACAGAAGGTTCAACCGTCTCTAGGGTGTCGAATTGAAACGCGATTGATGCTCATTGGCGATGCGGCGCCGAAAAAATCAATTAAAAACTGTCCGTGACTTCTTGTAGGTTTAAGCGAAACGTCTCAGAAAGCGTTATGCCATCTTCATCGTGATAGGTGATTTTGATGCTTTTTGTCTTTTTACATCGTCTCCGCGTATGTCAGAGCAACGCATACTGTTGTTTTTTTAGGTTTGCGCACTTCTTAAATAAAATCGTCAGATCGATGAAGCTTTTCTGAACAGTGGTTGGCACTGTCTTGCTGCAATGTCATTTTTCTTTCGTGCAATAGCGGGCATGCGTAAAGCGAAAGCGATACGAGCATGCACTCACCTTCATGTTTCTACTAAGCTCCGTGACAGCGGGCGTCCAAAGTGTTCAAACTGATATTACTTCGGCGTCTTTCTCCCCAAAAGGTTGTTGGCGAAATCACATTCAGGGCAATGTATTTTGCACGCGACTGAATCTTGAGTGGGCGTTTTTTTCGCCATCTCCGTTGAATATATTAATAGCCATTATTGGTGTAATCCAGAATCAAACAGTCTTTTTTAACCTGGTGCTTAATCGTAGTCCGCGACCGACAAATTTTGTTTGGCCGATAAACTGATGGACTTGAGTTGGCCGTAAAATAGCGATTACGTCTACGTGGGCGCAATCAAACCCCGGTAGTTAGCACAGAACATTCACGAGAAATTTAATTTCTCGGCTTAAAATTGCTATTATACGCGCGCGCTGTTTGATTTTAGTCTTGCTCCGTAATAAGGGCGGTTTGTTTCTTCTGGTAAGTAGCTGGCATTTTCTTGGCGTGATCGATGTCGCCGCGAATTCATTACACCTTGTCCTGACTTTGGCTGAGCTAAGGATTTGCTCTAGCCACAAGGTTTGTGATCGCGAGGGGTGTTGTGGATTAGCTTTGTCGTTTACCGCGATATGATCGGTGTTTTGTTCGCCGCTAAGCTTTTCTGTGAGAAGGCTGAAGTCATATGAGCAATGGGGCATCATATGAATCGGTGTTTAAATAGCCTTTTTTTAACCATATGTGCAGGGTAATTCAAAAAGTGCATTTTTAAAATAGAGCTGTGGCATTGGCGAAGTGTAACCATGGTAATGACGATGATAAACCAGCCGCTTCCTAGTCGATACCGTTTGCCGTAAACCAAGGATTAACCTTAGGGTTGGACGTCTTAAAGGGCTCGCTGTTTTGTTGTATGGCCACTTTCCCGTTCATACTGACCCGGTGGCATTCCATCAATTGAATGATAGACTCAACTGTCATCGAAGGCGTGAGGCTTGCAGAAATTTGGATTGAAATGCTGCAAAGTCGTTTTGCTGAACTGGTTTTTGGCTTAAACCGCGGAATAAATACCAGCGGACCGAACCTGTGGCAAGAAACTTAGCGTCGATTTTTGTCTACCGTAGTTCCTTTAACGTGAGCAAGGCAATGACCTCGCCCTTTTGCACGCGCTCAAACTCTGCAATAACAAGGCTTACGTCTCGCGCAGTAGGAATGGAAAATAATCAAGCTAGATCGTTCACTTGCTGCGAGAATTTTGTGAGGCTGAAGTCGCCTCATACGTTCTTGTTTGATAGTTCCTAATTATCTATGTGTTGCTCATCTTTTATTTTTAAAATCTTATGTTGGCGAAAGTCTGATGTTGTTGGCGTGTGGTCTTACTAGTATCATTAGCGCCCTGTGGGCAATTTTTGCCTTTTTAAAGAGTTTTAGATTCCGTTCTAGTCTACCGTATGTCTTTAGACTTACGTCACTTTAATGTGTGATAAATTCGATTCCCAGCGTTGTTTAGTCGGTGAGCGCCTTTTCCCAGATGTATTGACAGATTTACAGATACAAAAGGGCTGGAGTGTTCAGGATGACTTTTTTCATATCGGAATTTTTACTCAGTGCTTTGATTGGATGAATTGTGAAGAAATTCCATCGCCTCTACATGCAGCAAGGCAGGGTAGTGGCGAAAGCAAATATCATCATGTGTGTTCTAGACTACTCGCCGTGTATATTATATTTCAATGGATTTTCGACCCTCGTGACAAACCGATAAAAAAGATCTTTAAGATGATGATAGATTGCGTGTCGCTCTTAATCGATCGATGTTTTTTGGGCTTGTTTTGAATTTATGAGGCGCATTTTGCTCGTTATGATAAGCCGTGCCGCTTGTTTATGAAAGCAGCATATGATTGCTTTTAAATGGTAATAATGTAGACGCGTGAATTTTTATCGATCTGTCTTTGTATTTGATAATACTGATAGGTTGGTCAAGGTAAGGAGAGGGTGGGTGAGTTTGGTTATCTACGATGAGAAACGACCCAACGATTGAAATAGGGCGCGTTTTCTATCCTTAAAAAGGGGCGTTTGGCGGTTTTTTTTTTTGAGTGAGTGTTTTTTATCATGAGGTTGTTTGTGGGCAAATCGAAACTCGCCACAGTATGGCGGGTTGGTTTCGCATTAATAACCCGACCATTTATGACGCTTGAATCCAGATCAATAAAACATATGTTTGTTTTTTAATCCACATGATGTATCAGTTTTTTATATGTTAATTGAGTCTCGAAAAGGCGTGTTAATCTCTAGTAATTGCGGCTTGTTTTAATTGCTTGGTTTACGTTCCCAGATTCCGCATAGGAGAAAGAATATGTCTAAAGTCGTTGTTTGTGCCCTTTATTAAATTTGTTGAACTGCCTTCATTTCGAGTGCATTCGTGAACGCGCTTTCAAAAAACATAGAGATATGCTATTCGTGGCACTTTTATTATTGGCATAACGAAGGCATTTATCGCACCGTGGCAGGGCCTCGTGAAGGTATTGAATGCTTTATGGCGTGTGGATCAGCAACCGCTTGACAATATTTGTTTCGAAAGAATCTTATGACGTAAAGCATGCCCGTTCTACCGCACAAAGTGAAACTTAAAAAAGAAATCGTCCCACGATGTTTTGAAAGGTATTGACCCTAAACGCGTGGTAGGTACTATGTTAAGCCGAGCGAGGTGGAACGATTTGATCTCGATCCCGTGTGGTTTTGGTCGATAGCGCGAATGAGTACGAAGGAAATCGTACATTCAAAGATGCGTAAATCAAAGACTGATACATTCCTCGTGAGTTTCCAGCGTACGGGAAAGCAAACAGGACCCTGCGAACACAGAAAAAGTTGCAATTCTGCACTGGCGGCATTCGCTGTGAAAAGTCCCGCGTACAGTTGGAGCGGGTTTGATGAAGTTTACCATCTTGAAGGTGGTATCTGTGAAATACTTGGAAGAGGTCCGAAAGAAGACACTATGGGAAGGCGAATGTTGTGTTGTTGATAATCGCGTTTTCACGTCAAGCACGGATTTAGAAAAAGGCGAATATGACAATGTCATGCTTGTCGTATGCAAATCACCGAAGGCGAAAGCGAAAGACGAGCGCTATGTTCAGTGGTGTGAGCTTGTGCATTGTTTTGATAAGTTTTACCGCGCGCACGCCAGCGTTTTTATCGAGCGTGAGCACCAAGTTTGCAACTTGCGCGTTCTCGTGTGAAGAGCATATAAGGAGCGAAGTGTTGACGCTGTTGAGAAACATCGGTCGAAAAAGCCTTGAAAAGAGCGTCACGTAAGGTACCATGAAGCCAAAAGTAGCTAGTCTGCTGTGGCAATTCGCCTACTTGTGTTGGCGATTTTTTTCTAAATACAAGCTATTGACCTTATAGTGAACGTTTGTTATCTCCCCATGTACCCGCGTACAGTGACTAAGAGTGTTCGAATGCTTCGGACTTGCCCGACAATAAAAAATCGCTTTTTATCAGCCAGTATCCCACAGATTACAAGTTTAGCAAGTAAATGGCGCACCGAGACAAAATTCTTGAATGGCTGGCAAGACCATGTACTCCAAGCGTTGGTCAATGCTTAACGCCAACGCGTTTGCCATCAGCTATTTTTTACAGCGAACACTGGTGTGGTAAAACCCACCATTGCCGTATTTTGCTAAATCTCTGAACGTGAAACCATGAATCACACTGAACTTGCCGGTAATGCGAACAGGCCTGTGAGATACGGAAGGTCGTTTATTGATCTTATCGTGAAGTTGAGTGCGCCTCTCGTACTAAGTAGAAGATACCCGTTGAGTTATTAGAATGCAGTACGCGCCGACCTGCGCCCTTAAATCTACCTGATAGCGAAGTGACATGCTGTCCACTCACATCCATCCTTCAATGCCTATAAAAAAAAAAACAAAAAAAAAAAAAAAACCACAAAAAAAAACACTTGAAAGGCCGCCATGAACACGTTAAATTTATTGGAGACAACCCGACCCGCAAAACTCTGTCACTGTGTTATCTCGTTGTTTGCAATTCAATCTTAAAAACATGACACCACAGCGTGTGGTGGATTATTTGCAAACTGTGCCTTAATGCAGAGAAGGTCCAACTTTGATCAGCCGCGCTTATTGGCAATAGGTCAACGGGCGAATGGCAGTAAATGCGTGGATGCGTTGATTTTGACGGATCAGGCGATTGCATTTGGTAATTGGCAACCATTTCTGAATCTGGTGTGACGGCTATGTTGTTGGGCCCTGTATTAACCAAGCCAGTGTTGATTATTGGAATGTTCCTCTAAAATGCCGCACAAGTTACTGCTCTCATAGAACAACTTGCTGATATCACCTGACATTCACTGCGGTTTTGTGGCAGTTTATTGACACTTGCATCGCGTAGCGAACTAGAGCAACAGTGCCGGGGCGCTCATGGCTGATCAGCTTGAGATTTGCTAAATCAAACTATTGCTGCCATGTAAGCTCGAAAGAATACAAGTTATTATCAGAGTTTGTTGATTGGCCGTCCGTGAATTTACACCTGGTCGCATTCAGCTCGTGCTGGTTTTGACATGCTGATTAAGGTTATTGCCTCCGTCCCCGCCCTATGGATAAACCATGCGCACCGGAGCAATCCAAACAGCGCCGAAGTTGACGCCGCCGCAAGCTAACAACAGAACAAAAACACCCGACGATGATTAAGTCGCGTTGCCGTCCGATGACCTTATAGAAACGCCATCTACATCCACAGTGCCGGCGACCAAACGACAATAGACCAAGAAAGAAGCGCTCGCGTCTGCTGTCGCGGAACATCCTCCTTGGAAAGACGCACCAGAGTTTTTTCTGTACTGAGGCACCTTCTTCTTTTGAGGCTGGAGCGTATTGACCGCTGGCCGGCTGAGGGATGAGCCAATCACCCAACCAGTCGGAGGAATATAAATTGCTGAAGCCGTGCAGTCACAAAAGGCCGTGCCGTAAAACAAACACCGCTTACAAGGTATAGAAGCGTGTAGAGAAGTTTTCGCCGCTAACAAAGAAAAATCGATTCTAGTGAGCCAGAAAGCGATTCCATCGATCGGCAAAACAATAAGCCGTTCGTTCTCGCGGAAGCCTGAAGTAATTAGACCGCGCGACAGACGAGATAGAGACGGAAGAAGAAGCGGAAGAAGTGAGGCAATGCAGATATTAATTAATCCTTTAATCAGCAGCAGACTTAGTTGATGCATTAGGGCGGAACCTATTGCGTCACCAGAGAATACGAAGAAAAACAAGAGCCCTGACACGCGTTGTTCAAAAGTCCCTGATACCATAGGCGCAATCCCGTCATAGCCTGTCGAGCTGCGTAAGTCACTATAATGAATTGACCATGAAGTTGGTGGTGCTGGTGGCGCCGCGTTTATCTTGACGGGATTAGTGCAGAAAGTTAAAATGAATTTCCGCTTGTGGGGATGCCAGTGGATCGAAGAGCATTCGCTTGGAAGTGCCTTTGGAATAATGGGCAATGCTCCATCAGTGCGCTATTACGAGCAAGACAAAGGGCACTAAGCGATTTCTTCCGCTATGACTGTGCCTTTTGAATCATAGATACGTGGAAACACCAGTGGCGTTACGGCAGAGGAAATTTGCGCGAGTAAACGGCGCGGAGCGTTGCAAATCGCTTCGAACATTTAAATTCACAATTATCCAGTGTTGCAGGCGCTATCGCTACGATGGGCGCAAACAGTGTAAGCGATAACAGTTAAAGTTAAAGCTAATTTTGGAGAAAAAATATGTTTAACAGGTGGTATGGGTTAACATGAAGCGCCAAGCGCCAGCAAATGCACAGAAAACAGCAAAGGCCAAGAAGAAAGTTGCCAAATAGGAAGTTGAAAGGTCAAGCGGGTGCGGTCTTGTGAAATTTCATGACAGGCCCGTCATGATGTATAAGCGTGTGTCTATCGATGACTCTTTGTTCGCGATGACAAAGAAATGGCTAGAAACCATAATTGCCGCTGCGGTTAACGATGCGGTGCGTAATATGAAGTGAGTCAAAAAAGAAAATAATGGAATCTGCAACGGGCGGGTATGTCCTTGCCACCGGTTTCAAAATGCGTCTAGAGCTGCTTTGTTCAGTCCTTAATAAAAGATTAATTGAGTCATTGCGCTGTTTGCGGGCGTGGGTAAGATCGCTCAGAAAATGCGCTGTTTATTGAACGTGTCATCAAAGGCGATAGACTGGCGAATCATTGCGTGAAGCGCTCGACAAAGCGGGCGTTGTTCAATGTTGTCGGTACATTGAACGACAGAGTCAGAATGTCACACTTTGCCGAGATCCCGAGCGGAACGCTAACGCCTGTGTAATGTGAAACGCAGGGAATGTGTGGCAATTGAGTCCGGCGGTAACTACACAGGACGTACTTGTTTTAATTAGGGCATTGTCACGATTGATGGCAAATTGTCCTGAGAGTTGGCTAGATCGTCCTTGAAGCCTAATACACGCATAACGAGTAGAAGAGCGAATTTTGCCACTTAACTCGGAAAAAACCGTGTTTAAAAAAAGGTGAACCACTTGTCACATCATTCGCCGAGAATTAAAAACTTGAACATCACGTCAGTCGGAATTGCCTCATGGAGTTCCTATGGGTGTGAACTGGATACGTGATGGGAATACTCTGCGTTGGCGCTAGGACGGAAGAAACTCTAGTATGAATGACCAGATGATGCTTCTGAAATAATATTTTGGGGTTGCGGATACGACTCGCTGGCGAACAATTGGTGTATACTGGCGCAGTTCCAGTCTTGCGTTGACACGGAATTTAATTCGCCGCACACCCTATTTTCCTATTACGGGCTCATTCAAATTAGTGAAGGCGATAAAGCCGTTGCTAATGGATCCATTGAGTATCGCCGATGGGGGGGGACCGCCGTTCGAACTTAATGGTTGAAACCCTTCTGTGATAAGGTTTCACGCGTGTTCTGCCAGATCCGATGTAATTTTGATCGTTTATTGGCGTATTACCAATACCGTTTTACGACACTCAGATCGGTGAAGCCTATGCGAGCCGCCCAATTGTTCGCTGATTACGTGAAGCTGATTCAATGAATATTTGCAGATCGAAAGTCGCAAAAGACGAAACGCGTTCGATTGGGTTCAACGTCCATTGACCGATGCCACAAAACGTTATGCGGCGCTAGACTTGTGATCTTGGCAGAAAATTACCAATGCAAATTTGCCCCGCTTAGAAAGAAAAAACATCGTTGAGTGGGGTTGGAAGACTGTGATCTCTGAAGTGGCTAATATCAGATGAACTTCTGACCCTGAGCAAATGGGCTGGAATTAAAACGGCGTGGCGTTGTCTCCAGCCCGTTTTACCCCACTGTTGAGGGTGTTGTTTATTTTGGCGTGATGAACAAGCTCGAAAAGAAGACGTTCCTAAAGGTATCCAGATATTAAAAAGATCGTACCATTAGGTCTTTGCAATACTACCGACTCATCATAAGCGGTCTCTGAGCAGAAGAACTGACTGGACCTCAACATCGTTTATACGTGAGGTGATCTACAAAATTTCGCTTTGTAAACGAATTGCTGGCGGAATGATACCAGTTGCAGTTGGATGTGCCGTTGCCTTTCATCAAGCGGGAGAATTAACCAATCGATTAACGTCTTTTTGTTTCGCGAACAATCGAAACATTCAAGATTGCGCCAGAGCCATATGAAAGCGTAAACTGTAATTCCTTTAGTGCGACACTTGTTTGAATGGTAGTCCTGTGGACTGCAGAACCTCCGCCAGTTAAAGCGGTGCGCGAGACGTTTATTGTTGACTACCCATATTAAAACGTTTAAAAAATAGAAAAAATAACAAAAGTCCTAAGATGGCGCAAAATCTAGTTAAGAGAAATTTAGAACAGCATTTAATCGTACAGTATTTCGGCTCTTCAAAAACAAATGACGGATGTACTTGTATGTAGAGAAACCTAGGTCTTAAGGACAATTCCTAAGAGCTAATGACACGCTGAAAGGCTTAGCGCAATGGTCCATGCTTTTAACAGCAGAAGAGTATCTGGCGAGAGCGAACCCTGAAAAATGTGATTAAAGCATTGAAAAAGGCCTTTACTGCAGCTACCGCAGAAAAGAATAGTATCTGTTGAATTTGTAAATAAAACGCCCTACACAAGCATGTTTATTAACTACCTTGGTTCAGATAATGATTGGCAAAGGTTACGAACCGTTTTTGAAACCACGCCGTTGGATAAAAAAATGTCTCCTGTTAGAGTTGGAATCTATTGCATATTGTCTTCAAAAGTTGCAGATTATGAAAAATTTTATACCACCTCTGTCATCAGCTGAATGCTGCAATTGCCAATGTAAGGTATATGAAAACCGAAAAACGGAGTAAACCCCCGGACCTCGATATTACACTTAACACCGGTTCAAATTGAATGAGTTCATGGTTACCAACAAGATACTTGCAGTTACTCGCCGTTTAACATGAAACGAAAAGCGTTGCAATTGGGCAACCCTTTGGTAGTTGGTAGTAAAAAGAAATCTTCGACAAGGACCTTGACGTCGACACTATGCGCTGAACAAAGGGAAACCATATTCACACACACACACCGCCGAACCGTATGATATGACTGTTGCGGTGAATGGTTCGCTATTCAGCAAAGTCAGTTCAAGGAGTTCGCAACCGTGAAGTGGTTTGAAAATAAAAATACTGTGTTGTTCATGCTGTATTGTCCTTCTTGGGCGCCGTTGAGCAGGCGGAACACAATTATGTGTGTGCTCTGAAACACAGATCAGTGATTCCTGATAACTCACTTCGGAATCGCTCCGTCCTAATATCAAATCTAGCCCCTGAAGAAAGAAGCCGAACCTTAGCCATTTGAAAACTGAAAACCTCGTGGCTGTTCGCCAGAATCTATCGTCCAACAACAGGCCACAAGTCTAAAATTACGCCCAGCTATGTTAAACAGCAAAAACGCAGGATGTGAAAACCGACCAAAGAAGCCATTATTAAAGAAATTGACACACCAAACCCGGACTCAGGAACTTAGCGCCTGAAATTTAAACCGCACTGAATTCCTGTGACGGACGGTAAAGAGTGGTGAAAACAAAAAGCCCTCGTGATCAGTATTTAACAACAAAATGCTAGGTAGCAAGAGCGAGACAGTTCCTTCTTCATACAGTGCTATGACCGTAACCGATAAAGACTACTTGAATCTCTCACTAAGAACCGATGCGACTCATACAAAGTCGCCATTCCCAGAAGATTAACTCGAACCTTTGACGAATTTACGCAGGCATCGACCCTTCTGATGAATTGACACAAAGTTGAATGATGATGCATATTGATAATTTCCAATGAAGATGGCGTAACACACACACAAAGTTCACTTTGTCTCGGTTAATGATCGTAATGCCATCACACACCTAATCACAGTGCGTAAGCCGATGCTGTGGGTGGCAAGTCAATAATGTGGACCTTGAGCGTAGTCACATTAAGGTGATTACCAACCTAAGCTCCACGTACTAAAATTCTCCATTGTAATTAATTTTTCAAAAACGTGATCATTAACGATATAATATTCTGATTTGGGACGGTAAAGGCAAACCTAATACGTTTGATGGAGAGCAAAAAGAAACGATTTGTCCCACGAGATGACTCAAACCCAATGGACAGTTAAGGCAGCGCTTGAAGATTTGGACCGGGTAACTAGAATTTAGTGAGTCTGTTGGATGGCAAAACATTTTCGCGCGCTCGCCAATATTTACCGTGCAATCCTCTATTCGACTTAAAGGCAACAAAACCCAAGGCGGTAATTTAATTGCTTTTCTGCCCATCCGAGTCAACCTGAAACTGAATGTACACTTCAAATATAAAGCTTGAGTTTACTACAACAATGCACGAACTGGAAACGAAGAGATGCAATTGGTTGGCCAAGTTATGGAAAAATTATTCCCAGTGTCCGCGACGACATGTGAAAGTTCGAGCTAAGCTCATTGGAGACCCAAACTGATTGCGTTTTCGACTATTTGACACCCTTTGGGCACTTTAACCGGAAAGGGATGAAGCGCCGACGGTAGGATTGGACGAGGTTGATCCTACTAGCATGTTATTAATGTCGATCCTTCATTCCACAGAGACTTGATGCCGGTAGGGTTCTTCCTGCGTCCGGTGGTTAATGAAGTGGAAGAAGATGGGAGCTTGTCTTCTGAACCTGATGCGCGACATTCAAAACGTCAGATGTTTGTTACGCCGTTGAAGAAGACAGTGCTTTGTCAAAACAGAATGGATGATGTACATAGGCCTAAATTAGCGGTATTTTGATTGATCGCCGCTGGTATATCTTATAGTCGACGTATGCAAAAAACAACCAAATCCTAGAAGGTGAATGATGACAGACGAAATTGGTGAGTTTAATTGGCAATAGTGCCAATGTGCCCAACCGATTTTGCTTTAGTTTTTCTGGTTTACGCGCTCGTGGTGGCGCAACTTGGTCCTCATAAAAGATGCTGGGGGATGGCATGTATCGTGATACAATGTGTGGACACTGCATACCCAAGCCCTAGTGCAGACTCAGAACCATAGCGGAAGTAATCAGTAATACTCATTAAAGGTGTGGACATCGTCATTAGCCATATCGACAGCCAACGTAACAGCGCAGTGTGTTGTTAAATACGCATCCATTTAGTCCGCTATTGTTGGGATAAAACCTGGTCTTACGTGCGCACAATGGACAACTAGAAGATGTAAACCGCACTGGCCAATCAACACTGTGAGCACCACTAGGTAACCACGATTCTGAACCGGCCTTTTTGCTGGATATGAACAGCTCAAGCGCGCCTGGCGAAAGCGAACCATCACGAATCGAAATATCACCATACTGCCCTGAATTAGCCTTAACTAAATAGTCGTGGCGTGTTCAACATGATCGCTGTCCGAACGGTGTGCGTTGTATTGTTTCTGTAACCACCAAATTGCATTGATCACCCGGCGCGCGCCGTCAAAACAAGCCACCTATCAGACAAGACGTCATATTGATTCAAAGAAGTCACCAACAGAACAAAGAACGTCGTCACCGTTATCGCACACAACCTTGACCCCATGATGAACTTGGCAACAAAATGGAAGAAGGTGAATGTGTTGTTTGAAAGGTGTGAAGTTGGTTGCCAATCGCAAAGCCGAACTGAGCAAAAGGTGAGAGAATAAATCCTCAGTCTCCTTCCACTTTTTCAATGGAAGACGAAGTGAAGCAATAAATCACTCAGTTTCTTCCCCTTTCTTCAAGGGAAGAACGAAGGTGGGGTCCTCCCTGAATTAACAAACACCAAAGTAGTTTACTAGGCGATGCAACACTTAGGCGCCGATGTAAAGACCAACCTATTTTGCTGCTGATGAGTCAAGGTAACTGAACGCTGCGTCGAACTGCCTAACTGAGTTGAGCGAAAGTGTTTGAGCTTGCAGCTATTACGAACAAATTACCCGAATCGTACCTTAAAATATCCTCGTCATTAAAGTGACAGCCACACGCGTCGCAGGACCATTGAACACGATCTCCACTTGGGCATCCAGTTCCAATTTAAGCAAATTACGATAGCCGTTATTCTGAGCCGTTTCAAAAGCTCCACGGTTGGCGCATGGATAATCAACTGGAGTACAGCCATAATGGTAATCCTTTTAAAATTAAAGTGCGTTTGCACAATTCCTTTGAGCTAATTTTGCAGTGTGTCTGTGCCCCGCGACGACGCGGACGATGGCAGGGTCCTAATGTGTTTGTCTAGATACTCTGTTCGCAGGCCGAGCCAACCCAAAAAAAAAGCAAAACACCACACGGTCTGCTAATATATCGCTTCTTCAATGTCAGGTAAGAAAGGCATCACCGCGTTTGCGTTCTGCTCCCAGATCGCCAATAACTGATCTTGTAAATGTGAGGGTGAATGGCGCTACCGCACTGAAAGGTCATCCATTAATAACAAGTAAGGCTGGACCTGCCAATGCTCTGGCAATGCCGCCACGCTGAACTTGCCCACCAACAATTGGTGTGGCAACGCTCGCCCAACCTCTTCAAGTCTAGCCAATTTCAGCAACCTCAATTCCAGCGGGCGCGTTTCTCATCTGCGTCAATTTAAGCCCTTAGGCCGTAAGCCACATGCTTACGCAATCGACGGCCAGGCATTAAAACGACATCCTGAAACACAACCCCGAGAGCGTCGAGTATCAATCCTTCTTCAACATGAAGAGAATTTTGCCATGACTTGCCGTCGCTAGACCTGCAAGCACAACGCACACGAGTCGATTTGCCAACCCCAAGAGCCCACCCAAGACCGCGATGAACTCCCACCGTCTTCCATTCGAGAGATTCAAACAAGCCAAAAAGGGATCTGATGTTATCTAGTGATAACTTAAGTCTCATATTAGGATGGGCCCAATGCTTAACACTCGCTTTTCAATGAAACCCAATAGGGTATCGCCGGTGGTAAACCAGAGAAATATCCAGCATGTAAACCACCACCACTTCGTAAAGCAACTCTACGCCACGCGGCTGAATCATCCTCTTGCCCACCCAGGCAACGCCCAACAACTCAGCGCGATTACGTCATCCAAGCTTTGACCAATTCCGGTTCGCATGCCTGAAGAAAATCCCGTTGCCGGCTCCGTAAAGTCACTTGAAAGCGCCTGACGGTAAATGCCCATTCTGATCCCAAAAGCACGCGCTAAACTCATAAAAACGAGATCCACGTTGCGTACAGCAAATAGGTCGCTAAAGTAGTTTAAACCGCAGAACACGCCTATCGCATAACAAAGGCGGGCTCCGGCAGCTGGCACCTGACCACGCAATTGGCAAAGAACAACCCAAGCCAAGGGGGAAATCGGTCGAAGAATTCGTGCTAACCAAGCGTGTAACGCGTCTACAATGAGGAGGGGCTGCAACGTACCGACTAAAAAGCCAAGCAAAGTCCCAATCGCCAACCCCAAGCGGTAGTGAATCAACTAAAAGTAACCGCCGCATCAAAACGCCTCGCTGTCCACTCATCGCAATGCTTGTGGCAATCTAAGGTCTGGTATGGTGCCTGCCTGCTGCCCAACCTGCTGATTGGCGTATTTCCAGAGCATGACAAACAGTGT